>Ga0194125_10000948_pt1 | contig 49348 bp, 46 predicted proteins | sample TA2KigC250mmetaG_FD_148626 | JGI IMG/M metagenome (GOLD analysis project Ga0194125, IMG submission 148626) | Freshwater microbial communities from Lake Tanganyika, Tanzania - TA2015034 Kigoma Deep Cast 250m | ecosystem: Environmental > Aquatic > Freshwater > Lake | place: Tanzania: Lake...
CCCAGGCTATGCTGAAAGTCAATTCGGTCCTGTCCCCCACCCACAGCATTTTCCCTGTGGTTCACGGCCAGCTTTTTCAAAAAGCCATCCATCCATTGTCCCATCTTTCGATCCTTCTAATTAACTGGCATTTCCCATTTCAATTCACAATGAGGCATATTGACTCCCATTGCAATGGTTACTGATAATACGCACATGGCATCTGGATGTCAAATGAACTGTTGAGGTGTACCCAATCATTAGGACAGGGTAAGGGGTAGATTAAGAGAGAGTCCTGCTGTCCTTTGGGTATCTGGTAATAAGGATTCTAGCATATCTGCTTGAGCTACTACCACAAAGCTCGATGTGAATACCTCTGCCGGTGTCCGATAACCTAAGGTCTGATGGGGACGTTCGGTGTTATAGAAACGGAAGTAATTGCCCAGCCCAACCCTGGCTTCTTTCCCATCCTGATAAGCTCTCAGGTATACCTCTTCGTATTTCACTGTCCGCCATAGCCGTTCTATAAACAGATTGTCATTGTAGCACCCTTTACCATCCATGCTAATCTTGACCCCATGTTGCTCCAGGAGCCCGGTGAAAGCCTCACTGGTGAACTGGGCGCCCTGGTCAGTATTGAAGATGTCTGGTCGTCCCTTCCTGAGCGCTTCTTCCAGAGCCTCAACACAAAAGCTGGTGTCCAGGGTGTTTGACAGGCGCCAGGAGAGCACGTATCGGCTGTGCCAGTCCATTATAACCACCAGGTACAAGAATCCCCGTGCCATGGGTATATAGGTAATATCCGCTGCCCAAACCTGGTTTGGTCTGGTTATCTCCAGGCCACTCAACAGGTAGGGATAGACTTTGTGACACGGGGCTGGCTTGCTAGTCCTGGGATGCCGGTAGATAGCCTTGAGTCCCATTACTTGCATTAGTCGCCTGACACGTTTCCGGTTGACCTTGTATCCCTGGTTCTTCAGCCACACGGCCATCCGTCGTGCCCCGTAGAACGGCGTGGCCAAGTATTGACGATCGATAAGCTTCATGAGAGCGAGTTCCTCCTCAGAGATTTCTGCAGACTGGTAGTACAGGCCAGAGCGACTGATACCAAGCAACTTGCACTGACATACTACTGAAAGCGACGGATGCTGGCGGTCTACCATAGCACGCCGCCGCTCTACGCTCAGCGACCCAAACTGTTCTCCAAAAAATCCCGCTCCACCTTGAGCTGGCCAATCTGCCGGTACAGCTGAGCAATCAGCTTCTCATCATCCTTATTCCTGCTGTCATGGTCACATTTATCCAATTTATACAAAACAATTGACATTACCGATTGTTTGCATGCTGAGTCTGTTGACAAAGTAACCCTGTGGATTTACAATCTCGCAGATACAGCTATCATAATGAAAACACATGTTTACCTTGCCAAATTCTTTTGTAGGGAGCGCGTTTGTAATACCTCTAAAATGTAAGCTTCACTTTTATCGACCACCAAGCAGCATTCAGAGTAACTAACTAGAAGGCAGAGGTGTTTACTTTAACGATGACCCTTTAGGCAGTCGATGTAACAAGAAATGGCTAATCCAAGGTCTGAAAGGAGAAAATTGTAATGGGGCTTCCCAGCGGCACCTTTAGCGAAAGCTATACTCAAGACTCTGCCATAATCCGCACCAGGGCACAGTGGCTTCTTCTCATCTTTGGCCTTATCATCGCTTTCACCATCCCGCTCTGGCTACCAGCCATCCCTGGCCTTACTAGGTTCATCCCTCTCACCTTGATCAACGTTATGTGTATTTACATCATCGCCGTGTTAGGCCTACAAATCATGATGGGATACTGCGGCCAGCTATCTATCGGCCACGCTGCTTTTATGGCCGTTGGCGCTTACACCTCTGGCCTCCTCACCGCTAAGCTAGGCTTGTCTTATTGGATCGCACTTCCCTGTGCCGGACTCGCCGCAGGCATCATGGGCATTATCTTCGGAGCCTCAGCCCTGCGGCTCAAAGGCTTCTACCTGGTCGCATCTACACTGGCCGCTCAATTCGTCATTATGTGGATCATCAACTCCTGGTCTACCGTCACCGGCGGAGACGCAGGCCTACGCCTACCCTACCCCACTATCGGCAACTTTAAGATGGACTCAGATGTCAAGTTCTTCTACCTCATCCTTATCTGCTTAATCATCGGCACCTTCTTCGCCAGAAACTTGATCAGAACCAGAATAGGCAGAGCTTTCGTAGCCGTCAGAGACAACGAACTGGCTGCCAACGTTATGGGCATCAGGCTATCCACCACCAAACTCTTAGCCTTCTTCATCGGCTGTGCCTACGCCGGCTTCGCAGGCTCCCTCTGGGTCCACTGGCAGGGCATCGCCTTCCCAGAACTCTTCAACCTCTGGCTCTCTATCTGGCTCCTCGGCTACCTCATCGTAGGTGGTATGGCCACTACCATCGGCCCCTTCTTCGGCGTCATCCTCATCGAGGGACTCAACCATTCCCTGGCTACCATCGTCACAGATATGGGTGCCCCCACCTTCGCCATATACTTGAGAGACTTTACCTTCGGTATCATTATCATCCTCTTCCTCCTCTTTATGCCCAGAGGTTTAGCCCATAGATTTACACTCTTTAAGACTTATTACAGACTCTGGCCCTATACCTATTAATTAATACCGGAAAAATGACAACGAAAATCGACAGCGAAAATAGTGGAGAGACTAATAGCTATCACAAACTCATATTATGGAGGATGGGATAAAATATGCAAAAAGCAAAGCAAAACGGCAGAAGCGAAATCAAGATAGATGACATCGGCCTGAACTTCGGTGGCCTCCGTGCCCTCGACTCCGTCAGCTTCCAGGTCAAGGAACCGGGGGTCTTCTCTATCATCGGCCCCAACGGCGCAGGCAAGACCTGCATACTCAACTGCATCAATGGCTTCTATCGCCCTACCTCAGGGAAAATAACCTTCAAGGGCAAGGAACTAAACAAACTGCCTTCGCACGAGATAGCTAAACTGGGCATTTCCAGAACCTTCCAGAACCTTAGACTCTATACTGGCATGACCGTTGTGGACAATATCATGGCTGGCAGATATATGCTCATGAACTACGGCACTATCCCTGCGCTTTTCTACTTTGGCAAGGCACAAAAAGAAGAGGCCAAGCACAGGGAAGTAGTGGAGCAAATCATAGATTTCCTGGAAATCCAGGCCATAAGAAACCATGTCGTGGGTATCCTCCCCTATGGCATGCGTAAAAGAGTCGAGCTAGGGAGGGCTCTAGCTCTAGACCCCGATATATTGCTCCTGGACGAACCCATGGCTGGCATGAATTTGGAGGAAAAGGAAGAGATGGCCCGCTTTATCATCGACATCTGTGAACGCAGGGAAATACCTGTCGTCCTCATAGAGCATGATATGGGGGTAGTCATGGACATTTCAGACAGAGTCACCGTACTGGACTTCGGCCATAAGATCGCCGAAGGTACCCCAGACGAAATCAAGCTGAACCCTGCCGTTATCTCCGCATATCTAGGCAAGCCTAAGGAATAAGACTATGAATAGTGCGCTTCAGGAGGTACACCTATGACCACATTACTCCAGGTTATCATTTACGGCATCGCCGTTGGTGCTGTCTACGGCCTGGTGGCCTTGGGCTTCGTCTTGGTCTTTAAGACCTGCGGCGCCTTTAACTTGGCCCAGGGCGAATTCCTAATGCTCTTTGCTTTTATCACTATGTCTTTGACTAACCAGCTCCACATTCCCTTCTACCTCTCTGTCCTCATTACTGCTATCTTCGCTATAGTCCTGGGCTTCATCATCGAGCGTCTCTTGTTACGTCCCATGGTTAACCAGCCACTGATGGCAATTCTGATGATGACCATGGGACTGGCTCTGGTTATTAAGTCCATCTCCCTCCTCGTCTGGTCCTATCACGCCTACAGATTCCCCACTTGGTTGCCTAAAGGTGAACTGCAAATAGCCGGGTTAGCGCTCTCCTGGGACTATGTGGCCTCCTTTCTAATTGTTGCTGTCGTGCTCATCGCCTTCGCCATATACTTCAGATACGCCAGGTTCGCCCTAGCCATGAGAGCCGTGGGCGAAGACCAAATGGTATCCCAAATTATGGGCATCAGAATCAGCACAGTCTATGGCACGGCCTGGGCTTTCGCCCTGGTCGTAGCTGCTATCGGCGGCACAGTGCTGGGCACCCTCACCAGCGTTAATTCTACTTTAAGCATCTTTGGCCTCTTTGTTATCCCTGTCATCATAATCGGTGGCCTTACCTCTATCCCAGGCGCTATCGTCGGCGGCATCATTGTCGGCATTACTGAAAAGGCTACCGCCATGTATCTAGGCACCACCTTGCCAGGCTTCGCCAATATTGCCCCCTACATACTGCTGCTCATCATCTTATACATCAGACCTGCAGGTCTCTGGGGCGAAAAGGTCATCGAAAGGATCTAACATGCTTACCTTAAACAGCGTAGAAGTCAGATACTCAGAAGTCATCCTCGCCCTCAAAGGCATCTCATTTGAAGTCCCAGAGGGCAAAATCATCGCCCTGATGGGGGGTAATGGCGCAGGCAAAACCACAACCCTGAAAGCTATCTCAGGCCTGCTAGATATCGAGGACGGTGACATCACCGATGGCCACATCGATTTCAACGACCAACGACTTAACAAGAAACAAGCCGATGAAATCGTCAGATTGGGCATTGTCCAAATACCAGAAGGCAGGAGAGTACTAGAGCATTTCACCACCGAGGAGAACCTCAAGGTTGGAGGCCATACCCAACCTACCGCTGCCGTCAAGACCAAGCTTGACAATGTCTACCAACACTTCCCCAGGCTCAAAGAAAGACGCCACGAGACCTCAGGTTATCTCTCCGGTGGTGAGCAACAGATGCTGGTTATTGGCAGAGCTCTCATGGCAATTCCAAAGCTCATGCTGGTAGATGAAGCCTCTCTGGGACTTGCTCCGCTTCTCGTCGAAGAAATCTTCTCCATTCTCAAGAACATCAATCAGCAAGATAAGATGGCTATACTCCTGGTAGAACAAAATGTGAGGGCAGCTCTGGAGATAGCCGACCATGGCTACGTCATGGAAAACGGCAAGATAGTCCTCGATGGCCCGGCAGAAAAGCTAAAGGATAATGAGGACGTTAGGGAATTCTACATGGGACTAAGCAAGCTTGGCGAAAAGAAACGCTTCAGAGATGTCAAGCATTATAAAAGAAGAAAAAGATGGTTGGCATAGCATAGAATCCTGAAACCATAACCTAGAACCAACCAAGACTTCGCGAACATAGCCAAACAACACCAAGGAGGTTAGACCCAATGGCAGGCATCATATCATACGGCGCTTACATACCCCGGTATCGAATGAACCGCAAGACTATTTTCAACGCTGTAGGATTCATGGGGACATTCCCCAGTCCTGGAGAGAAGGCCGTGGCCAACTGGAACGAAGACGGTATCACCATGGCTGTGGCAGCAGGCCTTGATTGCCTCTGCTATGCAATTGGACAGTGTAAATCCATAAACTCCATTGCACTGCTGGCCGCCAACTCAATACCAACACCATGGCCACCTGCCTCACATCCCACAATATATAGACCCTCAACCGGCGTATTTATCTTGGGGCGCCTGTCCCCAACTTGGTCAAGTGACTGATTGACACCTAGGAAAGCTCCATGCTCACCCATCATCTTGTTCAGGTCATTAGAGGTCATAGTGTTGGCCCATAAGAGATTTTCCCGCAGTCCAGGAATGATTTTGTCAGCCGTTCTAAGTACAGCTTCTATCAGTATTTCCTCCATCTCTTTTGAGATTACACCCCAACCTCCATTCATAGCGCAGACATACTGTTTGCCTTCAGGCGCGATTTTGTCAGAGAAATTGGATGGGACAACCACCATGAGATCCAATTCCTTGGGGATTATGCCTTTACTAATCTGCATGCTCTGCTCTTCCTTATCGGTAACCGAGATATTACCTAGCATATGGATATCTGTCAGCTTCCTATTGAGTGCCATCCGAACCACCAAACCACCCCCAGTATACTTTAGTCCCTTGACATGTTTCACATACTTAGAGGGGAAATAGTTAGCACCAACCAGATTCAGAATTGTGTTCTGGATATCAGCATTGGACACTATGACATCAGACTGATATAGCTTGTCATCCACCACGACACCCTTGACATGGCCCCTTTCTACCTCTATCTTCTGAACCTTGGCTCCCAACTCAATATCACCCCCAAATTGTCTTATGCCATCCGCATAGGCATCTGCAATGACATTGCAGCCGCCATCAGGGTAACCCGATGCTCTGGCTTCTGCCTCCCACTTCAGACAGCGCATGAATTCACCTGTGCTGGCTATTTCCAAAGGGCAAGCTATGTAGATAATACTAATACTATCGACCCAACCGTGGAGCAACGGATCTCGAGTATACTGGGAAAGGAAGGTTTTCAAGGGTATATGATCATATTCCACCATCTTCTCTTCAGACATGAAGCGGATATCCCCAAGAAAATTTAATAGACCATTGTAATCCTTCTCGGATACCATGTCTTTGAAGTCGCGTGGGAAGGTGTATACCTTACCTTGGTAGCTGGAACGTGGCCGGACATAGACATACTTGACAGGGTTAGGTATGCCAACACGACGCAATACGTCTCCGATGACCCCTTTGTCGCTTCTGGATATAAGGTGGACTCCCAAATCATAATGGAAACCCTGCCTATCAAACGATGAACACCTCCCTCCAACGAATTTATTCTGTTCCAGCAGCAGGACCTTCCTGCCCAGATGGGAGAGCATAAGGGCAGTCGCCAAGCCACCAATCCCCACCCCAATTATGATGGCATCGTACTTCTTAACCATTTCTCTTACCTCCCTTAAACTTGGAAATCTTCGCACAAATCTGGCCGAGCAACTATGAGGGATTTATATGTATCAGATTCCTTCAGCTATAGCCCAGCCTTGCTCGTCCCTACTTCACAATCGGACAATGTTCATCTATGAACTCTATGGCACTGCTAACACATAATTCTACACCGACACCAGTCCCACCAGCTTCTCCACCTACGATATATAGACCTTCAATTGGCGTAGCTATCTTGGGCCTATTATCACCACATTGTCCCGCAATCTGTCCGATACCGATGCCAGCTCCATCTTCACCTACCATCTTGCCCAATTCGTTCCGGCTCATTGCGCTGAGCCACATAGTATTCTCCCGTAAGCCCGGAATATACTTCTCAGCGGTTTTAAGGATAGCCTCTGTCATTTTCTCCTTCGGTTCCTTTCCCTTTCCCGGCGTAGGAGTGGCAATACAGACTAGCTGCTTGCCTTCGGGAGCCACGTTAGCAGAGAAATTTGAGGGCACAACCAGAAGCAGATTCAGTTCATCGGGAATAATCCCGCTCTCAAGTTTCTTGTAGTAGTCCTCCAATTCAGTACTGCCAATCTGTGTCAGCATTTTAATGTCGGTCAGTCTTCTGTTGAGAGCCACTCGCACCACTGGCCCACCCCACGAGTACTGAAGGTTATTCACATAATCCACATAGTCAGACGTGAAATGCTCAACACCTATTAGATTCATGACAGTGTTCTTTATGTCAGCATTGGAGACCACTATATCTGCCTTACAAAGTTCGTCTCCAACGAGCACTCCTACGACTTTACCATTCCTGACCTCTATCTTCTGAACCTTGGCGCCCAACTTAATCTCTCCGCCAAATTTTCTTATTCCGTTGCCGTACGCATCAGAGATAGCACCACAACCACCCTCAGGATAACCTGATGCCCTAGCTTCAGACTCCATTCTCAGACACCTCATAAATTCACCAGCACTGGCAAGCCAGGTTGGAAGACACATATAGACGCTGCACACGTTCCAGATGCAAGCATGAACTAATGGTTCCTTTGTATACTGAAAGAGAAGACTCCTGATGTCCACATTGTCATGCTCTTTCACTTTATCCGCTGACATAGAACGTATGTCTTGCAAGAAACTTGTCAGAGCGCTAAAGTCAGCCGGGGAAACCATATTCTTGAGATCATGGGGGAATATGAATGTCTTGCCCTGATAACTGCTGAGAGGACGGACATGTGTGTATATAATGGGATTTGGAATCCCAACACGGCGCAGCACTTCACCAACAGGCCCCTTGTCACTTCTGGAAATTACATGCACGCCTAAATCAACCCTGAAACCTGCCCTTTCAAACGAAGAGAGTCTCCCTCCCAACGCCCTGTTTTTCTCTAGCAGCAAAACTCTCCTGCCCTTGTGGACGAGCATAAGGGCAGTCGCCAAACCTCCAATTCCTGCTCCAACTATAATGGCATCATAGCTGGCCAACTTGTACGCTTCCTCCCATTAGTAACCATTTGCAGATCTGGGGCAATATCCTAACCGTCTTGTTCAAATCCAGGCAATTCTATTTTCCCTTAAAAACTGGGGGACGCTTCTCCAAGAAGGCCATCACCCCTTCTTTAGTGTCCTCCGATAGAATGCACATCCCCTGACCCCAGGCTTCAAATTCAAATGTGCTCCTCATATCCATGCCCAGGCCATAATGCATTACAGTCTTAGAAAGCCCGATTGCTTTAGTTGCCGCAGAGGCAAGCCGTCTCGCTATTGCTCTTGCTTCCTCATCCAACCTCTCAGCCGGCACAACCTTGTTGACTATGCCAATTCGCTCCGCCTCTTTCGCATCAATAGCATCAGCAGTGAAGATGAGTTCTTTGGCTTTGTGAAGTCCCACGATACGGGGTAAGAGGTAGTTGACCCCTACATCTGGGAACAAACCTCTCCGAAGAAAGACAGTGGTGAAAGTAGCCGCTTCTGAAGCAATGACCATGTCGCAAGCAAGCACCAGAGTGAAACCTCCACCAACAGCAATGCCATTTACAGCGCACACTACCGGCTTCTCAGCGTTGAGGATAGACAGATACATATCATTCAAGCTGACTACCCATTTTCTCGTCCCAAGGCTGGTTGGGGGCGAACCATCCTCTGACAGCACGAGTTCGGCTCCGGCGCAAAAGGTCCGGCCACGCGCGTTGATCAATACACCCCTGACTTGGTCATCGTCGGCCAGTTGCCTCATGACTTGGGTCAATTCAGCAGTTAGCGTTGTGCTAATCGTGTTCATTGGAGGATGGTCAAGAGTAACTGTTGCTAACCCGTCATCCCTAGTAACGATCAGGGTCTCCAACTTGGTCTCCTTTTTCGACATTTCCTTTTCTCCTTTCCCAGGTTAGCCCTCTGTCCGAGGATGTACCTACTTGCTACATCAACTAAAGTCCAACTTGCTGTGCCACAATCTCACGGTGGAAGTCTCCGTCACCAAAGAGCAGCTCGCCAGTCTTAGCCCGCCGATAGTAGAGATGCATGTCGTGGTCCATGGTGAAGCCAATTCCCCCATGTATCTGTTGACCAAGGACAGTCACCCGTCCGTAGGCCTCGCCAGTCCATGCCTTCGCCACTGACACTTCCATGGTGGCAGGAAGCCCCCTGCTGAGTTTCCAAGCCGCATAGTAGGTAATGAACCGTGAACACTCCACATCGGTGGCCATGCTGGCGCAATGATGTTGTATAGCCTGGAAGCTACCAATCGCTCGGCCAAATTGAACTCTTTCCTTGGCATAGTTCACGGCTATATCTAAGGCAGCTTGAGCCCCACCGACCATCTCAGCACATTTAGCTACTGCAGCCCTCTCCAGAGTATCACTCACTATTCGCCAGCCTTTGTTCAACTCTCCCAGCATGCTCGTCTTTGGTACCTTTACATTGCTCAGGGCGACTTCACACTGCTTGTCACGAGCTAGCGTTTTTAGGAGGGTGTACTTGACCCCAGGGCTCTTGGCATCAACCAAGAAAACGGTGATGCCATCCTCAGCTTTTGCACTTGCCTTAGTCCTAGTCGCACATAACAGATAGTCGGCAACATTGGCGTCAGGGACAAAAAGCTTTGTCCCATTGATAATATACGCGCCTTTATCAGCGACTGCTCTGGTAGTAACTGCTTCAGCGTCGTAAGTAGCACTACGCTCAGTCAATGCTAGAGTGAGAATCAAATCTCCTCTAGCGATTTTGGGCAAAAACTCATTCTTTTGCTCCTCACTTCCAGCAGCTAAGATCGGCAAGGCACCAAGAACCACAGTAGAAAAGAAAGGGCCAGGCAATATGTTGTATCCCATTTCTTCCATCAGAACAATAAGGTCTACGAAACTGCTACCGCCACCGCCGTATTTTTCGGGGAGCACAAGCCCCATCCATCCAAGTTCCGCCATTCTCCGCCATAATGCAGGAGAATAACCATCATCACTGCCGTCTAGTTCCCTCACCAGTTTCTTAGGACATTCCTTCGCTAGGAAATCACGCGCTGATTTTTTCAACATTACCTGTTCTTCGGTCAGATCGAGATCCATTTTCCCACTCCTAATTTTGATAAGCTAACATGAAGTGAACGACCAGACAGAGACCTACTTGAGGGGCAATCCTAACCCCCTAAGGGCAATAATATTACGCTGAATCTCGGTGGTACCCCCGCCAACACCCACTGAGGCAGCAGTAAGGTATAGCCGGCTTATTTCCCCATTCAGAACAGCCCAGCAGGAGTCCTTTTCCAACAGTCCGTATAACCCAGTAATACGCATGCCTACGTTCATCATCCGCTTAGTTAAATTGGTGATAGTCAGGAATGACATTGAGGCTTCGACGTTGGGATGTTTGCCCTTGGCATATATAGAAACCAAGCGACAGGACATCATGCGGCAGATCTGGTTTTCTATCACTGCCTGTGCTAACTCCTGACGAATCAGCGGGTCTTTGGCTAAAGGCTTGCCGCGGCACTCGGTTTCTTTTGCGTATTGAACCAATTCCTCGATTGTCCGATCTGCAAAAGCATCAACGATGAAAGAAGAGCGCTCAAAGTCCAGAGCAGCAGCCAGTTGATACCAACCTTGGTTCTTCTGGCCAATAAGACTATCTTTGGGAACATGCACATCGTCAAAGAAGACTTCATTGAAAGAATGATGACCGAGGATATTAATCAAAGGGCGTACTGTGATTCCTGGCGTCCTCATGTCGACAACAAGCATGCTGATGCCCCGGTGCTTGGACACGGTAGGGTCAGTTCTAGTAGCCAACCAGCAATAGTCAGCATAATGGGCAATAGTAGTCCATATCTTCTGACCATTGATAATATAGCCATCGCTGACCTCGGTAGCCCGAGTCTGCAGTGAAGCAAGATCAGAGCCAGCATTGGGTTCGCTATAGCCTATACAAAATACTATGTCTCCCCTAGCTATAGCCGGTATATATTTTTGCTTCTGCTCCCCGCTGCCAAACATAAGTATGGCCGGCCCCACCCAATTTACTGCTTCCTCTACCTCAACCCCAACCGGTGCTCTGTGGTGTGCCAACTCCTGAGAGAGAATGAACCTCTTGGTAGTGCTCATCTCGGCACCACCATATTTCCTGGGGAATGCCGGCGCTAACCAGCCTCTTTCCCCCAATTTACGGTGGAAGTCCCGAGAAACAGCCCAGGACTCGTCGGTTTCTTCCCAATAACCGGTATTTAGCTCATACCATCTTTGTGGGATTTCCTTTGTAAGCCACTGCCGAACCTCCTGCCTGAATGCCTCCTCCTCTTCAGTAAAGCTGAAATCCATTCTCATTCACCTCCTGAAACATATTCTAAGAAAATTAGCTCCAAACAGTATTCCTCTCTATAAACTCAGTCCTTGGGCCACGAGTTCTCTGTGGTAGTCTGAGTCTCCGAGGGTGAGTTCGGCTGCTTTCGCTCGTTTAGAGAAGAGCGGCATATCGTGGTCTTCGATTAAGCTGACGCCTCCAATACATTGATGGCCTAGTTTGGTGACGCGTTTGTAGGCATCGCTGACCCAGGCCTTGGCCATAGAAGCATCTTTGGCAAAGGGAAGGCCCTCGCTGATCTTCCAGGCAGCCTGATAGGTCAGAAACCTCGAGGTATCAATATCGGTGAGCATGTTAGCACAATGGTGTTGAACCGCTTGGAAGGAGCCAACGGGGACGCCGAACTGCTTACGTTCCTTGACGTAGTCCACAGTCATTTCCAGGACTTGTTGGGCACCCCCAACCATTTCAGCACATTTGGCCACAGCGGCTTTGAGCAATACTTGTTGCAGTTGTGCCTGTCCTTTGCCTTCTTTGCCTAAGATGTTCTTCTTGGGAACTTTGACTTTATTGAAGACCACCTCGAACTGTTTGTCTGAGGCGATGGTTTTCAGCGGGGTAAGCTTGATACCTGGGGTGTTGCTATCTACCAGGAATAGGGTAATGCCAGTAGTGGTTTTGGCAGTGCAGATGAGGAAGTTGGCAACGTGGGCGTAGGGTGCCATGATCTTGGTACCTGTGATTAAGTAATTGGTCCCTTCGGTTGATGCTTTAGTTTTGAGTTTATCCGGATTGTAGCCGGATTCAGGTTCAGTGGTAGCGAGGGTGATGACAGTTTGACCTGAGGCGATTTGGGGCAGGAGCTCGTGTCTTTGGGAATCTGAGCCTAGTTTCAGGATGGTCATGCCTGCGAGGACGGTGGAGGTGAAGAATGGCCCGGGTAAGCAGGCTCTGCCTATTTCCTCGAGGAGGACTGCTAGGTCGAGGAAGGAGGCGCCGGTACCACCGTACTTTTCTGGGAAGTTGAGGCCGAGCCAACCGAGGTCTGCCATTTTGCGGTAGAGCTGTGGAGGGAAACCTTTTTCGTCTGTGGCCATCTGTCTGACCAGAGATTTTGGAGATTCAGAAGAGAGGAAGTCACGGGCGGACTTCTTGAGCATTTCCTGTTGTTCGCTAAGGCTGTAGTCCATTTCAAACCTCCCGCTAGCCTCTAGTATGATTTGGGCAAGCCCAGTTTGAACTGAGCAATGATGCTTTTCTCAACCTCGCTAGTTCCAGCGGCGATCATATTGCCAGGAAAGCCCAGATAGGCTCCTTGTATCCTTCCCTTGATCTTGGCCAGCGTGGAATCTGGATCAGCTTGTGAGTAGGCGCCCAGTATGTCTGCGGCTGAGGTGGCAAAGCGTCTCATTATTTCGTCGCTGGTGACCTTGTTCCTGGAAGCTTCGTAGACGGGTACAGCGCCCTGTGTTAGCCTCCAGGTGAACTGAAAGGCAAACATCTTTAGCACCTCAACGTCAATTGCCATCTCCGCTAGCCGATGGCGTATTATTGTATTTTCGGAGAGCGGTTTACCCTCATATTGGGTTTCTTTGCAGTGTTGGATAATATTTTCCAGCAGGCGTCTGAAGCTCCCGGCCATCATTGGTCCTAAACTGCGCCTCTCGAAGGCTAGGGCTTGCATCAGGTGATACCAACCCCGATTCTCTTCGCCCACTAGGTTTTCTGCAGGCACTTTGACATCGTCAAAGAAGACCTCATTGAAATGGTGACGACCATAGTAATTTGGCAACGGCCGTACAGTTATCCCTAGGCTTTTCATATCTACAATAAAGAGTGTTAGGCCGCGGTGCTTCTTGGTAGCATTGGCGTCGGTCTTGGTCATCAACCAGCACCATCTGGCATTGTGTGCAGAGCTAGTCCATACCTTCTGGCCGTTGATGACATAGTGGTCACCCTGCCTTACAGCCCTGGTCTGCATGCTGGCCAAGTCAGAGCCGGCGCTAGGTTCGCTGTAACCAGTGCACCAGTACCCATCCCTTCCACCGGAAGCTATCAGGGGAAGGTATTTTCTCTTCTGCCCTTCTGTCCCCAGCATCATAAGGATTGGGCCTACCCATTGTGTACCACTTATACCCATCCCGGCTCCGGGTATGCCCCAGTAGGAAATCTCCATTTCGTAAACGGTCTGCTCCAAGTGCGAGGCTCCCTGGCCGCCATATTCTTTGGGCCAACTCATTACCAGCCAGCCCTTTTGTGCCAGCCTTCTGGACATGAAAACTTCGAATTCGAAATCTGGGCATTCTTGGTCGATGAGGCGAGTGCCTATCCAATTTAGTGGCAACTCTTCCCTCGCGAATTCGGCAATACTATTGACTAAGGTTTGCTCTTTATCACCAAGTTTGAAGTCCATTAGTTTTCCCGTACTGTCTCCATAGCAATCCCAAATATTTACTCACACTGTGCAAAGTGAAACGAAAAACTGTCCACCTGGCATGCAGTGCCATCTAATGTAAAAGTCGAGCTTTACCTAAGGTTTTGGCGGAGCTGGATTGACTAGCCTCTTGGTTATCTTTTTGGGCATAATATCCAGGAGTTCATCTAGCGTCCATACCCCTGACTTCTCGATCTGGGCCTTAATTTCAGGTTCGGTGTATATGCCAATAACCCCACCGCCAACAAAGAAAGTACAGCCGTTGATATTGGCTGCTTCATCGGTGGCTAGATAAACAATTAGCGGAGCTATCATCTCAGGTGTGGCCTTCTCCAACATCTCGCTGGCGCTGCTATCGAAACCAGCGGTCGATCCCGAAGCTTTCTGTTTCTCCCAAGCAGCCTTTAGCTCCGGTGACAGAGTCAAGCGAGTGCCAGCATTGGGACGGATAGCATTGCATGTGACTCCGTATTTGCCCATGTCTCTGGCGACAGTGCGAGTAAATCCCACAATGCCCTCTTTGGCGGCACTGTAATTGGCTTGTCCCATGTTGCCCAGACCAGCGAACGAAGAAGTGTTGATGATACGTCCGCTTTTCTGTTGTCTAAAGATAACGCACGCTGGTTTGGTGCAATGAAAATGGCCGTAGAGGTGGACCTTCATCACTAGGTCCCATTCCTCTTCCGACATATTGAATACCATGCGGTCTCTTAGGATACCGGCATTGTTTACTAGTATATCCAGTCTGCCGAACTTGTCGATGGCGGTCTTGATAATGTTCTCGCCACCTTCTGGTGTGGCTACAGAATCGTAGTTGGCTACTGCATCACTACCCAGTTTCTTGATTTCGGCTACGACTTCATCAGCTGGCGAATGAGACGCGCCACTGCCATCTGAAGCGCCACCGAGGTCGTTGACTACCACCTTGGCTCCCTCGGCAGCCAGTGCCAGTGCTTCGGCTCGTCCGATGCCTCTCCCAGAACCTGTGACTACTGCTATTTTACCTGCTAGTCTTTTTGCCATTTTTTCTCCTCACTTGACTTCTTTTTATCGGAAGCACTACTGCTGCATCAATTGTGCAGGATATTTCATAAGGAATCCACAGCATCGAAGATGGCATCTCAGGTAATCCCGTATTACAATGATTGGGCTTGCTAATCTTGATATCCACAAAGCCTACGGATCTGGGGTTGGAAATAAGGTTCAGTATCCGTGTTCAAGTTGTTGCAAATGCCGAACTATCTTCCAACAAATTTTGCTTTGCCGGGGCCCTCCTTGAGAAACGTTTCCACCCCTATTTTTTTGTCTTCGCTGGCATAGCAGATTGCCATGCCTTGTTGCTCCAATACCATAGCCTCTCCGATAGAACATTCTAGCCCCCTGTTGACAGCCAGCTTAGCCGCTGCCAAAGCTACTGCCGGGCCCTTGGCGTACTCCGCTGCGACCTTTTGGGCCTCTTCGATAACAGATGCATTGCCTTCAATTACCTTCTGTACCAATCCCATAGCAAAACACTCCTGAGCGGTGTAGAATTTCCCTGAGCAGATCATCTCTTTTGCTTTTGCTGGGCCGATTAACCTCGGCAATCTCAAGCAACCACCTGCTGCTGGAATTACTCCCAGCAGAATCTCCGGCTGACCGATCACTGCTTTTTCATGGGCGTATCGCCAATCGCAACATATGGCCAGCTCGCAGCCACCACCGACCGCAAATCCATTGATTGCAGCTATGACAGGTTTCTGAATATTCTCGATAGCTGAAAAGCTGGCTTGAATAGCCCTTGAACCACCCATAATCTGTGCCGGAACCAGATCTGTAAACATCGTGATATCTGCACCAGCGCAAAACATTTTCTGGCCTCCAGTAATAACCACCGCGCGCACCTTGTCATCTCTATCGAGCTCCAACGCACATTGCCCGATTTCTACTATAAGTTGCTGGTTAAGCGAATTCACTGGCGGCCGATTCAGATATACCGTGGCAATCCCACCACTTGCCTCTACTTTAATGAATTCATAGTCATAAGCCATTGGTTCCTCCTTGCTATCTCAGAAATCTATGCTGATTGTTGATCATAAGTCAGCCAATAGAAGCAACATGAACACCTGTGTTATTTACTGGTTCCAGATATAGGAAAACACTGGAAGACAGGTAGAATCTTGGCAAAGCAACTTGTTTTCTCAATTTTTTGCTTGTTAGATACTTCCGTGTCACTGCAAAGCATGTCTTTAATATTCATATGCAGGCATCATGGGAAGCGTATCACGCGCGAATCAACCTCTTTATTGGATAAGCTGACTCAAGAACTGGTTATAGCTCCATTACTTTAATATCCGCAGCAACGTTCAACCTCGCTTCTGTTATAACCTGCACATCTTCAGGTGTCCAACCCGGCGCGATCTCCTTCATTATCAAACCATCCTTGGTAACTTCAATGACAGCAACATCGGTGACAATCAAATCAACACATCGTGGAGCAGTCAAAGGCATGGAACACTGTTTTACAATCTTCGGCTTTCCTTCCTTATTGGTATGTTCTGTAAGCACAATGAGTTTCTTGGCTTTGAAGGCAAGGTCCATGCCGCCACCTATGTTGCCCACACCTCTGCCCGGCTGCATCCAGTTGGCAAGGTCGCCTTTTTCCGATACTTCAACAACACCCAGCATCGATATATCGACATGCCCTCCGCGGATCATAAGGAATGAATCCGCGTGGTGGAAGAAGCTCATGCCTGGCAAAGGAGTAACAAATTGTCCACTGGCATTTATTAGATCAATATCCGCTTTCTCCATGAACTCCTCTGCCGTTACTACCGGGCCAAAGCCTAACATACCATTCTCACTGTGAAAAATGACATCCATATCTTCAGGGACAAAACTGGATACCAAGGTGGGGATACCTATGCCCAGATTCACCACGGCCCCGTCAAACAGCTCCTTTGCCGCCCTCATGGCTACGGCCTCACGACTCAAACGTTCTTTCATCTTTGCACCTCCCAAAAGTCAGCTAGAGTCTATGCCCTGACATGGAAACTTCGTTCCAAATGTCGTGGGAAACCGGGCTCTTCTGTGATTTTAACGATACGATCGACAAAGATTCCGGGGACAACAACTACTTCTGGATCAATGTCTCCTGCTTCTACAACTTGTTCGACCTCAGCAATCGTAATTTTGGCATTCATAGCCATTATAGGATTAAATTGCCTTTGGACTCCTCGAAAGACCAAATTGCCTTTTTTGTCAGCTTTATGAGCTCGGACAAAGGCATAGTCGGCTTTCAAAGAGTATTCTAAGAGACATGGCTCACCGTCAAACCACTTCACATCCTTTCCTTCAGCCACTACTGTTCCATATCCAACAGGTGTATAGAAAGCTGGAATGCCTGCAGCGCCGCAACGTATCCTTTCAGACAATGTTCCTTGGGGTACCAATTCCAGCTCTACCTCTCCAGCCAAAATTTGTTTCTCCGCCACAGTCTGTCTTGATGGAGAAGGAGAAAACGGGAAGCTGGCTATGACCTTTCTTACCCGCTTATTCTCAAACAGAATCCAGTGATCATCCCAGCCCGGGGCTCCTGGCGCCATTACACCGCCGGCGTTATTGGCAATTACCGTCAGGTTTTTAGCTCCTTGTCTGCGAAGTGCCTGAATGGTGTTTAGGGCTGTGCCGCCAGGTCCAGCGAAAGTGGCAATCATAATGACGGAGCCATCCTGCACATCAGCTACTGCCTCATCAAAACCAGAGTAGAGCTTATTACGGGCCATCCTTCACCTCCTGCAAAACGTCTTGATATTATCTAGCCAGCATCAGGAAGAGACCACAAGCAGAACCTCTTGACAATATTATTCATGTGACTTATAATACTCCAATAATTATTCATTTCTAACGCATAATATATAACCATATATTCATTGCATTTGTCAATAGCCTTATGCAATGGCAGCGGGTCGATTGTAAATTAAATAACAACACTAAGGTATGGAGGGATACAGAAAATGAGCAGCTTGAGTAAAGCGGATGTTGGGGAGGTAAGAGGCAACAGAGACGCCGAATACAACTATTCAGTTGGCATGTACATGGAAAAATTCTTCAAAGCATCAAAGGAACGCAAGTTACTGGGCATTCGTTGTCCAGTCTGTAAAAAAACCTATGTCCCACCCCGTATGATTTGTGAAAGCTGTTTTGCAGAAACTAAAGAGTGGACAGAACTGCAGCCCAAAGGAACGGTGCTAACATACACAGTCGCCCATGTAAATGTAGACGGTGCCAATGGAGTATTGAACGATCTTGCCAAGCCAGAGATCATTGCGCTTATCAAGATCGCAGGTGCCGACTCTGCCATAGTACACCGCATATGCGAGGCAAAACCTGATAGCATCAAGATCTCTGCACCGGTTGAAATCGTATGGGCAGAAGAGACCTGCGGAGGTCCCTCGGACATTAAGTACTTTAGACCCACAAAGTAATGGGAGCAGAATTATGAGTAGAAGAGTTGCAATAGTAGCGTATGCCCAAACCAAACACGAGCCAGACAAAGATAGCACCAGGGAGTTTATGATTCAGGAGGTTGCCACGGGTGCACTTCGGATGGCTGGCATTTCCAAGGCAGACGTGGACACCGTCGTCAATGCCAGTGGTGATTTTCTGGATGGACGAACCATCTCAAACATGAAAACAGTAGCATCGTCTGGCGCATATCTAAAAGACGAGTCAAAGGTTGAGATGGACGGGGCCTTTGCTGCCTTCTACGCCTACACGCGGATCCTCACTGGCAATCACAGTGTGGCGCTTGTTGTTGGCGAAAGCATGGCTTCATGCTATCCGGGATACATACCTTCCATATTATCGTTGGATACATCGTTTGACCGGCCAAACAGCTTTCTCCACGAGATATCTGCTGCAGCCCTGCAAGCCACATACTACATGCACAAATACGGAATAACTGAAAGCCAACTTGCCAAGGTGGCTGTAAAGAATCTGAGAAATGCCCGTATGAATCCCTTTGCCCTCAGGAGTATTCAAGGTATAAGTATGAGTACTATCCTGAAGTCAAGAATGCTCTACTCGCCAATACGAGAATTGTGTGCTTATCCGTTTACAGACGGTGCCTGTGCCCTTGTTCTTGCCGAAGAATCGAAGGTATGGCAACTGACTGATAAGCCCGTATGGATTGAGGGCGTGGGATTTTGCCACGATTCCTACTACCTGGGTGAGCGCAAGCTCAGCGAATGCGAGTCTGTGGCATTGGCAGCAAAGACTGCCTACAAGATGGCTGGCGTTAAAGACCCCAAGAGAGACATAGACGTCTTCGAACTTCACGAAAACTTCTCCTATCAAGAGTTGATGTTCTATGAAGCTCTAGGATTATGTCCTAAGGGCAAAGGTGGGGAGACCCTTGACGCCAGAGTGACCGAAGTTAATGGTCAACTACCTGTCAATCCATCGGGTGGCGCGCTGGCAGCGAATCCGGTACATGCCACCGGCCTCATAAGGCTATGTGAAGTTGCCATGCAGATAAGAGGAGAGTCCGGCAAGCACCAATTGAAGAAAAAGGTTAGAACCGGCTTAGCTCATGGCCAGCATGGCCTGTGTGCTCAGGACAACATCGTATTTATCCTCAGAGGAGGAGCGGAATGAGAAACATAGCAATAGTGGGTGTAGGAATAACCAAGCACGTCAGCAAGAGACGGGATGTCAATATTCCAGAATTCGTCTATGAAGCTGTCAAGGCAGCAATAGAGGATGCCGACATCGGCATCAGGGACATCGATGCTTTGGTGACCGGCAACATGCCAGGGTTTGAAGGTGTCAATTGCCCAGAACTTTGGGGAGGTGGCTATTGGGGCGGCTACAAGAAGCCGATGCTGCGCATTACCACTGGTGGCTCTACAGGGTCATCCGTTGCACAAGGAGCATTCTATCTGGTGGCATCAGGAGTGTTCGATACTGTCTTGACCATGGGGTTTGAAAAGCAGTCGGATGGTGCCACTACCGTTGGACTGGAGTCAGCAGGCATGTCGGACTTCGTAGCAATGCGTGCATATGGTATGCCAGAACTTGATCCCGCTGGCGCTATCGGCATGTTTGTTTTCCAAGCAATAAGCTATATGGCCAGAACGGGATGCACCATCGACTATTTTGATAGGGCGGCGGCAATGTTGAGAAGCAACGCCGCTAAGAACCCCTATGCACACATACAGCAACAGGTAACCGCCGAGGATATAGCCGATACCCCCATGATTGCATACCCCTTAAGATTTGGACACACCTGCCCCACTTCCGACGGGGCTTGTGCCATGATAGTCACCACAAAAGAGAAGGCACAGAAGATGGCAAAAAAACCAGCATGGGTAAACGGCTGGTCTTCCTGTGCCGAAGAGGCAAGCATAGCCGGACTTCATGGTGCTGGTTCCATTAACATCGACCCCTTTGACCAGCGAGGCTGCAAATTCGCTGCCACCAAAGCATATGCCATGGCCGGGATAAAAGAGCCTCAAAAGGAGATACATTTGGCAGAGCCATACGTACCCTTTGCTCATCAGCTTTTTCTTTACCCTGAGCGGCTGCTGCTCTTCAACGAGGGAGAATCATTTAGGCAATTTGACCAGGGCGTTATGCATAGAGATGGTAGATTGCCGATATGCCCGTCCGGTGGAGTTGTATCAAGCAATGCAATTGGCGCGGCCGCTATGATCCGGATTGCGGAGTGCGCCCTGCAAATTATGGGCAAGGCGGGAGAACGCCAAGTGACTAGAGATGTCCATACTGCGGTTGCTCACGGACTGGGTGGTCAGGCAAATTTCAATGTTGTTACAGTGCTGGGGGATAAACCAGCAGGGAGGTAAACGTATGACGGCAGAAACAGAACACATCCAAATTAGTGGCAAGTGGCCCCTTACCCAATACAGATGGAAAACTGGTGGGGTCCTAGATAAGTTCGTTCAGGGTTTGCGGGAGAGACAAATTTACGGTACAAAGTGTTCCGGATGCGGAACAGTGTTTGTACCGCCATCGCTCATTTGCCCTCGATGCCAATCACGACTCAAGCTGGAAAGGAAAGAAAATTGGATCAGAATATCAGATAAGGGCATAGTGGTATCCTACACTATTTCACACATGACTATCCTCGGCGGGCTTAAGGAAAGACCAGTTAGGCCAATATACATAATAGTTAAACTGGACGACACAGATACCAGTAATATGGCCCAACTTATGCAGACAGAAGAAGACCAGGTCCACGTTGGTATGCGCATAAAGGTCGATTGGCCAGACAACCCAAAGGGAGCCCTGAGTGATATTTTCTATTTTAAGCCATTATTGGCGCCGTGAAGCTTGAACTCAGACAACATCACTTGTGGAGTCTCCCCTCGTCTATTGTAGACGATGCAGGCAACGGCCCGCAGTATTTGAATCGCGGAGGCATTGATGGATTTTCGGTTTAGTCCAGAGGAACTGGCATTCAGGGACGAGGTCGAGGCGTTTCTAAGTAAAGAGCTCCCACCAAATTGGACCGAGCAGTCTGAGTACTGGCCAGGTGGATATGGTAGTGCTCCTAACTTCCACGAACGCGATGCTTTTGCAATCCATTTTCTACAACGCATGGCAGAAGAGGGCTATTTATTCATGGCATGGCCAAAGGAGTATGGCGGAGGTGGACGTTCCTTCATGGAACAGGCCATTTTCGGTGAACGCTGCACTTACCATTTAGCTCCAGGTCCGGATCCATCCATTTTGATACTGGGGCCCATGATTATCCAAGTTGGAAGCGAGGAGATGAAAAGAGAGTGGATACCCAAGTTGATGAAGGCAAACCAGGTATGGTGGATAGGCTACAGTGAACCAGATAGCGGATCAGACCTTTCCTCAATGAAGACCACTGCCATAGAAGACGGTGACCACTTCGTCATAAACGGCCAGAAGATATGGAGCAGTGGCGCCCACTTAGCGGATTTCGGCTGGATCCTGGCCAGAACCGACCCAAACACGTCACCCTATAACGGGCTATCCCTAATTATCGTAGACAACAAGATGCCCGGCATTACCATAAGACCGATAATAAATATAGTCGGCTACCATTCTTTCAACGAGGTCTTCTTCGACAATGTCCGAGTGCCAAAAAAGAATCTTATAGGCGAAAGGAACAAGGGTTGGTTCTACATGATGGTGGCACTAGACTTCGAAAGGCTAGTACACAGCATCGGTGGTTTCAGAAGACAACACGAAGATCTTGTCAAGTACGCAAAAGAAACTAAACGTGGCGGCAAGTACATCGCCGCTTATCCTGAAACAAAACAGAAGCTGGCCGACCTGGCTATAGAAATCGAAGTGGCTTACATGTTCTTCTATAAGACCGCATGGATGCTGGACAAGGGTTTGTTCCCAAATGTAGAGTCATCAGTGTTGAAACTGGTTGCTACCTTGCTGAGCAAGAAACTGGCAGATGCGGCAATGGAAATCATAGGGCCGTTTGGGCAACTAGTGAAAGGGTCAAAATACGCTCAACTGAATGGCAGGGCATCTCTCGGATATCTCGACTCCATTTCAGGCCTTATAGGAGCAGGAACTACTGAGATCCAGCGCAGCATCATCGCGCAAAGGGGTCTTGGCTTGCCGCGCAAATAGGCTAGTACATACAGGAAATAGTCTCCGACAGGGGGTAACAGTGGACCTAGGACTTAGTGAGCAACAAGAGATGTTAAAAAAGTCAGCTCGTGATTTTCTCGCAGCTGAATGCCCGAAAAAGCTAGTCAGAGAATTAGATGCCAGTGATATTGGCTATTCTCCCAAGCTATGGCGAAAAATGGCAGACCTCGGCTGGATGGGCATAGCTTATCCTGAGAAATATGGCGGAAACGGCGGAACTTTCCTGGACTTGGGAATACTCCTCGAAGAGATGGGCTACAATCTTGTCCCAGGACCGTTCTTTTCTACCGTGGTACTTGGCGGTCTTACTATATTAGATGCTGGAAGTAAACAACAGAAAGAGAAACTCCTAAGCAGAGTATCGTCTGGAGAATTAATAATGACACTTTCCCTAACTGAACTCGATGGCACATTTAGTGCCCCATCGTTAAGCACTATCGCCGTCGAAAAAGGGGAGCAATTTCAACTAAACGGAACCAAGCTTTTTGTTCCCGACGCTAATATCGCTCGATATATACTGGTTGTGGCTAGGACAAGAATAAAGGGGAAAGCTGAATCTGGGATAACAATCCTGCTAGTAGATACTGGTGCTCAAGGCATTACAATAACCCCGTTGAAAACCTTAGCGAATGATAAGTTATGTGAAGTTATATTTGACAACGTAATTGTTCCCAAAGCTAATATCATCGGTCAGATTAACAAGGCTTGGCCGGTAGTTGAAGATATCCTGCGAAAGGCTGCTGTGGCCAAGTGTCTAGAAATGGTTGGCATGGGACAGGCTAGCCTTGATATGGCCGTGAACTATGCTAAAGAAAGGGTACAGTTCGGTCACCCTATAGGCAGCTTCCAGGCAATTCAACACCACTGCGCCAACATGGTAACCTTCGTGGACAGTGCTCGTTTTCTTGCTTACAAAGCAGCCTGGGCTATCAGCGAGAGCTTGGACTGCAACCTGGAGGTGGCGATGGCCAAAACATACATTAGTGAAGCCGTGAAACGCGTTACCGCTCTGGCACACCAGATATTTGGAGCCGTTGGGTTTACTATGGACCATGACATGCACTTATACTACCGCCGTGCCAAATCAGCTGAACTGGCGTTTGGCGATGCTGACTTGCACCGGAACGTCGTGGCCCATTGCATTGGTCTGTAGAAAGTAGATTCGCATTACAAGATCAAGGGAAAGCGTTCCCCCTACACGATCTAAAATACATGACAAGGAGGTGATGGCTACCAAACAAAATTGGCAGATTTTCAGCAGCAGTACGGTTTGGACAAATGAGCTTGTAAGGGAGGGAAAACTGTGAACAAATATGGGTTAGTGATAGTGCTTATGACAATTCTGGCACTACTCGTTTCTGGAGCCTGTGCTAAGAAAGCACCCGCTCCTGAAGAAGCCAAAGGGGAGATTCTCATCGGCATTCTAGATGACTTCAGTGGCATGACAGCCAGCGTGGGCAGCGCCTTCAGAGACGGCACATTAGATTGCATACGATATATAAATGAAGAGAAGGGTGGAATAAAAGGACACCAATTAAGAGCCATAGTAGTCGACCACAAATGGGACGGGAATCTGATAATATCCGGCTGGGACAGGCTGCAATCAGAGGGTGTAATTGCAGTGTTCAGTGCCACGGCTGCCCTACCGGTATTTGTGCAGAAGATCCGCAGCTCCACTATACCTACTCTCACTCGCTCCGGCAGCCTTGATGAGTGCTTTCCAGTAGAACCAAGCTATTTCTTCTGCACTTTCCCCCAGGCACTGGGAACAGCCGAGTGGCTGTGCCAGACAATAGAGAGAGAGTGGTCAGCAAAAGGAGAGAGCCGACCCCTAAAACTGTTCGCCGATGCTATTGCCGTGGGCAATTTTTCTAAGAACATTAACAAGGCCCTAAAATGGGCAACAGAGAAGAGAGGATGGCCATACATGATGACCAGAACCCCACCAGCCCCTATCGAGGTGACGACGCAAGTACTGCAAGCTAAGCAATTCGGTGCTGACTATCTCATGCTATACTCAGCCGAGCAAGCCTGCATTGCCTGGCTTAAAGACCTTGACAGGCAAGGCTATAAGCCTACAATCTACGCTGCCGTTACCTTTGCCTCGCCAGAAGTCTGGACAGCAGTCAAGGAGCTTGCCACAGTAGTCAAGTTCTACCAGGCTTGCCCTTCGTGGGGAGAAACCGACCTTCCTGTGGTCAAACTAGTCCAACGTTTGAACACCAAGTGGAACCCGGAACTAGGACCACGCAATAGCTGGTATATCGAAGCCTTCACCCACTTTTTGGCATTAGAAGAGGCACTGAACAGAGGTGTTGATAAGACAGGATATGCCAGCCTCAACGGAGCTGCCGTCAAGGAGGCAATGGAGTCCATGAAGGATTTCGATGTTGGCTCTGGCAATCCCTACACTTGGACAACAACGGACCACCAGGGCCTGCACGCCGTGAAATGGTATCAATATACAAAGGATGGGATATCTGCTCCCGTCAGCGACTGGTACTCTTTCCCTCCTCTACCTCAGGAGCAACGAACGGAAGCATGGTGGCTTCAGCAATAGATAGTGATAGACGCAAAGTTATAAAACATAGTAGCCACAGCAATAACTTTGTCCAAGCTATCTCTAATAAGGAGGAAAGATAAATGATGAGGCCAAGTTCAATCATAGTGGCATTAATGATCATTATATTGCTTTTCACTGCAGCATGCCTTAAAAAAGCGCCTGTCACTGAAGAGGTAAAAGGAGAAATCCTTATCGGCGTTCTGGATGATTTGAGTGGACCAACAGCTGGCCAAGGCATTTCATTCCGTGATGGCATAGTGGACTGCATAAGATACATCAACGAAGAAAGAGGGGGGATTCAGGGATACTCCTTGCGCGCAATCATTATTGACCATAAGTTGGATGGTAACCTAATCATCTCTGGATGGGACAGGTTAACAAACGAAGGCGCAATAATGGTAACTAGTGCTACGGCCGCGTTCCCTGTCTTCACAGAGTTGATTCTAAAATCCACTGTACCCACTTTGACCAGGATGGGTGCTCCTGACTATATTTTCCCACAGCAATCTAATTACTATTTCGCTACAGTCCCTTTCTTGAACGAAGCCCCAGAATGGTTGTGTAAAACGATAGAAAATGAATGGCCAGCAAAGGGCGAGCAGCGGCCTCCAAAGCTGGGTTTTGATTTTATTTCATTGGGAACCTTTCCCAAAGCGATGAGCAAAGCGGTAAGGTTGGCAGCGGAGAAAAGAGGATGGCCATACCTGATAACCAGGACATCCCCATCTCCCGTGGAGGTGACTACCCAGGTTCTCCAAATGAAGCAGTTCGGGGTTGACTATCTTTCTCTGTGGTCCTCAGAGACAGCCTGTATTGCCTGGCTTAAAGACCTTGAAAGACAGGGCCTCAAACCAGTGATCTATGCTGGCGCAACAACTGCTTCGCCCGAGGTATTCAAAGCCACTGGCGAACTCGCCGTCGGCCTCAAATTCTATATGACTAACCCACCATGGACGCAAACTGACGTGGAATTGATAAAGATGCTCCACAAGCTAAATGCCAAGTGGCACCCGGAAGGAACCACACCATCAAATTTTTACATCCAGGGCTTTTCCCATTTCCTGGCTGTAGCTGAAGGAATCGATAGAGCACTCAAGAAGGATGGCTATAGCAACCTGAACGGTGTCGGCTTGAAGGAAGCATTGGAAACTATCGTAGACTTTGAAACAGGCTCAGGTAATCCTTATACATGGACACCTACAGACCACCAGGGACTACATGCACTGAGATGGTATGAATGGACTAAAGATGGCTCTTCGGTTCCCGTTGGTAGTTGGTATGTTATCCCGCTTCCACCGGAGGAGCAGCGAGTAGATGCCTGGTGGTTAAAGGACTAGTCAACAATAGAGAAACAAGCGCAACAGAATTGGCACATCGAAAGTTGCAGCAGATTAGCGTGAAGCAAGGAGGGGAAATGATGAGAATAATCAGTCTCATGTTGTTGTCCATGCCATTTGTGGTACTGTCTCTTTTCGGAGCCTGTGTCAAACAAGCGCCAGCTCCTGAAGAGCCCAAAGGGGAAATTCTCATCGGCATTCTCGACGACTTGAGTGGACCCACCGCTGTCCAGGGCATCTCATTCAAAGATGGCGTAGTGGATTGCATAAGATACCTAAATGAGGAAAAGGGCGGCATCCAAGGATATACTTTGCGGGCTATTATAGTTGACCACAAGTTGGATGGAAACCTCATAATCTCTGGGTGGGACAGGCTGAAAAGCGACGGTGCCATAATAGTCGCCAGCGCCACAGCTGGGGCCCCTCTCTTTCTAGAGTTGATTCTAAAATCCAATATACCTACTTTGACCAGGCATGGGTCTCCGGACTCTATTTTCCCGCAGCAACCAAACTACTTCTTCGCTACAGTCCCTTTCGTGAATGGGGTACCAGAGTGGTTCTGTAAAACAATAGAAAACGAATGGCCGGCAAAGGGCGAGAAGCGGCCCCCGAAACTGGGTTTTGATTTTGTTTCAATAGGAACCTTTCCCAAGGCAATGACGAAGGCCGTCAGGCTAGCAGCAGAGAAGAGGGGATGGCCATACCTGATAACCAGAACATCCCTGTCTCCTATCGAGGTTACTACTCAGGTTCTCCAAATGAAGCAGTTCGGAGCCGACTACCTTTTCTTGGCGTCGTCAGAGACAGCCTCTATTGCCTGGTTAAAAGACCTTGAAAGGCAGGGCCTCAGGCCGGTGATCTATGCCAGTGGAACCACGGCTTCGCCTGAGGTGCGGAAAGCTACCGGCGAACTCAGCATCGGCCTCAGGTTCAATATGTCCAATCCGGCATGGACACAAACCGATGTGCCCTTGATCAAGTTGCTCCACCAATTAAATGCCAAGTGGTACCCAGAAAGAACCACGCCAGCTCATTTCTATATCGAGAGTTTTTCCCATTTCCTGGCCATAGCTGAAGGAATAGATAGAGCACTTAAAAAAGGTGGCCATAGCAACCTGAACGGTGTCGGCTTGAAGGAAGCATTGGAAACTATTACAAACTTTGAAACAGGCTCAGGTAACCCATACACTTGGACACCTACCGACCATCAAGGTTTACATGCCCTGAGATGGTATGAATGGACCAAAGATGGCGCTATGGTTCCCCTTGGTGATTGGTATGTCATCCCGCTTCCACCAGAGGAGCAGCGAGTGGATGCCTGGTGGCTTAAGGACTGACAGGAAGAAGACCCTAGAGCCAAAGCTGAGCAATTTCGCCGAAGTCCCTTAGCTAGGTGACTTAGAAGGTGGTATCGTAGGATAATTACTGGTTTGAGTTCTTCAAATGGGATGATAAGAAGGTTACGTAGCAGATGCCACAACGAAGAAAGAGAGCAGGATTGGCAAGCGTCGGTTAAACACTGCGAGGGTCAGTCATATGGTGAATCCTGCGAGCGCTGTTTGCAGCGGGATAATAATGAAACGATGGCAAAACTATGGCGCTGGATGAATTGGACCTGAGAATAATCCGTGAACTTCAGGCTGATAAACACGCCAATACTACCGAGCTAGCACAGAAGCTGGGAATCAGCCAGCCAACTATCTCAAGACGCATAAATCGATTGCGTAGAAACAAAATCATCAGGCAGATATGGATACCTGACGTCAAAGCTATGGGCTACAACGGGATGGCCGTCATCGCTATCAATATTGATATGAACAAAATCGATGATGCATGTAGAGACTTACTGAAACGCGAATCTGTTGACTTGATTGTCCATACTTTTGGCAGCTATAACTTGCTGCTGGCTGTATATTTCCCCACTGTTGATTTACTTACACAGTTTATACGAGAGGACCTGTCCAATATTGACGGTATCACCAAGGTGGAGGTTTTCTACATCGCAGACCTGATTAAGATGACCTTCGGCTGGGTATCTGGGAAAGGCTAGCCTTTTGCTTCCACTAGCAAACAACAGGGACGAAATGCGCTATGTTAGCCAATACAGTGCTAGTGTCCAAACATTACTACTAATTAAGGAGATGAGCATATGTCAAAAGACCTGGTCAACGCACTCGCTGAATTAAACGAGAAGGAGGCCATAGAAATCGTCAGAGAGAGATTGAACACCGGAGCAGAACCCACAAAAATCCTTGATGATAGCCGAAAGGCTATGGAGATCGTGGGCAAACGCTTCGCCAATAGCGAGTACTTCATTCCAGACTTGGTCTACTCCGGTGAGATACTGAAGGCGATAACCAGCATGGTAAAACCCAGGTTAGCCAAAACACATGAGGTCAAGCGCCTGGGCAAGGTTGTCCTCGGCACTGTTGCCGGAGACATACATGACATCGGCCTGAACATAGTTGAGTTCATGCTGGATGTTAACGGGTTCGAGGTCTACAACCTCGGCATTGACCAGCCCGCCCAGAATTTTGTTGACAAGATAAGGGAAACTGGGACCACTATAGTTGGCCTTAGCGGATTCTTGACCCTTGCTTTCGACTCCATGAAAGAAACCGTGGAGGCCATCAAAACTGCCGGTTTAAGGAATAAGGTGAAGATAATGATCGGCGGTGGTCAAATGAACGACGAGATCAGGAAATACACTGGCGCGGATGCTTATGGCGATGACGCCGTGGCTGGTGTTTCTCTGGCCAAACAGTGGGTGGGAATCTCATAGTATGCATGGGCAGGAGGTTAAGAATATGAACAGGACACAAGAGAGACTGGAGCTATGGTGCTCAGCTCCTAATGTGAGGTTTCAGAGCCCAGAAGCTGAGGAAGCTTACAAGAAGAGAGCGAAGAGGATTGCCGATGCCGTCCTGTTGGAGACACCTGATAGGGTGCCTATCGCGCCTCTGGTAACTTTCTTCGCCGCCAACTATGTAGGTATAACGGCTGAAGATGCCATGTATGACCACGACAAAGCCTACGCCGCCTTCAGGAAAGTAGCGCTGGATTTCCAGTGGGATACGGCTTTCAGCCATGTGTTAGCCCTGCCTGGGCCATTATACGAGGCCCTAGACTTCAAGCAGCTCAAGTGGCCGGGGCACGGCGTTCCCCGGAATTGTACCTATCAGTACGTGGAAGAAGAATATATGAAGGCTGAGGAATACGACGCTTTCCTAGATGACCCTTCAGACTTCCTAATAAGAACCGTTCTGCCACGCGTAGCTGGTGCCTTCGCGCCTTTCCAGATGTTGCCACCATTGAGCATGATAGTCCCCTGCTACACTGGGGTGCTTATGATGCTGGGCAGTGCTGCCATAGGTGGAGCAGCTAATGCCTTCACTGCGATCAATAAGGCCTCGGAGTCATTTATGAAATTTATCCTCAGCGCCGTCGCCTTCAGGGAAGAGCTGCAATCGCTGGGATTCCCCTTCTGGTTTGGCCCCTCGACGCAAGCCCCATTCGACATTATCGGTGACTCTTTACGTGGAACTAAGGGGGTTATGCTGGATATGTACCGGCAACCCGATAAGCTGTTAAAGGCAACTGACAGGCTATTGCCTACTGCCATACAGACGGCAATGGCAGGTGCTGCTACGTCGCCCAGCCCATTCGTATTCATCCCTCTTCACAAAGGAGCTATGGGCTTCATGTCCTTAAGCCAGTTCAAAACCTTCTACTGGCCTACCCTGCATAAGCTCATGCTGGAGTTGATTGAACAGGGCTTGATACCATTACCATTCTTCGAGGCAGAATACACTGATCGGCTGGAAATTATTAAGGACATCCCTAAGGGGAAAGCACTATATTGGTTCGAGAAGACTGATATCTTCAAAGCCAAGGAAATACTGGGTGACCACGTCTGCATCAAGGGAAACATCCCATCCTCGTTATTATGCACAGGGACAGCCGAGCAGGTGAAAGATTACTGCAAGAAGCTAATAGATATCGTGGGTAAGGGCGGCGGGCTGATAGTAGACGGTGCAGTCGGCATACCTGACGAAGCGAAGCCAGAAAATGTCAAGGTGATGACAACCTTCGTGAAAGAGTACGGTGTTTATAAATAGACGTGTTCAGCTTATCGCCAACATTGCCTTGTTCTTTTTTACAAGGATTTATGCATAGGAAGGGTTGAAGCTCGGCTAGAGAAATGCACACACAAAACCATCCATTAAAAAGGAATTTGAATGGATAGTTGGCAGCAGGAATATCAAAAAAAACTAATCTCAGCAGAAGAAGCGGCTCAGCTAGTCAAGTCCGGTGACAAGGTTGTGTTTACCATGGGTAGGGAAGCCCATGCTGTTGGATTAGCTCTGGCTGGCAGGAAAGATGAGCTGAAAGATGTTCATGTCTTCGTGCCCACACCAGGCTACGATTTTGGCTGGTACGATGAAGGCTGGCAAGACTCTTTCGACGTCAGCATTATTATGCCAACAGGAATCTGTCAGGAGGCAGTCGACGCCAAAAGGTGTGACGTAACTCCAGACGTGCGCTTCTCAACTTATAGAAGCGACATGTTCGTTACTCCAGTAGAAGTTGTACTGACCGAAGTTTCGCCCCCGGATGACAAGGGCTTCTGCAGTTTCGGCCAATCTTTATGGAACAAGAAGAAACAGATTAAGGCTGGCAAAATTGTTGTTGCCGAGGTGAACAAGAACCTGATAAGGACTTACGGGCAGAATTATGTCCATGTTTCGGAGATTGATTACTTCGTGGAGCACCTGACTTCAGGGGCTGAGGTTGGGATGGGCTCTTTGGCAGGCAGGACTATTAAGCAGCCTGAGCCATATTTGAAAAATATTGCTGGCTACGTTTCCGAGCTTATTAAAGATGGTGATACCATCCAGATTGGCGTAGGTAGAACTACTGAACCCCTCGTACGCTTAGGCATGCTTGATGGCAGGCATGATTTAGGTATGCACTCAGAGGCAACGCCACCAGGCATAATCACGCTGGTGAAAGAAGGGGCCATAACTGGCAAACACAAGACCATCAACAAGGAGAAGGTAGTAGTTACCTCCCTTGGAGGTGGCACCAAGGAAGAGATGGCATGGGCAAATAATAATCCTGTGTTTGAGCTGGTTGATGTAGATTATCTTGAAGATCTGCGGGTAATCGCCGCACATGACAACATGGTAGCCATAAACAATACCCTGCAAATAGACCTTTCGGGGCAGATGACTGCTGAATCTCTGGGAAATCGTTTATTATCCGCCACCGGCGGACACTTCGCCTTTGTAGTGGGTGCTTTGCTGTCCAAAGGCGGTAGGTCAATCTCAGTTCTTCCAGCTACTGCAAAGGATGGGACTATATCTCGCATTGTACCCCAACTGCCCGAGGGAACAGTAGTAACTTTACCGCGTGGTTGCACCGACAACATAGTAACTGAATTTGGAATAGCAAAGCTTTGGGGAAAATCTTTGAGGCAGAGAGCTCATGAGCTTATCGCTATCGCTCATCCCAACTTTCGCGATGAACTACAGAGATGGACACAGAAGAACTTGTGAGAGGAGCTCAGAATACCGATGACAAACGAAGGCAAATGGGAACGTCACGCAAGATTAATAGCATTGGGGAAGAAGGGGGAGGTAAAAGAGGACAGGCATGAACTATTCACAACGGAAGCTCAACAGAGGAGAAGGAATAGAGCAGACAAACCGTTCTATCCGCGCCATATCCACTATAACAGACAAGCTACAAAGGACGGCATTAGACATTTTGCCTTCGGCATTGGCGATAATAATCCTCTGTTTGTAGACCAGAACTATGCAGAAAGAAGCAAATACGGCAGCATCATCGCGCCTGGCAGTTATTTATATACTATTGAATGGGTTCCACAGGGGTTTGGAGGCCCAGGAGTTCATGGATGGTATGCTGGCGGAGATTGGGAATGGTATCGTCCTATATTTGCCGGTGATGAATTCGTTTGCGTTTGCATTTTCCGAGAGATGGTAGAAAAGCAAGGGAAGATGGGAGGAGGCAGAACATGGATTGAATACGCCGAAGTTATCTACGTAAACCAAAGAAAGGAAATCGTAGGCAAGGAGCGCCAGCACACTATTCTGGGTGAAAGGGGTAGAGCCAGCTCGGCTGGCAAGTATCGTTCTATTCCCAAGTCTGTCTATACTGAGGAAGACTGGATCAAGATTCTGGATATGTATGATGCAGAAGAAGTAAGAGGTGCCGAGCCAAGGTATTGGGAGGACGTCAACATCGGAGATAAGATCGGCCCCATGATCAAAGGGCCTTTGAGCGTCAGGGACGAGATCGCCTTCTTGATGGGAGCTGGCTCTCCTTACTTCAGAGCACACAAGATACAATACGATTATGAAGCACGACATCCCAGAGTATTGGAATACGTTGAAACGGAAGAGGCGGATACGCCTGGGGATGTTCCTGAGTTGGTACATATTCTTAACCCGTTTGCACGTGCTATAGGTGTTGAAAGAGCCTATGATTACGGCCACCAAAGGATGTCATGGTTGTGCAATCTATTCACTAATTGGATCGGTGATGACGGCTTCCTATGGAAAATGAGCGGCGATTTAAGGGTCTTCAATCAGATGGGAGACATCACCACATTCGAAGGGAAGGTGCTAAAGAAATATGTAGAGCAAGGCAAGTGTTGCATAGATATCGAAGCCTGGGCCAAGAATCAGAGAGATGAATTCTCAATGCCAGCGCATATCTCAACTGTAATCCTTCCGTCTAGGGAACACGGGCCGGTGATTTATCCAAATCCCACCCCAGAGTTGGCAGAAGAGATATTGCAGGCAAGGTCTCTGGACGATTTAATAAAGGATGGCTTGATGTAAAAGGATTTATTGCACAATTGAGTGATTCAGGAGGCTAACAGACTATCATGAATTCACCAAAACAAGTACCAGTTGTAGACGGATTGTTCACACTGCCACCGGAGGGACCTAATCTGATTGGCACGAAATGCACATCGTGCGGAACGTATTATCTGCCAAAAAGTCTAAGCTGTAGAAATCCAAACTGCGAAGGCAAGAAAACAGAAGATGCCAAGCTCAGTCGTCGTGGCAGAGTCCATAGCTATACGATTCAATATTACCCACCGCCACCACCTTTCAAGATGGAACCATTTGAACCTTATGGCATAGGTTTAGTCGAGTTACCAGAGGGAATAAGGATTATGGGAATGCTGACAGGATGCGCTCTTGAGAATATTAGAATCGGCATGGATGTCGAGCTGGTAACGGAGAAGCTTTATGAAAATGATCAGGGGGATGAGGTGGTAACGTACAAATTCAAACCTGTGGATAGCTAGAGGAGAGTAACATGAGAGAAGTCTATGTTCTGGGCATTGGAGCGCATACCTTCGGCAAGTTTGAAGAAAAGCCATTTCTGCAAATGCTTATTGATGCAGTCTCAATGGCGGTGAAAGACGCCGAAGTTAAGTGGAAAGACATCGGTGGAATAGGTGCTGCTAGCTCTCGTTTTCAGGGCGGCATGGGATGGGGATTACACGGCAACGAGATAGCTCAAGTTCTGGCTGAGAACGGTGTCCCAATTTATAACGTGTCCGCCGCCTGTGCGGCTGGCGGTGTGGCAGTGAATGCCGCTTATCGTCTCGTGGCCACTGGTGACTGCGACATAGCTATGGCATTTGGCGGTGAGAAGATGCCTAAGGGATTCATACCAAGGCCCCCAGGTGCTGCTGATGATGCAACCGATGTTGACTACCTGAGATGGACTTGCATGGGTGCCCCTAATACTGCCTATTGGGCACTGGAGGCTTGCCGACGGATGAAAGATCATGGCACAACCGAAACTACGTTGGCCAGAGTATCAGTTAAGGCACACAAAAACGCTATCCCAAATGTTCTGGCAAGATACCGCAAACCATTCACGTTGGAAGAAGTGCTGAATTCGAACATGGTTAGCTATCCGCTACGCGTGTACGAAATTTGTCCCGTCAGCGATGGTGCTGCCGCTGTTATACTTGGTACGAAGGAGGAAGCTCTCAAACGTGGCAAAAAGTTAATATCTATTGTGTCTGCTATCGGCACCGGCCAATTCGGTGACCCGCAGATGCGTATTCCATACGTTTCCACTTCAGCCACAAATTTGGCCCCACACACCAGTGAAGTGGTTACTGCTGCAAGAAGAGCTTACGAAATTGCAGGAGTAGGGCCCAAGGATATTGATTTCATCGAGTTGCAGGACAACAGTGTATGGCATGAACTTGCTTGGCCAGAATTCCTGGGTATCCTTGAACCTGGTCAAGGCGACTGGATGCTGGAGAAGGGTGAAACAGAAATCAATGGGAAACTGCCCATTAATCCAAGTGGTGGTTTTCTTAGTTTTGGCGAAGCAACAGTCGCCATGGGCCCTCTCCAAGTATGCGAACTAACAACGCAACTGCGAGGTCAAGCCAAGGAAAGACAAGTTGAAGGCGCAAAAGTAGGCATGGCAGTAACACTTGGCCTGGGAGCCAATGGTAGTGCTGTGATATTGAAGAGTTGAAAAGGACCAACAGGCTAATATGTAACCTAGATTCCGCCTCAGACCTTATAATACGAAAGGAGGAAGACGAGGATGGGAATATCAAAGCCGGCATTCTATCCAGATCCGGGTTATGGACTGCTAGCAGTTGATTGGCAGGAACGAATAAATTTTCCGCGGTTGAGGAAACAGAGAAACGAAAGAACTCGACAGGCACTTAGAGACAATGGTATAGCCGCGGCATTACTTACCAAGGTAAACCTTAGGTACGCAACATCAATCAGGACTCCATTATACACTGCAGGAATTGGATCCGAGATTGCGATTGTAGCATCCGACGACGAAGACCCGATAGTTTTCACCTCGGGTCTATTAGCAGCACATAACAAGAAACACTGTCCGTGGATCAAGCCAGAGAACATGCGTGCTGGTCAGATGATCCCGCCGGCTGGTAGCGCCGGCGCATTCCCCGTATTGAGCCAATATGCTGCGTTAGTATTTGAGGCGCTACAGGAGAAAGGCGTGGAAAAAGAAAAGATTGGGGCAGATGGTATCCACCCAATTATCGAAGAGGAGCTGAAAAACAAAGGGGTTCATCTTGAGCCAGTTGCCTCGATAATGGCAAAAGCGCGTAGTATAAAGCTCCCAAATGAGATTAAATGTCTCACAATGGCAGGAATTATTGCTGATGCGACATGGTATGAACTATTTCAATTCTTGAAACCAGGTATTACAGAACATCAGCTATCTGCACATGGGATGGAGATTTTGTTGAGACACGGAGCAGAGGGCCCTTGTCTAGTTTCGGTTAGAAGCGGACCAAATAGTGCACCAAACTATGCTGGAATAGTGACTGACAGAATTATGCGCACGGGAGATGTGGGATTCGCCGATATCTGGGGTAATTTGTATAACGGGTACAATGCTTGTTATTACAGGTCATGGAAGCTTGGGGAACGCCTGACACCAAAAGAAATGGATTGGTACAAGAAGGCCTACGACCAACTGTTACGAGCAATGGACATTATTAAACCAGGTAGAACCACAGCAGATGTGGCTAAGCAATTCCCAAAGGCGAAAGACTATGGTGCCGCCACAGAATGGGAGCTTGCCGAAACACGATTAGGCCACGGCATTGGCCTCTCATTGCACGACTTGCCATTTATACATCCAGTGTTCTCCATTGACCACCCAGAGCCAATTGAGGAAGGGATGGTGATAGCATTAGAGACTTGGTGGGGAGAGGAGTTCGTTGGTGGTTGCCGAATAGAGGTGGCAGGTGTCGTAACTGCCAATGGCTTTGAAGTGCTTTATAGGACACCATATGATGAAATATTGCAGCCTACCCATAGCTATGAGAGGAAGTAAGTAAACACAGATAAGACAGAAATCAAAAGACATATACTGAGCTAATGCTCTTGTAATAGTTACTGAGAAGGGCAAGATTAGAAATATGCAAATCGAGTACGAGAAAGATATTAGCAATAACATGCCTCTAGCGCAATACAGAGTCTTGGATCTCACCGATGATAAGGGATATCTATGTGGTAGGATACTTGCCGATTTGGGAGCCGACGTAATTAAGTTAGAGCAGCCAAGCGGAGATTCAGGGAGACGAGTTGGTCCTTTCTATCATGACGATCTGAGTCCAGAAAAGAGCCTGCACTGGTTCGCTTACAACGCCAACAAGCGAAGTATTACATTGAATATTGACAATGCCAAAGGGCAAGGCATCTTTCTAAAACTAGTCAGAAAAAGCGATGTTGTGCTGGAATCCTTTCCACCTGGGTATCTCGACAGACTAGGATTGGGTTATATAAATCTTTGTGAGGAACTGCCAAGTATAATCATGACATCCATCACTCCATTCGGGCAAGAGAGTGCTTGGAAACATTTTAAGGCGTCAGATTTGGTTGGTGCAGCAGTGGGTGGAATGATGTATATCACTGGTGACCCCCAGCGCGAGCCGCTACGAGTGGGCTCTCCACAATCTTACCTGCACGCTTCGGCTGATGCAGCCGTAGCAACACTTATTGCGCTTTACCATCGCGAACTCACTGGTGAAGGTCAGCACATCGATTGTTCTATGCTCAAAAGCTGGATATGCACGATAGGCAACACCATCCCTTTCTGGGAGTTAAACAAGAGGGTAATGTGCCGAGACCTGTATCAAAGCAGTATGGCACCTCAGGCAAAGCTGAGACAAATCTGGCGATGCAAAGATGGCTTCGTCTGCTTCGCACTGATGGCTGGAGCTTCTGGAGCCAAGACAAATCGCGCCATTTGCAAATGGATGGAGGAGTTAAGAGAAAATGATGATTTTCTTAGGCAATTTAATTGGGACGAGCTGGATTTTGCTACCTTAACACAGGAACTCCTGGATAAGTTGGAGGCACCATTCGAAAAATTCTTTGCCAAGCGTACCAAGAAGGAACTCTTTGAAAGGGCACTAGAACTCGATCTTCAGGTAGCACCTATCTCAACACCGGAAGATTTGTTAGACAACAAACATCTCCATGCCAGAGGATACTGGCAAAAAGTGGAACATCCTGAGCTAGGAGAAGCGATAACCTATCCAGGGGCTTTTGTTACATTTTCTGATATCACCCCTCGGCCAATAAAACGTGCACCACTAATTGGCGAGCATAATGACGAAATATACAAAGACGAACTTAGGATTTCACAACAGGAACTTGAGGACTTGTATGAAAAAGGGATTGTCTGAGCAAGTCAACAAAAGAGCATTTGAGAATCTAAAGGTTGCCGACTTTAGCTGGGCGGTTGCAGGGCCTTTTGTTTCCAAGTATCTTGCTGACCATGGGGCAACAGTTGTTAGGATAGAGTCCGCAGAAAGGCCATGCATAACAAGGTTAGTTGGACCATACGCAGAAGAAAAACCAGGAATCAATCGTGCTGGTTTTTTTGCATTCATGAATGCTAATAAATATAGTTGCGCCATCAATCTGAAAAACGCTAGAGGACTGGAATTGGCAAAAAGATTGATCCTCTGGGCAGACGTAGTTATCGAAAGTTTCCGGCCGGGCACTATGGAGAATATGGGGTTGGAGTACAAAACGATAGAAAAAATAAGACCCGATATTATATATCTACATTCCTCGACATTAGGAAATACCGGTCCCTACAGGCGTTACGGAGGCTTTGGCTTTCTGCTGGTGGCTTTATGCGGGTTTTCACATCTAACCGGCTACGAAAATGAGCAGCCGTTACCGTTCCTTCACGCCTATACCGATTACATTTGTCCGCGCTTCTTAGCCTCTGCATTAGTTGCGAGCCTTATACACAGACATAAGACAGGTCGGGGACGATTCATCGATGGCTCACAAATGGAGTCTTCCCTCTGGTTCCTGGCCCCCACCATCCTGGACTATACCACAAACAAGCGATTGGGTGAAAGGAAGGGAAACAAGGATAGTTCATCAGTGCCTCACGGAGTCTATCGCTGTCGGGGAGAAGACCGCTGGATAGCAATAACCGTCTCAGACAGTAAGGAGTGGGAAGGACTTTGCAAAGCTATGGAATATCCGAAATGGACGCAGGATGCCGAATTCGTCACTTCAACAGGGCGTCAGAAGAACGAAGATTTCATAAACAACAAGATAAATGAATGGACGACACAATATAGTCCAGAAGAGCTAACTAACAAACTCCAGGCTTTAGGAGTCCCAGCGGGCACAGTCCATAATGGAAGAGAGCTGGCAGAGAACATGGAATTACGGGCAGAAGGAGCCCTTTGGGAAATGATGCATGATCAAATCGGACCATTCACTCATCTGGGGCAGCCATTTCGGATGTCAAAAACTCCGGCTGAAGCGCGCATGGCTGGCCCTACTCTTGGTGCTCATACCGAGTATATATGCAAAAACATCCTTGATGTGAGTGATGGTGAACTGGCGGAATTATATCAGAGCGGTGCTCTTCACTGAGTATCAAGCGAATTGGATTACGTTTGCGAAATGAAAGGAGTTAACAGTGGAAGAGGGTAAATTCGTTGAGATGTTCAAGCCTATAAGACTTGGCCGGGTCGAAATCAAAAATCGTTTTTCCATGGCGCCTATGTGCAATGGTTTTGTTGACCACGGGTCAATAACACAGCAGTATATCTCCTATTTTGCAGCTAGGGCCAGAGGTGGCGTTGGTGCTATCGTATCAACCCCAGCCATGGCCTACACAGGCGGTTCGAAACTCCACGTCCAAAATCCTAATCTCCACGATAGAGCAGACATAGGTAGATGGAACGAATTTGTGGAGACCATCCACTCGTTTGACTGCAAGGTGATTATCCAGGCTATGTCAGGCAGTGCTGGCCGCCAGGTACCAAGGGGGGTACCCACAAAAGCACCATCAGCGATACCACTCAGAATCAAACCAGAGAACTTACCTAGAAAGGAGGAGGAGTTTAGGGTTCGTAGAGGATTATGGCCTACCAACTGGGATAAATTCTACGGCGTTGAGCCTCCAGTAGAACTTACTATTGAAGAGATCAAGCAAATCGAGGATGTTTGGGCTAATCAAGCCCTTCTATGTAAACAGACTGGGGCCGACGCTGTGGAATTTCACTTCGCACACGGTTATTTGGCCCACAATTTTATGTCCCCGCGTGAGAATCTCCGTAGAGATGAGTACGGTGGCAGCTTCGACAACAGAATTAGGCTTTGCATTAATATACTAAGAAAAGCACGAGTTCTCGTTGGCCCCAATTTCACTATAGGTGCCCGCCTAGCCGGTACTGATCGCTTACCAGGCGGACTTGGCGTACATGAAATGGCCAAAATAATAAAGCGATTCGAAGATTGTGGATTGGACTTCGTCGATATGTCCGAAGGATGTTATGAGGCGGCCAATTACCTATTTCCTGATGAGGACGGAACTATGATCCCCACGGCTGCAGAACTAAAGCGGGAAGGTGTGACGATACCCATAATTTGTGCCAATATACATGACCCTCATATCGGAGAGAAAGCGCTGAAAGAGGGCAAGATCAATATGATTGGCCTGGGAAGGCCTCTCCTTGCCGACCCTGAATATGTGAATAAGTGCGCCCGGGAAGGGATCAAAGTCAAACACAGAAAGTGCATCCGCTGCCTAATCTGCGATCGCAGAATAAGAAACGACCTTGGCATTAGATGTGAAGTCAACCGAGAGGTTGGGCTGGAATGGTGTGAGCCAAAGAACTGGCCTATAAATGGTCCAAAGAAAAAAGAGTTTTTCTATGCAACTGATTATTAGAGGACACTCGAAAGTTGAGCAGGACTGGAAGCTAAATAGTAAATGCACGAACTAGATAAGGCTATGAGACTAGAGCATCGGTTCTGGCAGAGAAATCTGTACTCCAAGAACATTTTAAATTTTGGCACAATCAGACAAAGGAGCACAGTATGAATTTCGCACTGACCGTAGAGGAAGAAAAGCTCAGACAAGAAGTTCGTGACCTCCTGAGAAACGAGAGTAAAACAGAATTACTTGCGGAAACCAATGAGTACGGTAGGGGAGCCGGGCCGTTGTTCGGTCATCAACTCGCTCAAAAATTGGGGGCACGCGGTTGGCTCTGTCCAACATGGCCCAGGGAATACGGTGGCCTAGGAAGCTCACATATGGTGGATTTTATTATTCGTGACGAGGTTGCATATACTGGGGGGCCAACATTGTTTGTTGGTGCAACCATGGCTGGACCCACAATTATGAAGTTTGCCAGTGACGAGCTAAAAAAGCAGTTCTTACCTCCCATAGCCCGAGGGGAGATAGAGATGGCCCTCGGCTATACTGAACCTCAGGCAGGCTCTGATTTGGCAGCGCTTGAACTGCGGGCTATGGATATTACAGAGGTGCCGAATAGACTCTGCCAAGAAATAGAAGCTGAGGATAAGGGAGACTATTTCCTGCTAAATGGGCAGAAGATGTTTAATACACACACCCATTTCGCTGATTACCATTGGCTAGGAGCGAGAACCGACCCCGATGCCACCAAGCGGCACAAGGCCATCTCTCTTATGATTGTGGATTTGAAAAGCCCAGGAATCACCATCCGTGGAATGACAACTATGGCAGGCTGGAGAACAAACGAAGTCTTCTATGACAACGTCAGAGTTCCCAAAAAAAATCTGGTCGGAGAGAAGAACCGTGGGTTTTACTACATAATGACAGCACTGGATTTTGAAAGGGTGTTTCCAGTGGGTGGTTTCCGACTTACATTTGACAAACTGATGGAGTATGTTAAAAGCACCAGACGTGATGGGAAATATATAGGTAAGGATCCAGTTGTCCGACAAAAACTGGCCGAGATAGCAATAAAACTTGAGGCTTCAAACTTGCTGTACTACCAACTTGCCTATATGCTGGATATGGGCGAAATACCTAATTATCAATCATCGATGCAGAAGGTGTTCTCCAGCGAATTAGTCCACTGTTTGGCAGACATTGCCACGCAAATAGTTGGCCCACGTGGACAATTGCAGACATCCTCCAGATGGGTACCGGTTAATGGCCAAGCTGGGATTGATTATCGCTGGTCATTTATTGACTCGGTAGCCGGCGGTACTTCTGAGATCCAAAGAAATATCATAGCCCTAAGAGGGCTAGGGTTACCTTCAACAGGATAATAGTCAGAATTAAGGAGGTCATTCATCATGTGCCAATGGTGTGAGCGCTATGGCAAGGGCTACGACAGGTGGTACTTCAACCCCGAAAACTACGCCCGGAAGCTGTACAAGATCAGAAAAGAGGAGGCTGAGGCTGCAGGTGCCGAAGCTGCCCCACAAGCACAGGTTGCAGGCGGCATGGGCTTCCTGGGACGAGACTACTTCGAAGCACTTGACAGAGGCGACCGAGCCACAGCCGACAAGATAAAGCAGGAAGCTGCGCAGGCTGCTTGGATCACCCACTTCGGTCAAGTGATCACATTGGATGACGCACTCAAGGTCATCGATATCATGTACCCTATCGCCGTTATTACTTGCGCCTGCCGCCGTTCCTGTGAAGGCATGCCCGACGAAGACAACTTCACTTGCATAGGTATGGGGCCGGGGATGTACAAGTGGGAAAGGTGGCCCGATACCTATCGTGGTGGCGTGGAGTTCCTTAGCCCCAGCGAAGCTAAGGACTTCGCCACCAAGTTGAACAAAAAGGGGTTGGTGCAAACGCTGTACACCTTCGGCACACCCTACCTCGGCGGACTGTGCAACTGCGACTACCCAGACTGCGGCTCTATCAGAGACAGAGTTGATCACGGCTTGAGATCCTTGATGAAGGGACACCAAGTAGCACAAGTAAATGCCGAGCTGTGCAATGGCTGTGCCCAGTGCCTGGCTCGTTGCCAGTTCAAAGCCCTCAACTACTCTCCCACCATGAACAAGGCGTTTATCGATCAGTTCCAGTGCTTCGGCTGTGGCCTATGCGCCACGGAATGTCCGCAAGAAGCCATAAGTCTGGTAGAGCGGTCTAGCCTTCCCGTACTGGCCAATGAATGGTAAAAGCAGAAGAGGTGATATATGCTGCCTACTATAGTTTTTGATGACAAGAAATGCGATGACCCATTGTCCTGCCGCAAGTGTTTGCTAGTCTGCCCTAATCGCGTGCTTGGAGTGGGTACAAAGGTAGGTCCCAGGAAGTATCAGGAGATAGACCGCCACTTCTTCATCGTGGCTGGTGTGCGAGTCGATAGATGCACAGGCTGCATGGAGTGCGTGGAGATATGCCCCAAGGGCACTTTGAAGGTAAACTTCCCCGTGGAGGTGAAATAATGGCCACTGGTTGGAAACTAGGCAAAGCACCAATTAAAGACAGAGTGATGACCTTGGAAAAGCCGGGGAAACCACTGCTGTTTGATGCAGATAAGGGACTTGTGGAAGATATGGCTTTCAAGTTCAACATCGCTGAGCTGGCTAAGGGCCTCCAGAGCGCGGATGAGAAAGAGGTGATGAAGGCACTAGAGCAACTAGGCAAGGAGGTGATGAAGGTAACCATCGAGTTAGTCGATTCTAAGTACCTGGATCGCACTGGCGAGATGATAGAGAAGGTAGCGAGGCAAACAGGCATCTCCTTCCCTCACCGTTTCGAACGGTATGTTGAACTCTCTACACTTAGCCTACGACCCAGAGACAAATGGAATGTGGTAAAAGCCAGTACCAAAGAAATGTTGTTCCAGGTTTCGGCTTGTTTTATACACCAAATGCTGCAGGAAGCAGGTATACAGGGGTTGCCTTGTAAGACATTCTGCTTTGCTAGCTTTGAAGTCGCCGCGGAGAAGACGGGCGACCATATCAAGATCGAGATGAAGAAAACACTGCCCCAAGATAGCATGTGTCTGTTCTCAATCTCAGTATAACAATATGATTGTTCCAATATGAGGGGTGCTTCCATGCGTATCTATTCTCCCTTTCCTGAAGTAGATGGCTTTTACTTCATCGGCTCGCGTACCCAAAGGGCACATTTCCCGCAGATACCTGAATTTCTTGAGGATTGGTATGAGCGAAGCGCTGGGGAATGCGACCTTTTCCTGAACATCAGCGAGATGGACAAATACAGCATCAACTGCACCGGCTGCAGTAATTTTGAAAGCGGTAACTGTGGCGCCTCCGATTCTAAAGGTCCAATCATCACCAAGCTCCTACAGCATACCTTACTGCACGATGGTAAATAGCAAAGGATTTACGATAACCAAACCGAATTATACATAGGCTTCGCTGAGATTATAGTATTATCATTTTGTTGGGAGGGAAATGAATGTGAGTCAGCAAACTATGATCAAGAAAACAAGCTGTGCATTTTGTGCAAACCACTGCGCTGTGTTGGTACATGTGACACATGGCAAGATAACCAAAATAGAGCCTAACCGAGACCACCCTACATCGCGCGGCCATGTTTGTGAGAGGGTGGGATATGCAACGAAATGGCTATATCACAAGGACCAGCTAAAGTACCCACTTAAAAGAGCTGGCGAGCGAGGTGGTGGTCAATGGCAAAAAATGACATGGGATCAAGCATTGGATGAAATCGCTGGGTATCTAGGAAAAATGAAGGAGGAACATGGTTCTGAGGCACTAGCTGTCATGGAAGGGACATACAGAGCTAACCCATTCTGGCCACGAGCCCGATTTCTGAGCCTGTTCGGCAATCCACAGAATGTTTCTCATGCAGGCATTATCTGTTTCCTAAATGATTGCGCAATGGACCAAGCGACAATCGGCGATGACGTCGGCGCCTTTCAAGAGATTGGCAAAACCAACTGCGCAGTGTTCTGGGGACAGAATCCAGTACACTCTTTCCCAAGGACAATGTTCTCAGTTCGAAGGCGCCAAGAAAGTGGGGGGCTGAAGATCATAGTAATTGACCCACGGTTTACAGAGACCGCCAAGTTGGCTGATATCCATCTCCAGATCAGGCCAGGTACGGATTGTGCCTTAGCTATGGGGTGGATAAATATAATCATAAACGAAAGGTTATATGATAGCGAATTTGTAGAGAGATGGACATTTGGCTTCGACGAGCTGTCAGAACGAGCGAAAGAATACCCACCTGAGAAAGTGTCGATCATAACGGGCGTGCCCACTAACTCAATAATAGAATCTGCCAGAGTTTATGCTACGTCAAAACCTGCTTGCCTGTTCCGAGGTGTTGCTGGCGACCAGTTCGGGCTAAATTCATGCAGAGTAGAGCAAGCTCGCGTTGCTCTTCGTGCCCTCACAGGAAATATTGATGTCCCGGGAGGTGATTTGCTACACGAGCCCGGCCCAGTCGTTGGAGACAGAATGCTCATCAGGGAGTGCCAATTGCAGCTAGCTGAGCAGATTTCACCAAGTCAGCGACAAAGGCAACTGGGTGCTGACAGGTTCAGACTCATGACTTGGCCCGGATATGAACTAACATCCAAGCGTTATGAAGAGGTCTACGGGCTACCATCGCCCATAATGCATCGAATGGGTGTAAATCCGACAGTACTATGGCATGCTATCTTGGAAGAGAAACCATACCCGATCAAAGCCATAATTACCTGGGGAAGCAACCCTCTGATGTGGAGTCCCAATACTAAGTTAGCCCATCAAGCATTGAAAAGCCCCAATTTAGGCCTTCACGTCGTCTCTGAGTTCTGGCTAACTCCGACCGCTCAACTTGCTGACTACGTACTTCCGGCCGCAAGCTGGTTGGAAAGGCCTCTTTGTTCTACCTTTGAAGACATGGCATCGGTGGTTTTTGCCGGCGAAAGACCAATTACACCGTTAGGAGAGCGCCGTGACGAATACGAATTCTGGCGAGAGCTTGGAGTCAGACTTGGGCAGGAAGACCATTGGCCATGGAAAACACAAGAGGAAGTAATCGAGCATCGGCTGAAACCGCTAGGAATGAGCTATGAAGAATTTGTGAATAGAGGTTGTGTTGCTGGGGCCAGACGATACAGGAAATATGAAACTATGGGGTTTCTGACACCAAGCAAAAGGGTTGAGCTTTACTCTATTATACTGGAGAAGCTTGGATACGACCCGTTGCCATACTATGAAGAACCACCTGAAAGTCCTATAAGGACTCCAGAATTAACAAAAGAATACCCATTGATTCTGACGACAGGCGGTAGGACAATGCCCCTGTTCCACTCGGAACATAGGCAAAAGGGCATAGGGATGAGGGAAAGACATCCTGACCCTCTAGTTGACATCCATCCAGATACAGCACTCACCTTGGGTATATCCGACGGCAACTGGGTGTTCATCGAAACCAGGAGGGGCAAGATAAAACAGAAGGCTAGAGTGACCGAGGATATCTTGCCAAACGTGGTTAACGCAGAGGCTAGTTGGTGGTTTCCGGAGATGCCGGGCGAAGAACCTTCACTTCACGGACTTTGGGAATCTAATGCTAATGTCCTTACAATCGACGACCTCGAGCTGTGCGACCCGATTACCGGCGGTTGGTGCAATAGAGGCTTGCTATGTAAGGTTTATAAGGCAACCTAAGCTAACGATTACAAAGCAGAATACTGTTTTTGGACTATCTCTCTCGGTACTAGAACTTCTACGTATTATGCTTTGAGGGACGATAAATGAAAAAAGCAAGTAGCTGGGCGTGGAATAACCAAGATGGCACACAGGTGGTACGGAGCATAGCCCGAACGGCTCCTGGCTGTCACGAAGGTTGTGGAGTTCTCCTATATGTCAAGGATGGTAAGCTGCTCAAGGTGGAGGGCGATCCAACGTTCCCTCACAATCATGGGCGCTTATGCCCCAGATGTCTAGCACTCACCGAAGTAATCTACCACCCTGATCGCCTTAGGTATCCCCTGAAAAGAGTTGGGAATCGTGGAGAAGGCAAATGGAAACGAATAACTTGGGAAGAGGCATACGAGACCATAGCGGGGAAATTTTGTGAAATCAAGAGACAACATGGGCCTGAGTCGGTGATTTTCTGTCACGGAACGGGAAGGGATATTATTCCATATGTGTCGAGGCTAGCTTACACTTTTGGCAGCCCCAATAAAGCCTGCTTCGGACCGCTACACGGACAGGCTTGTTTTGTGCCTAAAATTGCAACCACGATGAGTGTTATTGGAGGCCCTGTAGTCGCAGATTGCGCACAATTCTTCCCAGATCGTTATGAAAACTCCTCTTGGAGAGTACCACAATGTATCATAATATGGGGCAACGAGCCAACTGCCTCCAGTCCTGACGGCTTCATGGGCACGTGGATTATAGAATGCATGAAAAGGGGATCCAAGCTAATTGTTATAGACCCTAGAAGAACATGGTTGGCAACGCGCGCTAAGATATGGCTGCAGATCAGGCCAGGAACAGATGCGGCTTTGTCCTTGGGCATGTTGAATGTGATAATCAATGAAGGGCTCTATGACAATGAGTTCGTCCAGAAATGGACGCATGGATTTGAAGAACTGCAGCGGCGGGTTCAAGATTACTCACCTCAGAAGGTAGCAGAGATCACCTGGATACCGAGAGATAAGATAGTAGAAGCCGCAAAGATGTATGCAACCAGCAAGCCTGCTGCAATACAGTGGGGTGTTGCCATCGACCAGCAAAAGGAATGTGTTCCTATCATTCACTCTATCGTGGCTTTGTGGACAGTGACTGGCAATCTTGACGTGCCCGGAGGCAATGTAATCGAAAGTCGGAACTTTGACCTTGGGCGGTTGGGTGTGTGGGGAGCCGAAACTCTATCCGCAGAACAATGGGATAAGAGCATAGGATCACAGCAGTATCCACTGCTTAAACGAATGCTTTGGCTCAAAGGGGAAGCAGTTATAGACCAGATGTTAACCCAGGCTCCGTATCCAATAAAAGCCGCATGGATACAGACTACCAATACCTTCGCCTGCGGTACGGCTGACCCAAAACGAACCTATGAGGCTTTTCGGAAACTGAATTTCAACGTTGTTGTCGATCTATTTATGACCCCTACCGCGATGGCATTTGCTGATATTGTCCTTCCAGCAGCCACCTACGCCGAAAGAGACGGGATCGCATTTTCAGGAGGAGCCAACGTTTTCGTTGGCGCAATAAACAAAGTGGTAGAGCCGATTGGAGAATGCAAGTCTGATATGGAGATCAATCTTGAACTTGGTAAAAGGCTTAATCCTGAGGCTTGGCCCTGGAAAGACGTCCGTGAGATGTTTACCGCTATGCTTCAACCATCAGATATGACCTTTGAAGAACTCAGGGATAAAGGTTTCGCTTATGACTCATTTGAGTATAGAAGATACGAGAAGGGGTTGTTGCGCAGGGACAAGAAACCAGGTTTCAGTACGCCTACAGGAAAAGTAGAGCTATACTCAACAGCTTTTGAGAAATACGGTTTAGACCCACTCCCTTACTTTGAGGAACCACCAGAGAGCCCAGTCAGCACGCCAGAAATTGCCACAGAATTCCCGCTAATTCTGACCACAGGTGCCCGATCTAGAGCATTCTTCCATTCTGAGCATCGACAGGTTCCTTTATTGCGCAGTATGCATCCAGACCCGATAACTGAAATCCATCCGCAGACAGCAGGAAAGCTGGGAATTAAGGATGGAGATTGGATCTACATAGAAAATAGATACGGGAAATGTAAGCAAAGGGCCAAGCTTACCGAAGGAATTCTTCCAGAAGTTGTTCATTCAGAACACGGGTGGTGGTTTCCTGAAATAGATGGGCCAGAACCAAGTCTATTCGGTGTCTGGGAATCAAATATAAACCTGCTGCTCCCCTCAGGATGGACAGGCAAATCAGGTTTTGGGTATCCCTTTAAGAGCCAGATGTGCCGCGTTTACAAGCAGGAGGACACATAGATGCCCAAATATGGTTTACTAATTGACTATGAGTTTTGCGTTGGTTGCCGGGCTTGTGAGATTGCGTGTAAAAGAGAGAATAATCGGCCTGATGGAGAATGGGGTATATGTGTACAACAGGTTCAGCCTGAAATGGCGGGCGGTAGTTTGTACTACTTTCCCTTCCCCACAGACAAATGCAACCTATGTGGCAAGCGCATTACCAAGGGTCTTGAACCAGCATGTGTCAGCCATTGCTGGGCAAGTGTAATGAAATTTGGCAAAATCGAAACTCTCGTAGAAGACATGCGGAAGAAGCCCAAAACAGCACTGTGGGTGCCTCACTAAATATGCGCTTGTGCGAAAATGCATATCAAGTAGCTCTACCATAAATGATAATGCCTCTCATTGTACTTTATAGGAGGCACCAGTAGACTTGCCTGTACTACGATCTTCCCGATGAACCAACTCTTGTAACAGGACACCTTGTGTATTAGGGATGAGGGGACGAGTGACTAAATCGACCTGGAATTGACCTCACATCGATATGGAGTTGACACGGAATTGATGCGGAATTGACCCAAACTTAATATGGCACGACCCGCAGTTTAGCTGGAGAAGAAAACTGCGTGTCCTGCATCTTGTGCAAGACACGCAGCCTGACACAAACTATAGCATGGTACCCCTGGGGCGACTCGAACGCCCGACACGCGGTTTAGGAAACCGCTGCTCTATCCTCTGAGCTACGCTGGATGATTATGGCTCCCACCACCCCTTACAATCATATACCAAGCTGCTCGATGATGCAAGTGACTGTAAGCGTCCATAACATATTGGACTTTTTAGAGGGGGTGAGGAAGTTATCTATATAATACCTGAGCGGTGATAGGTTGTTAATACCGCGATGAGGTTTTTCGGTGTTATACCAGATCAGGTACTCC
>Ga0194125_10000951_pt1 | contig 49273 bp, 47 predicted proteins | sample TA2KigC250mmetaG_FD_148626 | JGI IMG/M metagenome (GOLD analysis project Ga0194125, IMG submission 148626) | Freshwater microbial communities from Lake Tanganyika, Tanzania - TA2015034 Kigoma Deep Cast 250m | ecosystem: Environmental > Aquatic > Freshwater > Lake | place: Tanzania: Lake...
GCGCGCCGGCCGCCCAGAGCGCCGCCTCGTCGAGCCGGAGCGCGGCCAGGCGCTCCCGCTCGGCGCGGGCCCGCGCTGCCTGTCTTGCGATCTGCGCGAGGAGGTCTGCGACTCCCCTGCGGGGGTCGGACGCGAGCGCGTCCCAGAGCTCGTCGCCGGGCTCCGGTCGAGCGCCGGCCACGAGCTCCTTCACTTGAGCCAGGCTGAGGTCCTCAATGCCTGGAATCGCTCGTGCACTCCCAATGGGGCGGGGCTACTCGATGTCCTTCGACTTCGTCTTGGCCGCCTTGCCCGTCCTGCTCCGGAGGTACGTGAGCTTCGCGCGTCTCGCCCGACCGCGGCGAGTGACGGCGATGCTCTGCACGTTCGGGGCGCTCACGGGGAAGATCCTCTCCACCCCCACACCCGACGCGACCCTGCGCACCGTGAACGTCTCGTTGGGCCCATTGCCCTGCCGCGCAAGCACCGTTCCCTCGAACGCCTGGGTGCGCTCCTTGTCGCCCTCCGTGATGCGGACGTGCACCCTGACGGTGTCGCCGACCCGGAACTCCGGCACTTCCGCTTTCGTGTGCTTCTGCTCGATGGCCTTCACCTTCGCGTTCATCGTCTCTCCCTGAGCCCTCGGGGCTCTGCGCGCCGCCACTTCCCGGGGAATCAGCCTCGCTCCATCTCTTCCAGGATCTCGCGATCCTCCTCCGTCAGCCGCGCGCTCCCGAGAAGGTCCGGTCTCCGCTCGAGCGTCGCCTTCAGGGCCTGCTCGCGCCGCCAGCGCCTGATCCGCGCGTGGTTCCCTGAGACAAGGGCCTCCGGGACCTTAAGCCCGCGATACTCCTCCGGCCGGGTGTACGTCGGCGGACCGAGGATGCCCTCGTAGAAGGAGTCCGTCTCCGCCGATTCCATGTCGCCGAGGACGCCGGGGATGAGCCTCGCCACGGCGTCGATGACGATCATCGCGGGGAGCTCGCCGCCGGTCAGGACGTAGTCCCCGATCGAAACCTCATGCGTCGCGAGGCCCGCGACGCGCTCGTCCACGCCCTTGTACCGCCCGCAGATGAGCACGAGCCTCGGAAACAGGGAGAGGTCGCGCGCCATCGCCTGATCGAACAACCGCCCGCGCGCCGACAGCAGGACGACGGCCGGCCTCTCCTCCCCCGCCGCCCCCGCCAGAACCGACTCGACGGCCTCGAAGATCGGCTCCGGTTTCATCACCATCCCGCTGCCGCCTCCGTACTGGTAGTCGTCGGCGGTGCGGTGCTTGTCCTTCGCGAAATCTCGGATGTCCGTCAGCCCGACGGTGAGGAGCCCCCGCTCCTGCGCCTGCTTGAGGATGCTCTCGCTCAAGGGGCCGACGAACATCTCGGGGAACAGCGTGAGAACGTCGATCCTCACGGCGCCCCCCCCTATCTCAGGCCCTCGATCAGCCTCACGACCATCCTGCCGGCGCGCACGTCCACGTCCCTGATGACGTCGTCGATCGCCGGAAGGAGCAGCTCGCCTCCCTCTCCGCGCACGACGTAGACGTCGTTGGCCGGCATGTGCATGACCTCCGTCAGCCGTCCGAGGAGCTCGCCCTCTTCGGTGAGAACCTCAACGCCGAGGAGGTCCTGCACGAACCAGCGCTTGCCCTCGGGGGGGACGATGCTGTCCCTGCTGAGCCACACCGTGCAGGCCCGAAGGCCCTCAGCTCTCTCGCAGGTGTCCACGCCCGACAGCTCGAGGATGACGCGGTCCTGGTGTCTGCGGGCCCGCCGCACCTCGTGGCGGCGCTCCGCGCCCTCGCCGTCGGTCAGTCTCACTTCGAGACCCTGCGCGAACACGTCGACGAGGTCCTGCAGCACGTCGGCGATCACCTCGCCGCGGACGCCGTGCGCCCGGACGATCACGCCGGCCTCGATCCAGTCGTCGAGATTCCTCATGGCTGCGTCCGCTGCCGGACGGGCCGGCCCTCTCAGGGTCAATCGATGATCTCGACCGTCGCCTTCTTCTCGGCCTTGGTCGCGGCGGCCCCTATGATCGCGCGGAGGGCCTTCGCCGTCCTGCCGTTCTTCCCGATGACGCGTCCCTTGTCCTCGTCGGCGACGTGAACCTCGTACACGATCATGTCGCCTTTCATGGACTGCGTGATGCGGACGTCGTCCGGCCTGGTCACGAGGCTGCGGGAGATGTACTCGACCAACGGCTGGAGCGTGAAGTCTCCGTGCCCGCCGGTCCTGATCTCATCGCCGTTCATGGTCCCGACCTTTCTGGGGGACTAGGTTGTCCTTCCGCGCGTCCTCCACGCCGGCCCCCCGGCCCGCTCCGGACCGCGCGCTACTCGCCCGCCGGCTCGGCCGGAGTCTCCGGCTCGGCCTCGGCCGCCGCCGGCTCCTCCTGGACCGCCGCGGTGGTCTTCCTCTCCCTGGCCGCCTGCCGCCTGCCGTGCTGCGCCGAGGCCGTCATCTGCATCTTCTGACGGGCCTCGTCCTCGATGTGCGCGAGCTCGTCGAGCGACTTCCCCTTCCTCATCTCGTGCCAGGTCTGCATGATCCCGACGCGGGAGAGCAAAGACCGCACGGTCCCCGACGGCTGCGCGCCCTTGCGCAGCCAGTCGATGACCCTCGCCGTATCGACCTTGATGTCCGCGGGGTTCTTCCGCGGGTCGTAGTAGCCGAGCTGGTCTACGAAGCGCCCGTCACGGGGCGACCGCGAATCCGCCACCACGATGCGGAAGAACGACACGTTCGTCGTTCCCTTCCGCTGCAACCGGATCTTCACCGACACCTCGTACCCTCCTCGCTCTCTGCGCGCGCAGCGCACCGCCGGGCCGCCGCGGAGCTCCCTCAGCGCCCGAACGGCGCCAGCGGGAACGCCCCGTGCCTTCCGAGCTTCCCGAACCGCTTCATCATCTGCTTCATGGCGTCGAACTCGCGCAGCACGCGGTTCACGTCCTGCACGGTCGTGCCGCTCCCGCGCGCGATCCTCTTCCTGCGGCTCCCGTCGATGACCCTCGGGTCCCGCCTCTCACGGGGCGTCATGGAATCGAGGATTGCCCCGGTCCTCGTCACGGCCCTCTCGTCCACCGACGCCGCGGCGCCCGGTCGGAGCCCCGGAACCATCGCCAGGACCTGATCGAGCGGGCCCATCTTCCTGAGGGCCCCAAGCTGGTCCCTGAAGTCCTCGAGTGTGAATGCCTGCTTCCTGAGCTTCTCCTCGAGCTTCGCCGCCTGCTCGGCGTCGGTCGCCTCCTGCGCCCGCTCGACGAGCGTGACGACGTCGCCCATCCCGAGGATCCGGGAGGCCATCCGCTCGGGATGGAAGGTCTCGAGCGCGTCCAGCTTCTCGCCGACGCCGACGAACCTGATCGGCTTCCCCGTGACGGCCGCGAGCGACACCGCGGCGCCCCCGCGCGTGTCGCCGTCGAGCTTCGTGAGGACGGCGCCCGTGAAGTCGAGTCTCCGCGAGAACTCCGACGCGACGTTCACGGCGTCCTGACCCGTCATGCTGTCCAGAACGAGCAGGATCTCGTGCGGCTTCGTCGCGGCGCTGATCCGCTCGAGCTCGTCCATCATCGCCTCGTCGACGTGCAGCCGACCGGCCGTGTCGAGCACGACGACGTCGTGCCCCGCGCGCCGCGCCTCGTCGAGCGCGCCCGTCGCGATGGCCACCGGGTCGTCGCCCGCACGGCCCACGTGCACCGGGAGGCCGAGCCCGCGCCCAAGCTGCACGAGCTGGTCCTGCGCCGCCGGGCGGTACGTGTCCGCGGCCGCCAGGATCGGCCTCTTCCCCCGCGTCCGAAGATACTGCGCGAGCTTCGCGCAGAAGGTCGTCTTGCCCGATCCCTGAAGCCCGACGACCATCGTGAGCGCGGGCGACGACGAGGCAAACCGGTAGGGCATCGCCGTCCCACCGAGAAGCGCGACGAGTTCCGAGTGGACGATCCTGATGACCTGCTGCCCCGGCGTGACGCTCCGGAGCACTTCCTGGCCGACCGCGCGGGACCGCACGCCGTCGATGAACGAGCGGGCGACCTTGAAGTGGACGTCCGCCTCGAGCAGCGCGCGGCGCACCTCGCGGAGCGCCTCGTCGATGTTGGCCTCGGTGAGCTTCCCCTTCCCCGTGAGCAGGGAGAAGGCGCTCTGGAGCCTCGCTGAGAGCTGGTCGAACATCCCTCTACCTCACGGGCCCGCGCTCGACGGGCGAACGCCGCCGACACCCCCGCCGCGGCGCACAACGCCGCGCGGGGCGCCTGGGCGGCACCCGCCATAGACACAGCCGTTGGAATATACCAGACGACCCCGATACCGGCAAGGGAAAAGACGGCTGGACCGCTGCCGGGCAGGGCTACGCGAGGGCGCTCTCGGCGGCCTGCCTGATGGCCTTGAGCTCCTGCCCGGGGGCATCCGCCCGGAAGATGGCCGACGCGGCGACGAGGATGTCCGCCCCGCTTGCGGCGGCCACGGGCGCCGTCGAGCGGTTGATGCCGCCGTCCACCTGGATGAGGAACTCCAGCGACTGGCGCCGCTTCCACTCGGCGATCTGCTTGACCTTCGACATGACGCCGGCCATGAAGCCCTGCCCCGCGAACCCGGGGTTCACGGTCATCACGACGACGAGGTCCAGCATCTCGAGGTACGGCTCGATCGACTCGGCGGGATTCTGCGGGTTGAGCGCCAGGCCGGGCTTGCCCCGCGCGCGGCGGATGTGCTCGATCACGCGCCGCGGCTCGGCGGCCGCCTCGCGATGGAAGGCGACGTACGTCGCGCCCGCCGACACGAACGCGGGGGCGTACTTCTCCGGATCCGTGATCATCAGGTGGACGTCGATGGGAAGGTCGGTCACGCGCCGCACCGCCTGCACGATGAACGGCCCCATGGTGAGGTTCGGAACGAAGTGCCCGTCCATGACGTCGATGTGGATCATGTCCGCGCCCGCTTCGGCGACGCGGGCGATCTCATCGCCCAGTCGCGTGAAGTCCGCCGCCAGGATCGACGGCGAGATGCGGATCCTCCGGTCGCTCATGTGTCCTTCCGCTCCTCTCTGAACCGGAACCCCACGAGCGCGCTCACTCGCGACCCACTCGCAGGACGACGTCGTCCCCTTCCCCGACCCTCGCCCCGGGCGGCGGGTTCTGCAGGATCACGGTCTCCCGGAGCCCGGCGCCACGCCTGCTCTTCCCGTAGCTCACCGTGCGGACCGTGAGGCCCAGGCCTTCAGCGATCTCGGTCGCCTCGACCGGGTCCCGGCCGACGAGAGACGGCATCGCGAACTCGGTGCGCCGCCGCCCGAGGCTCACGAGGACAGTGATCTCCCCGCCCGCGGGCACCGACGTGCCCGGCCCGGGGGCGCTGCCGATCACCCGCCCCCTGTCCACCCGGTCGCTGGTGACCTCGGTCACGCCGCCGAACGCGAGCCCGGCCCGGACGATCTCGAGCTCCGCCTGGCGCACGGGGAGCCCCGAGAGCTGCGGCACGGTCCTGAGATCGAGGCCGCTGCTCACGCTGACCACCATGGTCCGGCCGCGCTTCACGTCCGAGCCCGCGACCATCGACTGCCTGACGATCCTGCCTCCCGGGTACATCGGGTCGGGACGCTCGTCGGCAACGCGGAGGTTCAGCCCCAGCTCAGCCAGGACCCGCTGTCCTTCCGCCAGCGGACGGCCGACCAGGTCCGGGGCCGCCACCAGATCGCCGCGACGGGCGATGATGGGCATGACGAGGTAGTTCGTGATGACCGCCGCGCACACGACGGCGGCGAGGACGGCGCTGGCGGCGACGGCCACGCGCGTGGCGTGGCTCGCGGAGCCCGGGGAGCCGCCGCCGAACGCAGGCCTCTCGCGTGGGGTGCGCGACTGCTTCAATGACCGTCCCCCCCGGCCCTCCCGAACCTGGCCGCGAACGCCCCGTCGATCCCGTGGCGGTGGGGCAGGACCCTCACGAACGGGCCGTCGGCGAACATGGCGGGCACACGCTCCGAGGGCGCCTCGAGCCCGAACTCCGGCCGCTTGGCGAGGAACCGCTCGACGACCTGCTCGTTCTCCTCCGGCTCGAGGCTGCAGGTGCTGTAGACGATGCGCCCGCCCGGGCGGACGATGTCCGCGGCGTGCATGAGGAGCCGCAGCTGGCGGCTCGCCTGGGTCGCGAAGAGCTGCCTCGGGTGCAGGCGCTCAAGGTCCAGAACGTCCTCGCGAGTGCGCTCGCGGGCCGTCAGGTCGAACTTCCAGCGCGAGTCGATCCTGCGTCCGAGCGTGCCCGTTCCGGTGCACGGAGCGTCCACGAGCACGGCGTCGGCCGGCCCGGCGTTCGCCGCCGTGGCTTCTCCGTCCACGATCTCGCAGTTCCCGACCCCGAGCCGCCGGATGTTGGACCGGAGCATCTCGCCCCGCGCCGGGGACACCTCGAACGCCCGGATCCTCCCCTTCCCGCCCATGAGCGCCGCCGTGTACGTCGTCTTGCCTCCGGGCGCGGCGCACGCGTCGACGATCTCCTCGCCCGGCCTCGGATCCAGAAGCCTCACCGCCGCCAGCGTGCTCTCGTCTTGAACCTGGAAGAGCCCGTTCCCGAAGCTCTCGAGCTGCGTGACGTCCCCTCCGCCGGTCAGCTCGAGACACTCGGGGAAGTACCTGCCCGGGGCGGTCTCCCTGCCCTCCGAACGCAACGCGGCGGCGAGCGCCGCCGTGGAGCACGCAAGCCCGTTCCCCCGCGCGACGAGCCGCGGAATCTGATTGTCATACTCGCAGAGAACCATCGTCATGTCGAGGCCGTACCTGGCGATCCACCGCTCGACGAGCACGCGGGGGTGCGAGTGCACGACGCTCACGTGCCCGACCGGGTCGCTCGCGATGTCGGGGAAGTCGGGCCGAAGGCTCGTCAGCACGTTGCGGAGCACGGCGTTCACGAGCCCCGCCGTGCCCGCGTGCCCGTACCGCTTCGCGAGGTTCACGGACTCGCTCACGGCCGCGCGGGGCGGGATCCGGTCGAGGTAGTCGATCTGGTAGAGACCGAGGCGAAGCGCGTTCCGGATCGGGAGAGGAAGCGACCGGAGCCCTCCCTTGACGTACTGGTCGAGGACCCAGTCGATCCGCCCCTTCCACCGGATGACGCCGAAGGTCAGGTTCTGCGCGAGAGCGGTGTCCCGCGCGTCAAGCCCCGCGCTCTCGAGCTCCCGCTCGAGGACGGCGTCGATCGTCCTGTCGCCGGACTCCCACGCGGTGAGCGCGAGAAGCGCCGTTCGGCGCGCGTCCATCACGGTCCGCCTGCCTTGCGGGAGAGGAGGCCGATGGCCCGCCGGATGTTCTCGAGGTCCACGGTCGTGTCGACGCACGGCCCGTGCGGCCGCTCGTTCAGGATGCCGTAGACGGGAAGCGGGTAGCTGTCCTGGATGCCCGCCGTGAGATCCGCCTCGCACGCGACGGCGATGATGGCGGCCGGGCGCACCTCGCCGATGACGCGGCGCGCGAGCGTGCCCCCGGTCGCGACCGCGAGAGCGAGCCTGCGCTCGCGGGCGAGGTCCACGAGACCGGCGATGACGCACTGCCCGCACCGCTCGCAGTTCTCGATGAGCCCGCCGGTGATCCGGTGGGGGCACGAGGCCGCCTGCAGGCAGTGCGGAAGCAGGAGCAGCACGCGGGCGTCGCGGCCCGGGAGCGCGCCACCTGCCACGAGCGCGTTGTTGACGGCGATGAAGGAGCGCTTCACGGCGTCGCGGTCGAGGCCGACGACCGCGGAGAGCATCCGCACCAGGGGGAAGACGATGCGCACGACGGACGACGCGACGCGTTGACCGAAGACGACGCGGCGCCCCGTCACCACGGCGAGCGCGATGAGCCCGAGACCGACCGCCACGATGGCCAGGCCGAGTAGCGCCGTCACCGCGATGACGCCGGGAAGATCGGGGTGGAACTCGGAGAGCCGGGGCGCCGTGAGGTAGAGCGCGAGCGACACGAGCGCGGCGAGGAGGACGAGCCCCCCCACGGACACGAGAACGAAGAGCCTCTTCTCTCCCAGGGACATGCTACGCCTCGGGCGGCGGCGGCCGTACGCCCAGCCTGTCGCCGGCGGCCGGTCTGTAGCCGCGGGCGAACGCTGTCGCCGCCATCGCGCCCTTGCCTTCCGGCTTCACCTCGAGGAGCCACACGGTGCCGTCGGCGGTCGCGACCTCGATCCCCTTCGTCCGGTCCATCGCGACGATCTCCCCGGGGGCGCCGCGACGGCCCGCTGCATCGCCCGGCTCGGCGCGGAGCACCTCGAGCGCCTTCCCCTTGAAGCGGGTGTGCGCACCCGGCCAGGGCGTCATACCCCTGACGTGATCGAAGACCCGCCCGGCGGGCCGATCCCAGACCACCTCGCCGTCCGCCCGCGTGAGCTTGCGCGCGTACGAAACGAGCGCGGGGTCCTGCACAACGCGCGGCGCCCTCCCCGCCTCGATGAGGTCCAGCGTCTCTACCAGAAGATCGCCCCCCATCTCGGCGAGCCTCGCGTAAAGCTCGCCCGCCGTCTCTCTCGGGCCAATGGGCGTGCCGCGCATCAGGATGATCTCGCCGGCGTCCACCTTGCGCGCCATGAACATCGTCGTGACGCCGGTCTCCTTCTCGCCGTTCACGATGGCCCAGTTGATCGGCGCGACCCCTCGGTAGCGCGGAAGGAGCGACGCGTGGACGTTCACCGCGCCCTTCGTCGGCGCGGCCAGGATGCTCTCGCAGAGGATCTGCCCGAAGGCCACGACGACGACCACGTCCGGCGCGAGAGCGCCGAGCCGGGCCGTGAACTCGTCGCAGTTGACGGTCTCGACCTGCGCGACGGGCAGCCCCAGGACCGTCGCTGCTTCCTTGACGGGCGGACAGCACAGGCGCAGACCGCGTCCCGCCGGGCGATCCGGCTGGGTGACCACGAGAGCGACCTCGTGCCCGCGCGCGTGGACCTTGGTGAGGCTGGGGACCGCGAACTGCGGGGTCCCCATGAAGACGATGCGCATGGCCGACACTCGCCGGGGCCGGAGGCCGGGAGCCTCCGCCCTACGTTCTTCTGATCCGCGCCTTCAGGAGCTGCCGCTTGATGGGGTTCAGGTGGTCGAAGAAAAACCTGCCCGTGAGGTGGTCGATCTCGTGCTGGAAGATCCTCGCGAGCGCGCCGGAGACCTCGAGCTTCACCGGCCTGCCGTCGCGGTCGAGCCCCTTCACCACGATGCTCCCCGGTCGCTCGACCTCCGCCGTCACGCCGGGGCAGCTCAGACACCCCTCCTCGATGACATCGCTGCCGGACGCGTGCACAACCTCGGGATTCACGAGCACGACGGCGCCCCGGTAGAGCGCCTCGGTGCCCTCGTGGTCCGGCGGCGGCTCGGCGACGATGACGGCGAGGTCGCGGCCGACCTGCGGGGCCGCAAGTCCGACCGCGGGCGTTTCACCGAGGCGCATCGTCTCGACCATGTCGTCGATGAGGGTTCTCACCTCATCGGTGATCTCGGTCACCGGTCGCGCGCGCTTCGACAAGATCCGATCGCCGTGCTTCGAGACAGGGAGAATCGCCATGGGGCTCCGTCACGACCTCTTGCCGCTGATGGCCGACTTCGCCACCTCGACCTTCACGTTCTCCGCGACCCTGAGAACGACCTTGTCGTCGTGCACGTCCTGGATCTCGCCGTACAGCCCGCCGACGGTCACGACCTTGTCGCCGCGCTGCAGCGAGTCGATCATCTGCTGGCGCTCCTTGCGGCGCTTCGACTCGGGCCGGATCATGAGGAAGTAGAAGATCGCGAAGATGGCGACGAGCATGAACAGCATGCCGGGGCCGCCGCCGGCCGTCTGGCCGGACGGCGCGCCAGTGGTGCCCATTGCGTGGGCCGTCTCAGGGAACAGGAACATGAGAGCCATCATCGGTCCTCCTAGTGGGTGACCTCTTCGTCCACGGGCGGCAGCCCCTCGCGGAAACGCTCGGTCTTGACCTTGTCCATCTCCTCGAGAAGCTCCTTCGCGTCGATGCCGCCGCGTCGCGTCAGCACACGGACGAGGGCCTCAAGGGAGAGCGTGTTCGACAGGGCCAGTTCCTCGAAGCTCACCTCTCTGCGAACACCGTTCTTGACGAGGAAGAGCCCGGACTTGGGCTTCCCTTCGCGCAGCGGGGTCTTCTTGCGTCGGAACACGGCGGCGGCTCCGCGGGGCCCTTGGCTTTCGGGAATCCTAGCAGGACGGGACCCGGCAAGTCAAGGCGGCCGCCGCCCTCGACGGACCGGCCGGCCGTCTCCCCCGTCGCGCGAGGCGCGCGCCTCAAGAAAGCGGGAGCGCCCCGGCCGCAGGACGCTCCCTTCTCGAGGGGGGTGCGCGAGGCGGGACGCGCTCCCGCTCGCGCTCTGAGACGGCGTGCGGCTCCCGCCGCGTGAGATCGGCGACGCGTCGAGCGCTGCGCGTCGCCCTTCGCCGTCCGTGCGCCCCGCGAGTGCGTGCGGGGTCACGAGGTCACGGTACGCCCGGGGGCGGTTTCGCGGCAAGAGAAATCTGAGGAAGCCCGCCTCAGTACGTCCATGACACACTTAGGAACATGGGAGCGAGCATGGCAGGCGCGAGGGAGCGGCGGGCGGCCCGCGGGAGCAGCGGCCGGCCCGGCGTCTCCCCGCCCCTCACAGGCGCCCCTCGGCCACGATGTCCCATGCGATGGAGTACAGCGCCAGGATCTCGGCAGCCGCCCTTGCCAGGCTGTGCACGCCGCCGTCCGGCTCGACGATGAGGTCCACGTGCCGGAAGGAGCCCAGGAGCTCGAGCCTCGTGCGGGTGCCCGCCGGCGCCTCCTCGGCGAGCGCCAGGCTCTCGGTGTACGGGATCATGTTGTCGTCTCGACCGTGGACGAGGATGAGCCGCGCCTTCACGCTCGCCATCGAGCCCTTCGGGGAGAGCCGCGCAAGGTACTCGCTTGCGCGCTCCGGGAGCTCATCGAGAAGCGCGACGGCGGCATCGGGGTCCGTCGCCGTGATGATGTCGAACACCCGGCGGCCCTCCGCGCCCAGACGACCGACGAGCGAGAACACGTCCGCGTCCGGGTCCGCGAGCTTCGCGAGAGCGATGCGTTCGAGCGTCTCCCGGTCCGACGGGCTCTCGACGACATCGTCGACGTTCAGCAGGAACACCCACCGCCCGAAGTTCTCCGGCTCGAGCCGCGCCCACTGGCCGTCTACGCGGTAGTGGCCCGTGGTCATGAAGACGATGACGTTCCTGAGATCGTGGTACGCGCCGAGGAGGAAGCAGAACCTGACGCCGTCGGCGATCGCCGGGTCGGCGGCGGCCAGGAGCGCGAGTGCCCCGGAGTAGCTTGCCCCGAACATCGCGACGCGGTCCGTGCGGACCCCCGGGGCGCTCCTCAGGTGCTCGAACGCCGAGACGATCGTCCCGACGTCGTCGAGGCTCACGCGGAAGCGCCTGAGACCCTCAAGATCGGGCACGAGCACGACGTACCCGGCGCGGGCGAGCGCGTCGGCGAAGCGCGTGAGACGCTCGTCGCTCCGCCCGGCGTCGGCCATGCCGTGGACGAGCAGGATGCCCGGGTGCGGCCCCCGGCCCGGCGGACGGTAGAGGTCGGCGACGACGACGGCGTGGCCGACCTCAAGCTCGATCACCTGGACGAGCGGCTCCGCGCGAAGCCGCGCGGGCGACGAGGCCTCGAACGGCCTCGCCGTCTCGTAGAGCAGGCGTGCGGCGAGCCAGCCGACACGGATGCGCGGCCCGAGCGCGGCCAGGACGACCGCGGCGGCCACGAGCGCGATGGCCCATGTCCGCCTCACGGCCCCCACCTCCTCGGATGCCCGAAGCGCCGCACGTCAGGGCTCGACGAAGACGGCCGCGGTCCTCGCCGGCACGGTGAACTGCCCGCGCCCGCGGTCGAACGACGCCGTCCTCACGACGGGATCTCCCGACGCCGCGAGCACCGGATGTAACGCGAACCCGCCCTTCTTCCACTCCGGCGCGCCGAAGGTGACGGCCGCCTTCGACGCGTTGAAGAGAACGACGATGCGGCTCGCGCTCGGATCGAGGTCCGGAAGCCCGGCGCCGGCGTCGAGAAGCTCCATCACGACGAGGCCCGGGACCTGGTCTGGCCCGTTGGTGTGGAACCGCAGGCGCGCCTGCACGTCCGTCGCCGCGCGAAGGCGGAAGAGCGGGCTGCTCTTCCGGACGCGCAGCATCTCGCGGAAGTGCTCGGCGGCCCGAACGATCTCCGCCTTCCCGGGCCGGATGTCGGCGCGCGCCAGGACCGGTCGCATGAGGTCCCAGCGGTCCCGGTTCTTCTCCGCGCTCGGGAGCCCGACGCCGAAGTTGTTCGACTCGTACGTGAAGTCCAGGCGGTTGAACCAGTCGCCGGCGTTGTAGCTGTCGGTCTCGAGCGACTTCGACCGCAGCATGTCCACGCCGGCGTGGAAGAACGGCACCCCCTGCCCCAGCGCGACGAGGCTCATGCCGAGGCACTGCATGCGCACGCGGTCATCGAGCGTCGCCGATGCGGCCGCCGCGAACGCGATCTTGTCGAACAGCGTCTCGTTGTCGTGCGCCGAGCAGTAGTTGATGGACTCCCTCGGCTCCGCCGTGTACCCGCCGTTGTCGCCGTCCCCGCCGCGCGCCGTCCGGCCGCTCCGGTCGGTGAACGCGTAGTTGCGCAGCCCGCCCGCGAGCCCGACCTTGAGCCGGTCGGTGATCCGCAGCAGCGTCTGACGGTCCTGCTCGCCGCCGCGATTGAGGCCGTTGGGATCGTAGAAGAGGCCCGTGGCGAACCCCTGCTCGCGCCGGTCGCTGAACGCGCTTCCCCCGCGGATGGCGTCGCGGATGCGGTCGTTGAACGCGCCGATGCCCGTGCCCGCCACGTTGACCTGCGTTGCGTTGACGCCGCGCTTCCCGCCCTGCACCTCGCCGAAGTCCCACCCCTCGCCGTAGACGTACACGCTCCGCCCGTCCACGCCGTGCTCTTCGAGCGTGAGCGCATCGAGCGCCTCGCGCACGGCGAGCATGTTGCGCTTCATGTGGTGGCCCATGAGGTCGAACCGGAACCCGTCCACCTTGTAGTTCCGCGCCCAGTGCACGACGTCGTCCACCATGAGGCGCTCCATCATCCGGTGCTCGGTGGCCGTGTTCTGGCAGCAGGTGCTCGTCTCGACGAACCCGTCCGCGTTCAGGCGGTGGTAGTAGCCCGGCACGATCTTGTCGAGCACGGACCCGCGATCGAGGCCGCTTGCGTGCGTGTGGTTGTACACGACGTCCATGACGACGCGAAGCCCCATGTCCGAGAGCGCCTTGACCATCTGACGGAACTCGAGGACGCGGTGCGCGCCGTCGGGGTCCCGCGCGTAGCTCCCCTCGGGCACGCCGAAGTGGAACGGGTCGTAGCCCCAGTTGTAGGCGTCGAAGTCCCGCACGCGCGCGACGGCCGCCTGCTGCTCCTCGGAGTCGGGGCCGAACCGCGAGAGGTCGCCGGGGCCCTGCCACGTGGAGCGGTCCTCGTTGATGGTCGCGATGTCGAACACCGGGAGCAGGTGGACGTGCGTGAGGCCGGCGCCCGCGAGTTCGCGCAGATGCCGCGTGCCGTGCGAGTCGAGCGTGAACGCCTCGTACGTCCCGCGGAACTCCTCGCGCACCATCGGGTCGCTCGCGCTGAAGTCGCGCACGTGGAGCTCGTAGATGACGATGTCCTCCGGCGCGTCGAGTCGCGGCTTCACGAGCGAGTCCCACCGCTCGGGCTTGAGCGGCTCGACGTCGAGGTCCACGATCTGGCTCCGCTCGCTGTTCGTCGAGAGGCTGCGCGAGTACGGGTCGGTGACCATGTTGACCTCGACGCGCCCCGTCGCAGGGAAGTACACGGTCACCTCGTAGAGGTAGAACTTGCCCTTCCACTCGGGAGCGCCCTTCGCGCTCCACACGCCCGCCTCCTCGGTCATCGGCACGATCTCGCCGGCGGCCTTCGCGCGCGACCAGTCGAAGAGGTGGAGCTTCACGCTCTTCGCCGTGGGCGCCCAGACCGAGAGGATCGGCGCCTCGTGCTGCCAGCGCACGCCGAGCGGGCCGTCGTACGCGAAGAGGTCGTCGAGCACGCCGGGGATCTGCAACCCGGTCGCGTCGAGGAGTCTGCCGTCGGGCCCGGTCACGGACACCACGACCTGCCCCTTCACAAGCTCGCGCGCTCGGCCGGCGTCGGCGTCGGACAGCCGGAGCGCCTGCGGGCCCATGAGGTGCGGAAACGCGGCCGCCGCCTCGCGCGGGAGTCCTGCCGGATCGGGCGTGAGCGCGAAGCTCTCCCCGCCCGTCACGCCGGTCGTAGTCAGCGCGAGCCCGCCGTCGGGCGCCGCGTGCAGCCGGTAGGTGTTGCCCTCGGTGTGCCTGACCCGCCACGCGACGAGACCGCGCGCCAGCCAGTGCGCGCGCATCCTCGTGAGGTCGCCCAGCGCGAGAAGCGACACGTCAGGCGCGCTCGTGTGCATCTCGTTCCTCCCCGTGATGAGCCAGACCTCGCGCCCCTTCGTCCCGGGCTCGAGGAACATGTCCGGGCCGGGGTCCTTCGCGTCGCCCTTGTGCACGATGAACCCCACGCGCTTCGCTCCCGCGGCGAGCTTCACGTCCCAGTAGAGACCGTAGGGGTCGCGACCGGTCGGCGGAAGCGGGCTCGTCCACTGCGTCGGGCCGACGACGTCCTCCCACGTGTGAAGGCCCCAGCCGCCGTAGTCGCCCTTCACGCGGTGGTAGTGGATGCGCGCGAAGCCGTCGGCGAGCGCGGGCGCGGGCTCGAGCGCGGCGGCCTCGCCGGGTCCGCCCTCGCCCACGATGCGCACGGCGTTCTTGCCGCCGTAGCCGTCGTCCGTGTGGGCGTCGGCGTCGGCGTCGGCCGGGCCTCCGGCGAGGAAGGTCTCCATGTCCTGGGGCCACTGCCCGTTCACGAAGTACTTGTACTGGTACTCGCCGGGCTCGAGGTCCACGGAGACGGACCACGCGCCGTCGGCCTGCTTCGTCATCGGCGTCTCGCCCCAGTTGTTGAAGCTGCCGCGAACCGTCACGGTGGTGACCGCCATCGCCCCCGCGGGGTCGAACCTGAACACGACCTCCTTGGTGACGGCCGCGGTGGCGAGCGCGGCGGCGCACAGCGTCACAAAGAGCCCAAGAGCGCGCATGGGATGCCTCCTCGGTTCACGGATACGTCTGGATGTGCGGTGCCGGGAGTATAGCACACGGACGCCCCGCGGAGGCGTCCGTTGAGGCGGGTGCCTGGGGCATCATCCGGGTGGCACGCGCGGGGCCGTCACTCGACGGTGACCTGCGACTCGCCCTCCGTCACCTCGCCGATGACGTGCGTGGGACAGCCGAGGCGCGTGACGAGCGCGGCCATGTCGTCCACGCATCCCGGGTCCACCGCGAGGACCATCCCGATGCCCATGTTGAACACGCGGTAGGCCTCGCTGTCGGGTAGCTTCCCGATGGCCTGCAGGAGCCGGAAGACGGGCGGCACGCTCCACGAGCCTCTTTCGATACGCGCGCCGCACTCCTCCGGCAGGATGCGGGCGACGTTGTCGTAGAACCCGCCGCCGGTGAGGTGCGCGAGTCCGTGCACGCGAGGGTCGCCGAGGAACGTGTGGAGCAGGGGGAAGTACGGGCGGTGGATCTTGAGAAGCTCCTCCCCCACGGTGCAGCCGAGCTCGGCGACGCGCGTGTCCACGCCGTAGCCCGCCGTCTCGAAGAGGATCTTCCTGGCGAGGGAGTAGCCGTTCGTGTGGAGGCCCGACGACTCGAGGCCGATGAGCGCGTCGCCGGGGGCGACCGGCTCGGCGCACTCCAGCTCCTCGCCCTTCGCCAGGCCGATCATGCAGCCTGCGATGTCGATCTCGCCGGGCGCGTACACGCCGGGCATCTCGGCGGTCTCGCCGGCGATGAGGCTGCAGTTGGCGGCGCGGCACGCCTCGGCCATGCCGCTCACCACGGCGGCGACCATCTCCGGGTCGATCTTCGAACAGGCGAAGTAGTCGGCGAAGAGGAGCGGGCGCGCGCGCTGGACGAGGAGGTCGTTGACGCAGTGGTTGACGAGGTCCTGCCCGACCGTGTCGTACCGGCCGCACATGACCCCGACCTTCACCTTCGTCCCCACGCCGTCAATGGTGACGGCGAGGATGTCGCCCATGCCCTCGCGGGCGCTCTGCGCGTAGAGCCCTGCGAACGCGCCGTACTGGCCGAGCACGCCCGCGTCCCACGTCGAGCGCACGGCGTCGTGCATGAGCGTGACCGCCTTCTGTCCGGCGTCGATGTCCACGCCCGCGTCGCGGTAGGCGGTCCCTGCGTCGTCGCGCTTGTCCGACAACGGTCTCTCCTTCTTCCGGGGCTACTCCTCCGTCTCTTCCAGTCCGAACCGAGCGATCTTCTTCAGGAGGCCCTGCCTGCTGAGGCCGAGGGCTTCCGACGCGCGGGACTTGTTCCAGTCGCACTCGCTCAAGACCTGCAGAATGACGCGGCGTTCGACGTCCTCGACCATGTCTTTGAGCGAGAGCTGGCTGCCCGGCCTGAGCGGGCGGATGGCGATCTGGACGGAACGGATCCGGTCGGAGAGCGCGCTCGCCCCGATCGGCGCGCCGGGCTTGGCGAGCGCGACGGCGCGCTCGAGCTCGTTCTCCAGCTCGCGCACGTTGCCGGGCCAGTCGTAGTTCACGAGGAGCTCCATCGCGTGGTCGGTGAACCCGGCCGGAGCGTCCGACGAGTCCCCGGCGAATCGGTTCAGGAAGTGCTGCGCGAGGAGCGGGATGTCGTCACGGCGCTCTCTCAGCGGCGGCATGACGACGCGGATCACGTTCAACCTGTAGTACAGGTCCTCGCGGAACCGCCCGGTTCTGACCTCCTCCTCCAAGCGTTTGTTCGTCGCAGCCACGATGCGGACGTCGACCGTCACGGGGTCGGTCGCGCCCACGCGGCGGACCTCTCCGTCCTGGAGCACGCGCAGGAGCTTGACCTGGAGCGAGAGCGGCATGTCCGCGATCTCGTCGAGGAAGAAGGTGCCGCCGTGCGCCGCCTCGAAGAGCCCCGGCTTGTCGCGGAGCGCGCCGGTGAACGCGCCCCGCACGTGGCCGAAGAGCTCGCTCTCGAGCAGCTGCTCGGGGAGCGCCGCGCAGTTCTGGGCGATGAACCGCGCCTTCTTCCTCGGCCCGTTGAAGTGGATCGCGCGCGCGACGAGCTCCTTGCCCGTGCCGCTCTCGCCCTCGACGAGAACCGTGACGGACGACCGCGCGACCTTCTGCAGGAGCGAGAAGAGACGCTGCATCTGGAGGCTTCGGCCGATGATGCTCGCGTAGGAGTAGCGAGCGTCGACCTCCCAGCGAAGCGACTCGATCTCGTCGGCGAGCTCGGCGCGAAGATGCACGTTGTCGATCGCGGTCGCGGCCTGCCCCGCGAGCGCCTGGACGAACCGCACCTCCTCTTCGGAGAACCGCGCGTCGCGGTCCCTGTAGTCCAGGTAGAGCGCCCCGATGCGGTGCCGCGCCGAGACCATCGGCACGAGAAGCACGCGCCGGAGCCCCCGCGCCTTGAGCAGCGGCGCGATCGTGGGGTCGGCCGTGCCGGCGTCGAGCAGCTCCGTGGCCGGCGCGTCGGCCGAGGAGGCCGCGAGCAGGACCGAGACGAGCGAGCCGACCGCGTCCCCGTCGTCTCCGTGTTTGCACATCGAGGAGATCGTCGTCGTCACGCCGCCGTCCGCGCCCAGCATGACGACGGCCGCGACGTCGGCAGGGACGTTCGCCGCCATGATGTCCGCCAGCTCCGCGCTGAGAGCCTCCGGCGACTCCGCTGCCGCGAGGCACGCGCTGGAGCGATACAGCGATGCGAGCCGACCGGGCTCGTCGGGCAATTGCCTGACCAGCGGCTGCACGCCGCGCGCCGCGATCGCGGCCTCCTCTTGAAGGGCACGGAGCTCGTGACGCGCGCCGAGCTCTCCCAGGATGCTCCGGGCCTCCTCCGTCGCCGCCGTCGCCCGGTCCTGCGCGCCCAGCTTCCTGAGGACGCGCCCAAGCGACGCGAGGGACCGCGCGAGTTCGTAGCGCGCCCCGATGGCGCGGTGCGTGTCGGCGGCCCCCTCGCACATCGCCGCGGCCTTCGTGTCGGCGCCCTCGGAGCACGCCAGCTCGCCGAGCGCGCGGAGGCAGTTCGCGACCTCCAACGGGCTTTCCATCTTCTCCGCCATGGTCTTCGCCTGCTCGAGCACGGCCGTGGCCTCATCGCGCTCTCCGAGCGAGGCGAGGCTCTCTCCACGCCGTCTGTAGAGCTCGGGGAGGTCGTCGATGCTGCCCGCTTTGGACATCAGTTCCTCGGAGCGGGCGAAGAGGTCCTGAGCCGCGGTGTCGTTGCCCCGTGCGTGCTCAAGCTCCCCGATGTTGCTGAAGGCAAGCGCGAGTCCCCAGTTGTCACCGCACTCCTCGAACCACTTCACGGCCTCCCAGAATCGGCCGCCGGCTTCGTCGAGCGCGCCGCGCCGCATCCAGAGGATGCCAGCGTTGTTGAGGGCGAGCGCCATCGAGTACGCGGAGCCCTGCGCCCGCGCCGGCGCAAGCGCTTCATCGAAGCAGCGCTCGGCGTCGCTCCACTCGCCGAGGCTGAGATGCGCGAGACCGAGGTTGCAGGTGGTCCCCATGAGTCCGGCGTGGTCGTCAGCGGCTGTGGCGTGACGAGCAGCTCGCGAGTACCACGACTTGGCGGCTTCCCACCTGCACAACGAGACCAGGGCGTTCCCCTTGGCCATACATGCCCTAGCTCTCAGCTCATCCAGATCGGATCCCTCAAGCAAGAGGATGCTCTCATCCGCCCGGCGCTCGGTCTCGTTGAACTCGCCACGCATCTGGTGCACCGCCGCCAACCCGATGGCCACTCGTGCAAGCCACGACTTGTCTCGCTGGGACTCCGCCAGGTCCGCCGCATGGCCAAGTGCCCGTTGGGCACCCTCGGCATCCCCGCTCCTCAGACATGCCTTGCCTAGCCCCCAGTACATCTCAAGCCGCTCAGTCCAGCTGTAGTCCCCAGACAGCGACATCATGTCCACGGCTGTCCTGTAGGCCAGCGCACTGGGAGCTCCTCGTCCCATGCTCCAGTACAGCTCCCCAACCCGCTGGCAAAACCGCCACATAGCATCTGGGGCGAGCCCACCAGACTCGATGACGGCCGCAGCCGTCTCCAGGCACTCCAAGCACTCTGCAGTCCTTCCCTCTTCAAGCAAGGCCGTGGCCGCAGCCAGGGCGTGCGGTGCCGCGAGCTCAGGCATCCCCGCCATTCGGAGATGCCACGCGAGCACGGCATCGCGTCTGCCTTCCGGAGGAGGGCGATTCCCGTCTCCAATCCAGGCATCCGCCACAAGGCGATGGAGTACACGCCTCCGTTCCTTCGAGAGCCCACGGAGGATCACCTCCCTGAGCATCCCGTGCGCGACAGCAACCTCCCCATCGCGGGTGAAGCTCTGGAGAACACCGCGAGTGCACAGCGTCCGCAAGCGGGCTTCCACTGCGTCTCTTTGCACTCCGGTGACTCGTGCTATCACATCTGGTACTGCCCCAGGGCCGAGTGCCGCGATTTGCGCTATCTGCAGCTCCAGCTCGGCTAGCTCCCCAAGCCGAAGTTCAAGTAGGGACACAAGAGTAGGTGGCACATCTGCGTCAAGTGCTCCCCTTGGAAGCACGACACGCCCCTCAGCGGACACCTGAAGCCCTCGCTCCTCGGCCAAGTAGCGCGTCAACTCGCCAACGAACGCGGCGTTTCCCCCCGTGCGCGCATACATCCACTCCGCGGTCTCAGTGCTCACTTCGCAGCACACGATGTCAGCAACAAGCTCGCGCACCTCTTCAACGGACATGGGCCCGAGCGGGCGAACATCAACACGGAGACCCGTCATCTCTGCCGACCCACGCTCAAGCAGACACACCGGAACCTCGCGGCAGGTTGCCACTACAAGAAGCGAATCACGCACGCGTCCGAACGCCCTGACCAAGCGAAGAAGCAGCCTGCAATCACCTTCGCCGAGCTTGTCGACGTCATCGGCGAAGCACAGGGTGCGGCCCCCGCCTAGGACCTGGGGAGGTGACTGCTGCTCCTGCACGTCCTGATCCTCGGTGCACTCAAGGCAGAGACCGAACTCCCTGGCAGCGGCGCGCAGCTCCTCTGTCAGCCGAGTTCCATCGCTGCTCGGCCCTTGTGCAGTGCAGCGCAGGTATCGATACCCTCTCACGCGCGCTTCGGCCCAAAGCAGCCTCCCGGTCGCTGTCTTGCCAAACCCGGCATCACCTACAAGGAGGGTAAGGAGCGGCGGCTCCGCACTCATCGTGCCAGCGTCGGGGGCAAGCGGATCGACAACGTGGCAGCGGGGCACGAGACCGCACTCCGCTTGTGGCCGTGCTTGCCGTCCACGGCCAGGTCCCGGCAGAAGTCCGATGCCCGCGATGTGTCTTCTCAGGGCAGAAGCTGACCTCGGCCGATCGATCTCCTCAGGCGAGACCACTCTCCCCAGCAGTGCAGTAAGACGCTCGTCGTGCGCCCCACTCAGCGCACGAAGCACATCCGAGGGCGCCCCGCGGAGGACGTCCGTGTCATCTACAGCCCCAGCCAAGAGGTAGACAGCAAGTGCCCCAACACCGTAGATGTCCTCCAGCGTGCCTGGCGACGTCTCGAGCACAACGCCCGGCGGCACGAAGAACTGAGATCGTCTCGGCACGGACGGACGCACACGGCTCAGGCGTCGCGATGCGTGGAAGTCCGCGACGACAACACGGCCGCTTCGGAGATCGCCGTGCATCTCAACCAGCACTGACGTTGGACTCAGATTGCAGTGCGCGAACCCGCGAGCATGGCAGTACTCGAGAACCTCAAGCAGCCTGTCCATCACATCGACGACTTCTGGCCATTCGACTCTACTGCGCCTGAGCTCCTCGAGTGGTATGAACCTCCGATCAGCGTCCAGAACAAGGTAGTGCCGCCCGGCCTCGTCGCTATCGAAGTCAATCACCCGTGGGATTCCCGGATGAGCGAGGAGGTTCAGCGTCCGGAACTCGTGCTCAAGGAGTTCGGCTCCGGACGCTCCAGTGCTCGCCGCAGCTTTGAGGGTGACTGGTAACCCACTTACTTGATCGTGGCCTTCGTAGTAGTCGAATCCTCCACGCGATGCGTGCAGTTCCTTCCTGGAGTACTCAGCCGTCGTGTAGGCGCTGGCACGTTCGCAGCTGGCGTGCTGACCTGGGTCCCGGGTGATGACCATGGCTAGGCTACTGCCTCAGAGTGGGGAGGTCTGGTGTCTAGGGGTCTTTCTGCTAGTCCGGGGTCTGATCCGTGATCTCACCGCGCTCAACCAGGCCGATGAAGGCATCAACCGCCTTGGGGTCGAACTCACTGCCGCGCCCCTGCCGCAGCTGCAGCAGCGCGTCCTGCAGACTTAGTGCCTTGCGATACGGCCTGTCAGACAACATGGCATCGAACGCGTCGGCCACTTTGACGATGCGGGCCTCGAGTGGTATGCCCTCGCCCCTCAAACCTCTCGGATAGCCTGTCCCGTCATAGCGCTCGTGGTGATACAGCACGACGTCGCGAGCGCCCGTCAGGAAGTGCAGCTCCTTCACTATCTTCGCGCCCGTCTCAGGATGGCGCTTCATCTCCTCCCACTCGGAGTCCGTCAGAGAACCAGGCTTGAGCAGAATCGTATGCTGCAATCCTATCTTGCCCATGTCATGGAGAAGCCCCGCGTACTCAATAGCCTGTACTCTGCGCTCCGACACGCGCATCTCCCGAGCCAGTGCCGTTGCGTACTTCGTCACGCGCTCAGAGTGTCCTCTGGTATATGGGTCGCTCGCGTCAATGGCCGAGGTCAGGGCGCGCACGGTCTCGATGTGCACTTCGCGCATGTCGGTGTAGAGCTTGAAGGAATAGCGGGCGAGCAGAAGGGGCACGAGGAACAGGGCGACGCCTGGTATGCCAATGTGCACGAAGATCACAACGATGATGGCTCCGAGAGGAACGAATCCCACGAGGTGGGTTACTGTCGTCCAGAGGTACGTCCGCTGCCAGATCCTCCATGCGCTAGCCCGCTGGGACAATGCCACGACCACGCTCACGCCGAACGTGTCTATCAGGAAGTACGTAATCCCGCACCCCGCCATCGGGATCACGAGCTGTGCAGGATTGCTCGTAGCTGATCCGCCAAGCAACTCGAAGACGCGCCCGGCGGTGATGATGGTCACTATGAAGAGGCAGGCGTTGAACAGCAGCTTGTGCAGCGCCTTGCGCGACGTAGTCGCTGTCGTGACGACGGTGCTTATGGTGGAGATCATGGCGGCAACAACCGGCCCAAACACCGCAATCGCAGCATAGTCAAGGGCAGATGACACGGTGATGTAGGCACGGGAACCGGGCAGCAGGATCGGGCTCATGTCTGCGATGACAGCGAACCCGATCCACCAAAGAAGGGAACCCCACGACTCGATACGTACCGTAGGGAACAGACGGACTGCGAGCCAGCATCCAGCTCCAACTACCAGGACGTAGTAGGCTCGGAAGTACCAACTGGTGCCCGCAAACGGGCCGGCCGATCTCGCGCTGTTCACGTACAGGGACCTCATCTTGAGCTGGGGCCGGCATGGACCACCTACTACGCCCAGCCTGACTTACCGGCGAACAGGATGTCCATCAGGAGTCTGAGGAAGATCACAATCTCACCTCCTCGCGTAGCTCATGACCCTTGGCCCCGCTGATCCACCGCTGACTCTCGGTCTCCTGCAGCCAAGGGTAAAGGGGAGTGCTCCGCTCGAGAGGCTTGATTCCGCTCCGCTTCCTCCTACAGGCGTACTAGCTCTCCAGTGCCGGCCCCACGATCAGCTCTTCCGGCTCCTTCGGCGTGAGCCGCCGCAGGAACCGGTTCACAGCGTCCAATGTCGCGAGCGCGGTCGCGCGCGGGAGGTCGCCGCCGTTGACCGGGCACGCCCCGAGCAGGGTCTTCTCCTGCCGCTCCGCGAGATGGCTCACGTCCACGACGATCACGGGCTTCCCGCCCACCGTCGCCTGCTCCACGGCCGCCACGACGAACAGGCCGCCGCCCTCGAAGAACTGCTGCACCGCCCGAAGCGTCGCGTCGGCCACGATCCTGAGCACGGACGCCGACGCGTCCGCCCCGTCCACCGCGGCCGCCGAGACCACATCGCCGATCGCAAGCTCGACCCGCGCCTCCGCCCTGTTCTGCGACTGCGCCACGCTCACGCCGACGAACTCGATCCGGCGGTCCTTCGCCGCGAGCCCCCTGGGCACGGGCTGCTCGGGCTCGGCATCCGTCCGGCCGCCTCGGGCCGCACCGCCAGCCGCCGCGCCCGTCCCCGAGCGCGCCTCCCCCGCCGCCGCGGGCGCCGGCGACTCCGCGCCCACCTGCGCGATGCTGATCTTGCGATGGTCGATCGCGATGCCCAGTTTCGCGACCAGGACGGACTCGACGTCGCGCGCGATCTGCTTCGCGCTGCGCTCGGACGACGAGACGACGTGCACGGCCAGGATGCGGCCCACGTCGTCCGCGACGATCTTCGCGCTCCGCACGTCGCGAAGCGCCCCGAGCGCCTGCTCGACGGACTCCAGCGGGAAGACCCGGTCTCGCCCCTTCAGAAGCAATGCCCCATCCTCCGGTTCGCGCGCGCCTGGGTGCGGTGTTCACACCGGCGGGGCAATCCCACACGAGATAGTTCGTTCCGGCGAGCCGGATTGTCAAGCACAAACCCGCGCCGCGCTGCCCGAAGCTACATCCGCTCCGGCGCCGACAGGCCCAGAAGCAGGAGCCCGCTGCGCAGAACGGTCTTCGTCGCCTCGGACAGGAAGAGCCGCGCGGCCGTCTGCGCGGGGTCGTCCGTCACGATGCGGTTGTTGTGGTAGTACGAGTGATACGCCGCCGCGACCTCGCGCAGGTACGCCGTGAGACGATGGGGCTCCCGCGCCCGCGCCGCGCCATCAACGAGCGCCGGGAAGTCCGACAGCCGCAACACCAGCCTGCGGGCGTCTCCCGCGCTCACGTCGCCGAGGACGGCCTCCTCAGGCGACGGCACGGCGTGCCCGCGGTCTTTCGCGAACCGGATGAGGCTCGCCACCCGCGCGTGCGCGTACTGGACGTAGAAGACCGGGTTCTCCTCGGTCTGCTGGCGCGCCAGGTCGAGGTCGAAGTCGAGGTGCGCCGACTGCGTGCGCATCAGGAAGAAGAACTTCGCCACGTCCACGCCCACGTCGTCCACGAGCTCGCCGAGCGTCACGAGCCGCCCGGCGCGCTTCGACATTTTGAGCTGCTTGCCGCCCTCGATGAAGTTCACCTGCTGGACGATCTGGATCTCGAGCCGCGACTGCGGGTACCCGAGGATCTCGAGCGCCGCGTGCACCTCGGCCACGTGCGCGTGGTGGTCCGGCCCCCACAGGTCGATGACCGGGTCGAACCCGCGCGCGAACTTGTCGAGGTGGTAGGCGACGTCCGGCAGAAGATAGGTCGGCTGCCCGTCGCTCTTCACGATGACCTTGTCGTCGTTCGTGCCGTGCGGCGTGGTGCGAAGCCACACCGCGCCGTCCTGCTCGAACGTCTCCCCGCTCGCCACGAGCCGCTCGCGCGCGGCGTCCACCGCCGCGCCCAGCTCGGACTCGTAGAACCAGCGGTCGAACCGGACGCCGAACCGCTCGAGGTCGGCCTTCTGCTGCGACACGATGGCCCGCACGGCGGCCGCCTTGAGGAACGCAAGGCGCTCGGGACGCGGCATCGCCAACACGTCGGGCCGTTCGGCCGCGATCGCCGCCGCCACGTCGCACAGGTAGTCGCCGTGGTACCCGCCCTCGGGGATCTCGAGCGGCTCTCCCCGGCTCGCCCGGATGCGCGCCTCGACCGAGAGCGCGAGCTTCTCCACCTGCTGGCCGCCGTCGTTGACATAGTACTCGCGCTCGACCTCGACGCCGGTCCCCGCGAGCAGGTTCGCGATCGCATCGCCCACGGCCGCGGCCCGCGCGCTCACGATGTTGAGCGGCCCGGTCGGGTTCGCGCTCACAAACTCGACCTGCGCGCGCGCGCCGCGCCCCGCGTCCGAACGACCGTACGCCCCGCCGCGCTTCACCGCCTCCCGCAGCACGCGCTCGTACCACGCGGCGGCAAGCCGGAAGTTGATGAACCCGGGGCCCGCCACCTCGACCGACTCCACGACGGACGGGTCGCGATCGAGCGCCGCGACGATCTCCGCCGCGAGCTCGCGCGGGTTCCTCCCGAGCTCCTTCGCCAGCGCGAGCGCGACGCTCGTCCCCGCGTCCCCGTGCGACGGGTCGCGCGGCGGCGTGACCTCCGCCCTGTCGGCCGGAAGCCCGAGGCTCGCGAGCGCGCCCGCGAGCGCCTGCTTCAGCTCCTCGAAGAACACGCCTCGCCCCCTACTTCGGACCGAACCGCTCGAGGATCCAGTCGCCGATGAGACCGAGCACCTCGGGCGCGATCGTCTCGGGGATCTTCGGGTACTCCGACGGCAGCCCCGTCGTCGCCGTCTGGAACATGTGGTTCACGCCGTCGGACGTCCGCACGGTGTGGTCGGCATTGCCGCCGCGCGCGAGGGCCGCCTCCAGCGGCGCGCGGTTGGCCTCCGGCGAGATCTGGAGGTCCTTGCCGCCGAAGAGCGCGAGCACGGGGCACCGCACCTTCTCGAGCGCGGGCGCCGGATCGTGCGCGAGGAAGAACCGGAACCACGGCGTGACGACCTGCCTGATCTGACCGTCCACGAACGCGTCGAGCGACTCGGCAAGCTCGGCCTGCGCCGCCTCGGGCAGCTCCGCCACGCCCTGCTTGAGCACGGCGCGCAGCCGCTCGGTGGCCGCCGCGTTGTCCGGCTCCGACTTCAGGACCTCGAAGACCGCCTCCTGAAGACGACGCCCGCGCTCGATGCCCTCCGGCGTCTCCCCGCTCGCCTCGCTGATCCGCCGCGCCTGGTCGTACAGCACCTCCTCGCCGACGATCCCGGGCGGACCCAGCATCACGACGAACGCGACGTCCTCCGTCTCCGCGGCGACCATGGGCGCGATGAGCCCGCCCTCGCTGTGGCCCAGGAGTCCGATGCGGCGCGCGTCGATCTCCGGCCGCGTCCGCAGGAACTCGACGCCCGCGCGCACGTCGTCCGCGAGGTCCCTGCTCGTGGACTGCGCCACGTTGCCCTGCGACATGCCGACCCCGCGGTCGTCCACGCGCAGGACGGCGATGCCGCGCTTCGTCAGGTTGTCGGCCAGCACGAGGAACGGCCTGTGGCCGTAGGCGGTCTCGTTCCTGTCCTGCGGCCCGGAGCCGGAGATGAGGAGCACGGCCGGGAACGGCCCGTCTCCGTTCGGAGTCGTGATGGTCCCGCCGAGCGTGATGCCCGCGGCCGCGTTCTGGTAGGTCACCATCTCCGACCGGTACAGAGATACCATCGGGGGCGGGTCCTGCGGCCTCACGACGACCGGGCCGGCCGCGGTCCGCTCGAGGGCGAGCGGGAGCTCGCGCCCGGCCTGCGTCCACACGCCGGCGATGTGCTCCCCGTCGTCGTCGAGCTCGCCGTCGAACTGCCCGAGGACCGCCGGCACGCTGAACCGCACCGCCCGACCGTCCAGGACGGCCTCTCGGACCTGAATGCCCTCGGCGCCCTGGTCCGGACTCGCCAGCGTGGCAGAGTACGCTCCGCCGTCCGCAGCGGAGACCGTGAATACGACGCGGAGCGCCGCGCCGTCGGCGTCGAGTGTTCCCTCCCAGACGCCGGCGAGCCCGCCTGCCTCGCCTGCCGCAGCCGGGATCGCGAGCAGCGCCAGCGCCGCGACAAGCCAGCCGACGCCCCTGTGCCGCATCATCGTCGCACCTCCCTCCGTGATCCTCCGGTCCGGCTACCTGTCCTCGAGCCTGAGCCCCATCCCGCTCCGGTCGGGGTACTCCGGCTTCGGCGGCGGCGTGAACGACCGCTGCGCCAGCTCGTCGAGCATCTGCCGGATGGCGACGTCGAGCTGCGGGTCCTTCCCGCCCACCATGAGCGCCGGGTCGTCCACGACCTCGATGTCCGGGTCCACGCCGTGCCCCTCGATGCCCCACGTCCCGTCGAGGTCCACGAACGCGAACGACGGCGCCGTCGCGACCGCGCCGTCGATGAGCCCCGGCCCCCCGCTCAATCCCACGAGCCCGCCCCACGTCCTCGTCCCGATGAGCTTGCCGAGCCCGAAGTGGCGGAACAGGTACGGGAAGTGGTCGCCGCCCGACCCGGCCGAGCCGTTGATCAGCATGCACTTCGGTCCCTGGTGGGAGTCGTAGGGCCACGCGTACACCTCGTCGGAGTCGCGCTGGACCCAGTAGTTCGTTGTGGGACGGTTCAGAAGTTCGATGAACCGCGCCGGGATCTGCCCGCCGCCGTTCCATCGCTCGTCGATGATGAGCGCATCCTTCTGCCGCTGCGCGAGGAACTGCCGCACGAGTTCGTTCTGCCCCTCGATGCCCGTGTCGGGAACGTGGATGTACCCGACGCGCCCGCCGGTCCGCTCGTCCACGAAGCGCCGGTTCGCGGCCACCCACGCGCGGTACCTGAGGTCCCCCTCGCCGTCCAGCAGCTTCACGACGACCTCGCGCGCCCTGTCGTGGGGCGCCGGCCGCTCGCTCAGCGTGAGCTTGACGACCTTGCCGGCAAGCCCCTGGAACGCCGCCCACGGGTCCTTCGCCGGGTCGAGGGGCACGCCGTTGACGGCGAGCAGGTAGTCGCCCTCCTTCGCGTCCGTCCCGGGCCGGCTCAGCGGGCCGCGGCCGTCCGCGTCCCACGGGTCCGCCGCGACGATGCGCGCGATCCGATACGCGCCGTTCTCGAGCGCGAAGTCGCATCCCAGCATGCCGACGGAGAGCGCCGGCGCCCACTCGCCGCTCTCCCAGTAGTACGCGTGCCCGACGTTGAGCTCCCCGATCATCTCGCCGATCAGGTACCCCACGTCCTGCCGGGACGCGCAGTCGGGGAGCATCGCCTCGTACTGCCGCCGGACGCCCTCCCAGTCCACGCCGTGCATGCCGGGATCGTAGAAGAAGTCGCGCTCGATGCGCCACGCCTCGCGCAGGATCTGCGCCCACTCCTCGCGCGGGTCGATCTCGGCCGTCATCCCCGCCGTGGACACCGCGTCCTTCATGCTCTGGTCCGGCCTCGCGTCCACGATGGCCATGCCGGACTCGGAACTCACGAGGAGCTTCGAGCCGTCAGCCGTCATGGCGAAGCCGTCGGCGGGCGCGAGCACGGTCTTCTCGTGCTCCTCGTCCTCGTCGTCGAGGTCCGCGAGACAGATGGACGCCTTCACTTCCTCCTTCCAGGGCGGATAGCGCAGGTACACGAGCTTGCCCTCGTCGCTCACGTGGAGGTTGGCGAAGATGCCCTTGTCCACGGGCAGCGCGACCGCACGCGCCTCGAAGCCCTCCAGGTCGATCCTCACGGGCTCGGGCTTCTCGTCGTCGTCCTTCTCTTCGTCGTCCTTCTCGCTCTTGCCCGCGTCCTTGTCCTTGTCCTTGCTCTTGTCCTTGCCCTCGTCTTTGCCCGCATCCCACTCCTCCTCGTCGATCTCCGGCGGAAGCGGGGCCGGCGTGTCCTTCGTGAGCGGGACGACGCACAGCCGCTCGGTCTCCGAGTAGACCCAGGTTGTCCCCTCGTCGGCGTAGATGGGGTCCGACTGGTCTCGCGTGCTCGCGAAGTAGAGGTACTTGCCCTCGCGGTCGAACACGGGCCACGAGTCGCTGCACACGCCGCTCGTCGCCTGGTGGACCTTCCCCTTCGAGACGTCGTGGAGCCAGATCGCCGAGCGGCCGACGACGCTCTTCACCGGACGCCACCACGCGATCCAGTTGGAGTCGGACGACCACGACACGGGGACGGGGTTGGCGCCCGGGAGCTTGTCCACGAGCTTCGGGCCGCCCTTCTCGACGCCGACCACGAAGAGCCCGCCCGTCTGGTCCCAGAACGCGATGGACTTCGAGTCCGGAGACCATGTCGGGAAGTAGAGGAAGCGGCCGGGACCGAAGTCGGTGAGGCGCCGCGTCTCGCCCGTTCCGTTCGACTGGGTGACGTAGAGCTCGTACTCGCCCGTCGCGTCGGAGAAGTACGCGATCCACCTGCCGTCGGGGCTCCACGCCGGGTCGCGCTCGGCCGCGCCGCTCGTGCGCGTGAGGTTGAGCGGCGTCCCCTTCTTCGCGGGCAGCGTCCAGAGGTCGCCGCGCGCCTCGGCGGCCACGCGCTTCGCCTGCGGCGAGATGTCGAGGCCGCCCATCGTGGCCGACGCGTCGAAGGACTGCGGGCGCAGGCGCGGGCGGTCACCCGGGATCGTCACCGACACGACGCGCGACTGCTCCGTCGCGAGATCGAGAAGCCGGAGATCGGAACCGTGCTGGTAGACGATCTCGCCCTGTTCGCGGTCGCCCGGGCCGGCGGATGCCCACTTCACGTCGTGGTCGGCGTGAAAGGTGATCTGCCGCCGCTGGCCGGTCGCCGTGTCGTACACCCAGATGTTGAGCCGGTGCTCGGGCCCCGCGTCGGAAACGTAGAACACCCTCGAGCCCTGCCACATCGGCACGCTGTCGCTTCCCTCCCAGTCCGTGATCTGCTTCGACGCGTGCTCCACGAGGTCGAAGAGCCAGACGTCGCTCGCGCGCCCGCCGCGGTAGCGCTTCCACGTGGAGAAGTCGTTCGACTCGGGGGTGTACGCGAGCCACCGGCCGTCGGCGCTCACGGTGGCGTTCGCGCCGTACGGCACCGGCAACGGCTCGGACAGCCCTCCCGAGGGACGCACCGACCGCACCTCGGCGACGTTGGGATTCCGGCCCATCCCCCACGCGGAGAAGATGATGCGTCCGTCGGGCGTCCAGTCCGAGATGATCTCCGTTGCCGGATGGTGCGTGACGCGCACCGGCGTCCCGCCGCCGACGGGAAGCGTGTAGATGTCCCGGATCCCGTCGTAGCTGCCGAGGAACGCGATGGTCCGGCCGTCGGGACTGAACTTCGGGAAGTTCTCCGCTCCAGGCGGGCTCGCGAGCGGCGTCGCCACGCCGCCCTCGCGCGGCACGAGCCAGAGGTCGTTCGCGTAGCGGAACACGATGTGGGTCGCTGACACGTCCGGATTGCGGAGCATCCCGGCGTGCGGCTCGACGGCCGAGGCCGGGGCCGCGAGAGCGAGCGCGGCAAGGAGCGTCACGAACGCCGCGCCGAAGCACCTCGACGACATAGACCATCCTCCATGTCCGTGACCGTTCCCCACCGCGCGCGGGGGCTCGGATCTACCAGCGGTCCTTGTGGACCCGCCCTTCCTCGTACTGCGTTCTCGGTTCCTTCTCCTCCGCGGGATGTCCGACCGAGACCATCGCGACCGGCACGATCGCCTCCGGGATCCCGAGAATCTCCCTCACGGGGTCCATCCGCTCCGGGTTCGGATGGCACCCCAGCCACACGCCCCCCAGGCCCAGCATCGAGACCGCGAGGAGGATGTTCTCCGTCGCGGCCGCGGCGTCCTGGTCGTAGTACCTGTCGGAGATGCCGGGGTCGCCGCAGATGACGATCGCGAGCGGCGCCTCGTGGAGCATCCGCCAGAACGTGCCCGTCTCGGCGAGGCGGTCGAGCTTGCCCCTGTCCGTCACGACCACGAAGTGCCAGGGCCTCAGGTTCTTCCCGGACGGGGCGGCCATGCCGGCTTCGAGGAGCATCCGCACGTGCTTCTCGCTCACCGGGTCGCACGTGTACTTCCTGATGCTCCGCCTGGCGAGGATCGGGGCGACGCCGGTCGGCTGCGCGAGGTCGCCGAGCCGCACGACGAGCTCGCCCACGTGCCGCTCACCGAGCGGCAGCGCGACGACGAGGTGCGGCACGCCGTTCAGGCTTTCGATCTGGCGCACGGGGCGCCCCAGCTCGAGCGCCTTCCGCGCCGTGCATCCGGGGTGCGGCGCGGCGTCACCGGCGAACGCCTCATGGCAGGTCCGGCCCCCGACCTCGGCGAGCGTCATCCCCACGACCTTCTCCATGTGCGGGCTCAGCCACACGACCTCCATGTCCCTCGTCAGGACCATGATGTCCACGGCGTCCGAGTCCGCGACGGCCTGCGCGAGCTTCTCGAGATGTTCGTTCATCGGTTCCCCCCGGCGATAGGCGTCACTCGTCCTCGTAGCGTTGGATCTTCGCGTCTCCCCAGAGCCGCTCCAGCTGGTAGTAGTCGCGCGTCTCGCCGTCGAACACATGCACGACGACGTTGATGTAGTCGAGCAGCACCCACCGTCCGCCCTCGCGCCCCTCGAGGTGCCACGCCTTCTCGCCGGACTCGAGGAGCCCGTCCTCGATGGCGTCCGCGATCGCCCGCACGTGCACGTCGCTCGTGCCCTCGCAGATCACGAAGAAGTCGCACGCGGGGCTTAGGCCCCTCAGGTCGATGGACACCACGCCCTCGGCCTTCTTGCTGTGGGCGAGCGCGGCGATGCGGTTCACGAGTCTCTTGGCCGACTTGTACAGAGCCTACCCTCCGAGGCGCACCGGCCTCACGTGCTTGCCCTCGCGCTCGGCCTCCTCGGCCGACACGATCCTCGTGATCACGACCTGCCGCTTCTCCGCCTTGCGGAGCCTGAGGTCGTACGCCCACACCGCCACGAACGAGACCGCGAGGCACGCGACGGCCAGGACGATGGGAAGCGCCGCGTCCGGAGCGCCCCCCGCGATCGCGTTGCCGACGGCGAACCCGATGATCGTCGCGAGCACGGGCACCATGTACACGGCGAACGCCGCCGCGATCACGCGGCCCTCGGCGATCTCGACCTCCACCGCGTCGCCGGCGGCCGCGCCCGCGGCGTTGCGTGCCAGAAGCAGGAACTGCTTGCCATCCTGCCCCATGAGGCACAGGCCGCACCGGTCGCAGCTGCCCGTTCCGGGCATCGCCACGACCGCCGCGTCCCCCTGGACCGAGACCACACGGCCGATCTCTCTCATGCGAAAGCGCTCCTCCACGTGCCGACGTGGCGACCGAGCTTGTCCAGCGCGAACCGGGCCGCGAGACCGGTCGCGAGGCCCGTGACCGCCGAGATGAGGAGCGCGGCGGGCACGAGCCGCGAGACGGCGCCCGCGAAGAGCCACGCGACGATGGACAGCTGCGCGAGGTTGTGACACGCCGCCCCGACCATGCTGACGCCGACGACGCTGAGCGGCGGCGTCCCCCACCGCGCGGCGGCCCCCATGCCCAGGGCCGCGGCGAGCCCGCCGCCCATCGACAGCGCGAAGGCCGGCCCCGCGATGGTCCCGGCGAGCGCCGAGGCGACGAGCACGCGCAGCGCGGTCACGGCCACCGCCGCCCGCACTCCCATCGTGGCGAGCGCGAACAGCGTCACGATGTTCGAAAGCCCGAGCTTGAGGAAGGGAAGCGGAGACGGGAACAGGCCCTCCGCGGCGTACAGCACGAGCGACGCCGCGACCAGCGTCCCGACCGTCGCGAGACCGCGCGAGGCGCTCATCCGCTCCCTACCGCGTTGTGGCATCGATCCGGTCTCCGCCCGCGCCCTGCACGGTGACGATCACACGGTTCGGAACGCAGACGACGGTCCCGCCCCGATTCCTGACGGGTCCCATGCGCTCGCAGACGTGCTCCCGGCACGGGGACGACATCACGCTCACGCTCCCTCCGGCGACGACGACCACCGTCACGCCGAGCGGCCCCTCGACATCGTATCGCGCGTCCTCATCCAGCCGCACGACGCGCGTGCCGCCCGGCCAGCTGATCCGCGCGTGCCCTCCCGCACCGCCTCTCCACGTCGCCGCAAGGAGCACGACGCCGCCTCCGACGAGGGCGTAGAGCACGACCCGGTCCGCCCGCGTGAGCAGGGCGGCCGTCCGCCGCAGACCGGTCATCACGAGCACCACACGATGTCCGCGGCCCTCCCGCACCGCCTGCAGTTGCGGCCCGACAGGCCGACGATCGACGTCTGATGGCCGGTTCGCCGCACGAGCAGGTTCCCGCACACCGGGCAGTGCGTGTGGCTTCGTTCCTGCCGCCCCGTGTTCCCGAGATAGACGTAGTACAGCTTCTCGGCCGCGATGTCCGCGGCGCGCGTGAGCGTCGAAAGCGGCGTCGCGGGGACGGTCATCCGGTGCTGCGGGAAGTACCTCGAGAAGTGGAGCGGGATCCTCACGTCCACGCCGGCGACGAACCGCGCGAGCTCGCGCGTCTCGTCCGGGGAGTCGTTGAGCCCGGGGATGAGCAGGTTCGTGACCTCCACGTGGCAGGCCTCGGCGGCGATCCGGATCGTCCGCAGGACCGACTCGAGCCCGTCCACGCGGCAGTGCTCGCGGTAGAACCCCGGCCGCATCGACTTGAGGTCCACGTTCATCGCGTCGACGAGCGGCAGAAGCTCCCTGAGCGGCCTCTCGTTGATGACGCCGTTGGTGACGAGGACGTTCTTAAGGCCCCTCTCGTGCGCGAGCGCCCCCGCCTCGAGGATGTACTCGAACCACACGAGTGGCTCGGTGTAGGTGTACGCGATCCCGAAGGACCCCGACTCGACCGCGATGCGCACGAGCTCGAACGCCGGAAGGGGGCTCGTGCGCGCGGGCTCCTGCGAGATCGTCCAGTTCTGGCAGAAGTCGCACCGCAGGTTGCAGCCGTTGCACGCGACGGACAGGATCTCGCGTCCCGGACAGACGTGGTACAGGGGCTTCTTCTCGATCGGGTCCATCGCGAGCGACACGCAGCGGCCGAAGTTGTCGGCCTGAAGCGCCCCCCCGCGGTTCACTCTCCCGAGGCAGATGCCGTGGCCGCCCTCCGGGATGACGCAGGACTGCGGGCAGAGGAGGCAGTGCGCGCGCCCCTCTCCCGCCGGCTCCCAGTGTGCAGCCTCGGCCATGCTCCCCCCGGACCCTACGTCTCCTCGGCGAAGCGCTCCGCGAGACCCGACGACACGAGAACGCGGTCCACGTCGTCCTGCCCCGTGACGATGACGCCTTCCACGCCGTCCAGCGTCTCGATGAGCTCCATCCCTCGCTCGGCTCCCAGAACGAACACCGCCGTGGAGAGAGCGTCCGCGTCGATGGCCCGCGCCGTCACGACGGTCACGCTCATCACGCCGTGCGCCGGCTGTCCCGTCTTCGGGTCGAGAATGTGGTGGTAGCGCCGGCCGTCCACGACCGTGAAGTGCTGGTAGTCCCCCGAGGTCGCGACGCTCCCGCGCTCGACGAACAGCGTGCCCAGGATGCCCTCGCGGCGCGGGTGCTTGATGCCGACGCGCCACATCCCGCCGCGGGGCGGCGCGCCCAGGAAGCCGATGTTGCCTCCGGCGTCCACGATGCCCGACTGGATCCCCCGCAGGCGCAGCGCCCGCACCGCGCGGTCGACCGCGTGCCCCTTGGCGATGCCGTCGAGGTCCAGCGACATCCCGAGCGGGACGGTGAGCGTTCCGGCGCCCGCGTTCAGCGCGAGCTTCGTGTAGTCGACCTTCGGAAGGGCGGCGCTCACGGCGGACCGGCTCGGGACGCGCATCCCCTCGGGCCCGAGCCACAGCGCGACGAGCGGAGCCACGGTCACGTCGAAGGCCCCGCCCGAGACCCTGCTGAAGTGCAATGAGCGCTCGATGACGGAGGCGAGCTCGCCGCCGATGCTCACGCGGTCGCCGGTCCTGCCGCCGGCGTTGATCCTGGAGATCTCGCCGGACGCCGCGTGGCGGCTCGTGAGGGACTCCACCCGCTCCATCTCGGCGAAGGCCGCCTCGATGGCCCCGCGGCCGCGCTCGGAGTCGTTCGTGAACACGGTGACGGAGACGACCGTGCCCAGGAGAAGCCGCTGGTCCTCAAGCCTCGCCGGCCCGGCGGCGCCGCCACGCCGCACGGCGTACGTCGCCACGAGCGCAACGACGAGCGCGAACCCAAGGATCTCGAGGAGGAGCCGCCTCCGCTCGCCCGTCACCCGGTCCCCCAACGCGCCATGCCCATGTCCCGCCGCAAGGAAGCGAAGTGACGATACCACGCGGGGATGCCCAAGTCAAAGGGGGGTCAGCCGCCGGCGGCCACCAGCGCCGAGAGGGCGATGACGACGCCGAGCACGGCGTGGAGCTTGAGAGCGGCCCGCTGCGCCGCGGCGAGGTCGGCCGGTCGAGCGTGCCGGGACCAGCAGTCCACGACGACGGTCCGCGCCAGGCCGAACGCGAGCACGGCGACGAGCGTGAGCGGGATGAGAGACGCCGTGAAGACGGCGAGGAACAGGCTCGCGAAGGCGAGCGTCGTGAGCGCGAGAACGCCCCAGCGACCGGCCGCGCGGGCGCCGACGCGCGTCACGAGCGTGGCCTTGCCCGCCGCCGCGTCGGGCACGGCGTCCACGATCTCATTGACCCAGAGAACGAGCGCGACGGCGAACGAGAGCGGCAGGGACGCGACCACGACCTGCCACGAGACCGTGCGCGCCTGCACGAAGTACGCGCCCACGACCGGCAGCACGCCGAAGAGGAGCGCGACCGCGACCTCGCCGAGGCCCCTGTGCGAGAGCTTGAGAGGCGGCGCCGTGTAGAAGTAGCCTCCCAGAACGCCGACGACCCCGAGGACCAGCGCCAGATTGCCCGGCAGGACCGCGTTGAGCCACAGGCCGAGGCCGGCCGCCGCCGCGTAGCAGGCGATCGCGCCCGCGAGGAATGCCCCGGCCGGTAGCGCGCCGGCCTGGATGAGTCCCGAACCGCCTGAGAGCGAGCCGTGCCTCGGGTTCACGCGGTCGGCCGCGCTGCGGTCGTCGTGGTACTCGTTGGCGAGGTTGGAGGCGATGTGGATGAGGAGCACGGCAAGGAGCGTGACGGCGAACCGCCCCGAGCTCCAGACGAACCCCTCGGGCCGAAGCCAGAACGGCAGCGTCGAGCCCACGAGCACCGGGAGGATCGACACGGGCCAGAAGTGGACCCGCGTGGCCAGAAGGATCCGGAGCGGCGTGCCCGGGCGTCCTTGCCGTCCCGCCATCTCGCCGCGCGCCATGTCAGGACCTCTCCTTCTGCGGGCCGAGGGCCCCGACCATCGTGATCGCCCGGGTCGGGCAGACGTCGAGGCACAGCCCGCACCCGATGCAGGCCCCGCGCGAGACCTCGTGCCGCTGTCCGGGCTCGCCCGTGATCGCCTTGACCGGGCAGACCTCCTTGCACCGGCCCTTTCCCTCGCAGCGCGAGCCGATGAGCGCCTTCGGGCGGACCTTCACCTCGTCGATGATCGCCTTGGTCGGGCACACGGCCGCGCAGATCCCGCAGTTCGTGCACTTCGTGTAGTCGATGACGGCGAGGTTGTCGTCCATGCGGATCGCGCCGTGGGGGCACTTCTTCACGCACAGCTGGCAGGCGATGCACGCGACCGAGCAGACCTTCTTCGCCGCCGGGCCCTTGTCGTGCGACGAGCACCGAACATGGACCCGCATGTCGCGCGGCGCGAGCTCGATGATCCCGACGGGGCAGGCCTCGACGCACTTGCCGCATCCCGTGCAGCGCTTCGCATCGATGCGGACGCGTCCTTCCTCGTCGATCGCGATGGCTCCGAAGGGGCAGACCGAGCGGCAGGTGCCGAGGCCCAGGCATCCGAAGATGCACGCCTTGGGATGCCCTCCGACGAGCAGGGCCGCCCGGCAGTCCTCGATCCCCTCGTAGGTCACGCGCTGGACGGACGTGGATGCGCCCCCTGCGCAGTGCACGACGGCGACCTTGGGAACGAGCTGCGCGTGCTCCGTGCCGAGGATCTCGGCGACCTTCACCATCGTCTCGTTCCCGCCGGGCGGGCAGACGGCGCCCTCCGCGACGTCGCCCTTCACGGCGGCCTCCGCGAACCCCTGGCAGCCGGGGAACCCGCAGGCGCCGCAGTTCACCCCGGGGAGCGCCGCGAGCACCTTCTCGACCCTGGGGTCGCGGCGCACGGCGAACACGCGGGACGCGTACGCGAGCATCGCGCCGAACGCGGCGGCAAGCCCGGTGAGCGACACCACGGATCTCGCAAGGACCGACTGCACTCCGTCCTCCTGCCCTCTACCCGACCCGGAGCCCGGTGAAGCCGAGGAACGCTATGGCCATGAGCCCCGCGATGACGAACGTGATCGGGATGCCGCGCATCGACTTCGGGATCGCGTCGAGCTGGATGCGCTCCCGGATGGCCGCCATGAGCACGAGCGCCAGCGTGAACCCGACGCCGGCAGCGAATCCGTGCACGACGGTGTAGATGAAGCTCGCGTTCCGGGCGATCCCCGTCACCATGAACTCGTCCACGTTCACGACGGCGACGCCGAGCACCGCGCAGTTGGTCGTGATGAGCGGGAGGTAGATCCCGAGCGACCTGTGGAGCGCGGGCGCCGTCTTCTCCATCACCATCTCGACGAACTGCACGAGGGTCGCGATGACGAGGATGAAGGCGATCGTCCTCAGGTAGACGATGCCGAGCGGGACGAGGAGGTACGTGTACACGAACCACGTCGCGAGCGACGCGAGGGTCATCACGAAGATGACGGCCATGCCCATGCCCACCGCCGAGTCCAGGTCCTTCGAGACGCCGACGAACGGGCACAGCCCGAGATAGCGCATGAGCACGAAGTTCGAGACGAAGATCGCGCCGACCACAACGGCGAGCAGATGACCGAGGTCCATCGCCTACCCCTTCGGGTTCCGGGCCGCGTCCGCCTTCCGCGCCGCCCTGGCGTCGAGCACGTTGAGGTACCCCATGAGGAGGCCCATCGTGATGAACCCCCCGGGCGCCAGGAGCATGAGCAGCACCGGCTGGAACTTCGGGCCGAACACCATGTACCCGAACAGCTTGCCGTCGCCGAGGACCTCGCGGATCGTCCCGATGACGACGAGCGCGAGCGTGAAGCCGATGCCCATGCCCACGGCGTCCAGGATCGACGCGCGCAGGCCGCTCTTCGCGGCGAACGCCTCGGCCCTGGCCATGATGATGCAGTTCACGACGATGAGCGGGATGAAGATCCCGAGCGACTTCGAGAGCTCGGGAAGATACGCGCCCATGACGAGCTCGACGATCGTGACGAAGCTCGCGATCACGATGATGAAGCAGGGAATGCGCACCCTCGCCGGGATGAGCTTCCTGAGAAGCGAGATCACGACGTTCGACCCGAGGAGCACGAAGGTCGCCGCGGCGCCCATGCCGAGGCCGTTCTCGACCGACGTGGTGACGGCGAGCGTGGGGCACAGCCCGAGGGCGAGCCGGAACACCGGGTTCTCCCGGTAGACGCCCTTCACGAGCTCCCGCATGGAACTCATGGCGCCGCCTCCGTCGTCGACGTCGGGACGCCCGGCTCAGCCCGAGCCGCCGTCGCGCCCTGCTCCGCCGCCTCGACCGGTGCCACGATCGAGCGGAGCATCGCGATGCCCCGCCGCACGGAGCCGGTCACGGCCTCGGAGCTGATCGTGGCGCCCGTGACGGCGAGCACGCCGTCGTCGGCCCGGCTCTTCACGACCCTGAGCCTGCTCTCGTCGCGCCCGTCGAACTGCGCCTGGAACCAGGGCCTGAGCCCCTCCTCGCCTACAGCCTTCCCCGCGAGCACCTGCCACAGCGTGTTCCTCGAGGCGACCTCCTGGATCTTCGTGCCCAGCCCCGGTGTCTCGCGCTGCGAGATGATGCGGATGCCGGTGACGGCGAACGCGGTGTCCACGCCGACCATGGTGGCGATGGTGCTCGAGTAGCCCCTGCCGTAGGCGACGAACGTGTACCCGGCCGCCTCCGTCGACCCCTCGGACGGGTACGCCGCGTAGCACACGAAGCGCGCCCCGTTCATGACGGAGTCGGTCTCGACCCTCTCGAACACAGCCCCCTCGACCTCCGGGAGCACCTCCCTGCGGGCGGCCTCCTGCTCCTCGAGGTCGTAACGCTCCTTCACCTCGCGCGTGGCCTGGTAGGCGACGGAGAGCGCCACGCTCGCGGCGCACGCGATGACGGTGAGGGTCCCCGCGAGCTTCAGGAAGTCACGCACGCTTCCCGACCTCCCCGAAGCGCCGCGGCCTCGTCGTGCGGTCGATGAGCGGCGTGGCCACGTTCATGATCAGGATCGAGTAGCACACGCCCTCGGGGTAGCCGCCGACGAGCCTGATGACGCTCGTGAGAAGCCCGCACCCCACGCCGAAGACGAGCATGCCCTTCGGCGAGACGGGCGACGTCACCATGTCGGTCGCCATGAAGAACGCCCCGAGCATGAGCCCGCCCGCGAGCACGTGGAAGAGCGCGTTGCCCGTGAAGAGCCCGTCGGGCCCGCCGAAGATCCAGGCCAGGGCCGCGACCGTCGCGATGTAGCTCACCGGGATCCGCCAGCCGATGTACCGTTTGAACATGAGGTAGGCGGCGCCGATGAGGAGCAGGAGCGCGGAGGTCTCGCCGATGCACCCGCCGGTGTTTCCGAGGAACATGTGCATCGCCGTGTCCGGCGAGCCCAGGTCCGCGAGCACCTCGCGCGCCTGCGCGAGCTGGTGCGTGGACGACGCCGGGTCGGCGAGGATGGCGCCCGCCGTCCGCCAGACGCCGAGCGGCGTCGCCTGCGTGAGAACGTCCACGCCCTGAAGCGGCGCGCCGGAGAGCGTGCCGGCCCTCGCCGCGGCCCACGCCGTCGTCATGTGGACCGGCCACGACGCGGTGAGGAACGCGCGCCCGGCGAGCGCCGGGTTCAGCACGTTGTACCCCAGGCCGCCGAAGACCTGCTTGCCGATGGCTATGGAGAAGAGCGACCCCACGAGCGGCATCCAGAGCGGGACGCCCGGGGGCAGGTTGAACGCGAGGAGCAGGCCCGCGACGAGCGCGCTGCCGTCGGCGACGGTCACCGGGACGCGCCGCATGCGCTGGATCGCCGCCTCCGTCGCCAGCGCGGTCACGCACGAGATGAGGACGATCAGAACGGCGCGCAACCCGAAGAAGTAGATCGAGCCCGCCAGGGCCGGCACGAGGGCGATGACGACGCCGTACATCACCTTCTCGACGGACACGCCCTCGCGGAGGTGGGGCGACGCGGACACGACCAGACGCTCCGGCATCAGGCCCGGCCTCCCCTCTCCGCGGCCGCCGCGGCGGTCCTCTCCGCGGCCCGGGCCGCCGCCTTGCGCCGCTCGGCGCTCAGGTACTTGCCCAGCTTGAAGCTGTGCACGAGCGGCCGCCTGGACGGGCAGACGAACCCGCACGACCCGCACTCCATGCAGTCCTGAAGCCCGGCGGCGACGGCGTCGTCCGTCTTCCCCGCCGCAACGAGCTTCTCGAGCAGCGTCGGCACGAGCTTCATCGGGCAGGTCTCAACGCAGTTCCCGCAGCGCAGGCACGGATCGGGAGCCCTCCAGTCGATCTCGTCCGGAGCCAGGAGGAGCACTCCCGACATCCCCTTGACCACCGGCACGTCGAGGGTCGCCTGGGCGACGCCCATCATCGGGCCGCCCGAGATGACCTTCGCCACCTCCCCCGTCGCCCCGCCGGACTGCTCGACGAGCGAGGAGACGAGGGTGCCGATCCGCGCGAGGTAGTTCGCCGGACGCGCGAGCGGGGTTCCCGCGACCGTCACGACCCGTCTGACGAGCGGCATCCCCAGGTGGCACGCCTCGTACACCGCGAACGCCGTGCCGACGTTCTGCACGACGACGCCGACGTCCATGGGAAGACCGCCCGAGGGCACCCTGCGCCCGGTGAGCGCGTCGATGAGCTGCTTCTCCGCGCCCTGCGGGTACTTCACCTCGAGCGGGACGACCTCGATGTCGGCGCCCGCCGGCGCCGCGCCGCGCATGGCCTGCACGGCGTCCATCTTGTTGGCCTCGATCCCGACGATGCCCTTGCGACACCCGAGGGCCCGCATGATGAGAAGGAGCCCCTTCACGATCTCGGCCGGTCTCTCGAGCATGAGCCTGTGGTCCGCCGTGAGCCACGGCTCGCACTCCGCCCCGTTCAGCACGGCGAGATCGATGGGCTTCGACTCGGGCGGTGACAGCTTGACGTGCGTGGGGAACGCCGCGCCGCCGAGCCCGACGACGCCCGCGTCGCGGACGGCGCGGCGGATGTCCTCGGGAGACAGCGAGTCGGGATCGCCTGGGGGCCGGACGGACTCGTGCCGGCGGTCGGCGCCGTCGCCCTCGATCACGATGGCGGGCCGCTCGCTGCCGAGCGGGTGCGGGAATCGCCCGACGGCCGCGACCTTGCCCGAGATCGGCGCGTGCACGGGGACCGACACGAAGCCGCTGGCGTCGCCGATCCTCTGCCCGACGAGGACGGCGTCGCCGATGCGAACGCACGGCTCGGCCGGCGCGCCGAGCGACTGCCCGAGCGGCACGACGGCGCGCTCGGGCAGCGCGGCCTCGGTGATCTCGAGGTGCCTGGTGGAAGCCTTGCGTGTCGGCGGATGCGCTCCGCCGGAGAACGTCCTCAGCCTCAGGTCAGGACTCCCGGGTCAGCGTCCGGGCCCGCCCCGGCCGCCGCGTGGCCGCCGGGTCGGGCGCACGGCGCTAGGACTGAAGCTCGATGACGAGCTTCGACTTGATGCCCATCTCCACCGTGCCGGACGCGGCGGCGGACGCGACGGAGGCACCTTCGCCTTTGAGCGTCATGTTCGAGTTGCTCGAGCTCCAGACGACGAGACCGTCCTCGGTCGAGATGAGCATGGTCCCATCCGTGGTCCCGCGCCCGGACATGAGCCACACCTCGCCGCCCTGCTCGGCGCGCCCCTCGAACTCGAAGTTCGTGACGCGCCGGATCTCCGCGCACGGGATGTCGTACCTGCGCTTGAACCCCAGCACGGTGTACGTGGACTCGCCCACGAAGTCGCGGTCGGCCCGCGTCGTGATGGTGGGGATGTTGTACGGCTCCGTCCAGGTCATGCCGACGGTCAGCGGCTCGGCAGGCAGGCTCGGAAGCACGTCATAGAGGAGCATGGCGAACTGACCCGCTCCGGACTCCAGCACGGCCTCGCCGGACAAGCCCGCCCAGCTCTCGATGGCGCCCGCCGGGGAGAGCGTGAACTGCAGCACCTTGCCCCTCAGGGTCGCGACGTCCTTGTCGGCCATCATCTGGTCGCCGACCGTGCGGGACCCGGCGGCGTAGTCGAAGCGCATGTCCATCTCGACCTTTTCGTCGCCGGCCTTCGTGATCGTGCACGTGGTCCGGAGCTCATGCGACGTGGCGATCGACTGCTCGTAGCCCACCCGCTTCACGCCGGACTGGCTCTCGACCTTGAAGCGGTACTTCATCGTCTGGCCCTGCTCGAACGAGCGCGTGACGGCCACCGGCGTGCCGGAGGCGTCCACCGCGGCGGTCCCGCCTCCCCCGCCCGCGGCGCAGCCGATGACGAGCCCGGACGCGGCAATGAGAACGACATGCGCCGCGATCGAGAACGAGACGATACGCGTGTTCATCCCGAGGCCTCCTTTCGGGCCGCCGGGCGCGCCGCTTTCCCGCGCGCCAGACGGGCAGACCCGTACCCGGAGTCTACCACAGACACAGCCCTGCCGCACAGGTGGTTCCCGCCTAGGGGAGGGCGACGTCCGCGGGCGCGTCCTCGCCGTCCTGCGCGGGCACGGTCGCCCCGAGAGCCGCCCTGAGTTCCAGCGACGTCGGCGGCCGGCGGACCCACCGCGCGACCTCCGAGTCCGAATCCTCGAGGATGATGGCCGGAATGTCGCGGACCTCCCGCATGGCGGCCTCGACGAGGCCGTCCTCCGTGGAGGTGTTGTGCGTCTCCCGCTCAACGCGGTCCGAGGCGTTCCACCTCGCCAGGAAGAACTCGACCTTCTCGCGCGCCTTCTTGCAGGCGTCGCACCCGTCCTTGACGAAGTAGACGAGCTTCATTCGATGCGGCTCCTGTGACGGTCGCCCAGCTCCGCCTGCTTGCCGACGTTCCAGCCCGACACCTTCGAGAAGTACCCCGTGACCCGCGTGATGCCGTCGACCTGCACCGAGCCGCAGCGCGGACAGGAATCCACGAGGCCTCTCATGACGCGAAGGCACCTGTTGCAGGTGGTGAACTCCGGAGAGAACGCGATCTGGGCGTTGCCCGTGCTCGCGAAGGTCCTCTTGACGAAGCTCGCGACGGCGCGCTTGTCGGGACGGCTGTCCGCGATCCACACGTGCGAGAGCGCCCCGGCTTCGATCATGTCGTGGAACTTGCCTTCCTTCTTGACCCGCTCGATGGCGCTGATCGGGTGCGACACGTTCAGGAAGGTCGAGTTCGTGTAGTACACCTCACCCGTCGCCGTGTTGCCCTTGACGACCCTCGCCGCCTGGATCGGGAAGTGGTCGAGGTCCAGCTTCGCCATCCGGTAGGCGCACGACTCCGCCGGCGTCTGCTCGAGCACGAATCGCATGCCCGTCTCTGCCGACGCCCTCTCGCACGCGAGCTTGAGGTGCGCGACGATCCGGAGCCCGAGCCTGAACGCCCGTTCCGACTCGTGCAGCTCCTCCCCCGTGTGGCTCTGCACCGCCTCGTTGAGGCCGAGGAGGCCGATGAGGTGCGTCACGCGGTGCATCCTGAGGTACGGCTGGCCGTCGAGCCGCATGGTGAGCAGCGCGAGCGGCCCGTGGTCCCCCATCGCCAGCAGGTTCTCGATGATCTCCCGCTTCTGCTGGTGCGCGGCGACCGCGACGGCCAGGAGCTGATCGAGCTTCTCGATGAGCTTCTCGTCGCTGCCCTCCGCCGCGTACGCGGCGCGCGGGAGATTCAACGTCACGTTCTGCAGCGCCGAGTACCGCATCCGCCACGGCTGTGCCGCGTCGTCGAGGTCGGACTGCTCGAGCTTGAACGACAGCCTGCAGCACTCGGAGATCTTGGCCGTCTCGCCCCGGTCGAACACGAAGTACGTGTTGCCCTTGTCCGCGGCCACGTCCGAGATGTGCAGCAGGAAGTCCTCGTGACCCGGCGTGCGGAAGAACTCGTCCGTGATGTGCACGAGCGGCTTCGGGAAGAAGAAGGGCCGGCCCGTGCCGTCGCCCTGCTTGTAGATGTCGAACAGGGCCATCGCGAAGCGCTGGGCCTCGCGCTGGTAGTCGCGGTAGGTCTTGCCGGTTTCCCTCCCGCCGGGACCGATCGCCGGGACGGACTCGAAGTGCTTCGGCGTCTCCCAGTAGATGTTGATGTCGCTGAAGATCGCCTGCCCGCCTCGCGCAACGCTCTGCTGCGAGTACTCGAACACGAGCATCTCGGCGAGCTGGTGGACGTCCCGGTCCGAGAGACCCTCGAGGAACGGCGAGAAGAACACGTTCACGGCGTCCCAGCCGATCGCACCGGCGAAGTGACCCTGAAGCGCCGCCGAGAACTTCACCATGTGCGCGAGGAGAATGTCGGGATGCTTGGCCGGCTTCGCGATCGAGATCGCGTTCGGCAGGTGCAGCCCGAACTTCTTCACGTACTCGAGCGACTGCCCGGAGCAGTACGGCCGGTCGAAGAAGCCGAGGTCGTGAAGGTGGATGTCGCCGCGCGTGTGTGCGTCGGCGACGTCCTGCGAGAACACCGCAAGAAGCGCGTACTGCTTCTTCACCGCCTCGGCGAGCGTCATGTTCGTCGCCTCGGGGTTGTGCGGGATGTTCGCGTTCTCCTTGTTCGGCATGAGGATGATGCGCTCGGCGTCGTACAACGGCACGCCGAGCCGCGTGTGCTTCCGCCGCGCGGCCTCGAGCCCGTGCTCGACGAGCTTCGCGTCCACGAGCTCGCGGATGAGCGGCGCCGTGATCACGCTCGTCTTCGAGAGGACGATCTGGTCCTCGACCTCGCGGCTGATCTTCTCGGCGACGTCGACGCTGACGTCCGCTTCCCTCACGAGGGTCTCGACGATCTTCTCGCGGTCCCAGACGATCATGTCGTCCGCGGAGGTCCTCACGAAGAGCGCGAGATCGGTCGCATCCACCGACCGCGCGGCGCCCATGCGCTCGAGCCCGGGGAGGTCCGCCCGGACCTCCTTCCGCCGAACCCTCGCCCGCTTGTCCCTGTAGAGGATGAAGGCCTTGGCCGTCTTGGCGTGGCCGCGCTCGATGAGGACCTTCTCGATGGAGTCCTGTATCTCCTCAACCTGCGGCAGGTTATCGCCTCTCTCGGAGTAGAGGTACAGGAGAACCTCGTCTGTCAGGCGCTCTGCGGTCTCCCGGTCCCTGCCCCCCACCTCCTGGGCGGCCTTGAAGATGGCCTCGGTGATCTTCTTCCGCTCGAACGGGACGATCGTCCCGCTGCGCTTCCTCACGAGGCGGAAGAGCCTGCTCGCGAGTCGGCGGTGCAGACCGAGGATCTCCTCCTCGTCCATCACGAACCGCAGACGACTGGGAAGCGCGTCGTCCTGGGCCGGCTCCGTGCCCGCGTCCACGGTAGCGTCGGTCATCGTCTCTGCCGCTTCCTGGTCGACCAGGGACATGTCGTCGTTCACGGTCGGCATGCGTCGGACTCCACGTTCGCAGTCAGTGCCCCGACTCGCGCCGTCCACGAGCGCGCCGGGCGACCGTGGACCTCGTGTTCGGAGATGGTCAGATTCTGATTGGGGTTGCCTGTTCGGAAGGGACGCTGCGCACGACCATGTCGTCGCTCCATCCGCGAGCCCGCCTCCGTCATGAGCGAGCGGCATGGTAGCAACGCGGCTCGACGCGTGTCAACAACGAATGCGGTGGAATCGCGTCGCGCGCGAAAGCGAGTGGCGGGAGCGGTCACCGCGGCGAGGCAGGCGCACTTACGGCCCCGTCGCCACCGGCGGCGAAACCGCCGCCGGCGGAGGCGGGGTCACGGCCGCGGCGCCCTCACGGCGTCGTCGAGGGTGACGACCTCGATCGCGGCCTGCGCCAGCATGTCGGCCGCGAGCTCGTCGGGATAGCCGTCGTCGGTCACGACGCGGACGATGCCGGCGTTGATGATCATCTTCGCGCAGACCGAGCAGGGGTGATGCGTCGTGTAGATCGTCGAACCGGCGATGACCGTCCCGTGGTTCGCGGACTGGATGATGCCGTTCTGCTCCGCGTGGATCCCGCGGCACAGTTCGTGCCTCTCGCCCGACGGGACCCTGAGACGCTCGCGCACGCATCCGGTCTCGGAGCAGTGAGGCAGTCCCGCGGGCGCTCCGTTGTACCCGGTCGCGAGGATCCGCCGGTCCTTCACGATGACCGCGCCGACCTTCCGCCGAAGGCAGGTCGCCCGCCCCGCGACGAGGCGGGCGATGCTCATGAAGTACTCGTCCCACGAGGGGCGCTGCGTCACCGACTCCGCTCCCCGGGCAACCGCGAAAGCGCCCTAGCTAGGCCTCTTCTCGCCCTTCACGAGCGGGAAGGCGGCGCACAGCTCCTCGACCTCTTTCCTGACAGACTGCAGATTCTGCTCGTTCTCGATGTCCGACAGCGCCCGGTCGATGAGCCCGACGATGCGCTCGATCTCGGCCGCGCCCATCCCGCGCGTCGTGAGCGCGGGCGTGCCGACGCGGATGCCGCTTGCGATGAACGGCTTCTCCGGATCGAAGGGGATCGTGTTCTTGTTCACCGTGATCCCCGCCTTCTCGAGACCGAGCTCCGCCGCCTTCCCCGTCACGTTCTTCTGACGGAGGTCGACGAGCATGAGATGCGTGTCGGTCCCGCCGGACACGAGACGGAACCCGTGACGCTTGAACGCCTCGGCCATGAGCTTCGCGTTCTCGACGATCTTCCTCTGGTACTCGCGGAACGCCGGCTGCGACGCTTCCTTGAGGCACACGGCCTTGCCCGCGATGACGTGCATGAGCGGCCCGCCCTGAATGCCCGGGAAGACCATCTTGTCGATGTCGGCCGCGACGGCCTCCCGACAGAGGATCATGCCCGCCCGGGGCCCACGGAGCGTCTTGTGCGTGGTGGTCGTCACCGCGTCGGAGTGCGGCACCGGACTGGGGTGCATCCCCGCCGCGACGAGCCCGGCGATGTGCGCCATGTCCACGACGAGCCTCGCCCCCACCGCATCCGCGATCTCGCGGAACGCCGCGAAGTCGAGCGTGCGCGGGTACGCACTCGCGCCGGCCATGATGAGCTTCGGGCGCTTCTCAAGCGCGAGCGTCCTGAGAGCGGCGTAGTCGATGACCTCGGTCTTCTGATCGACGCCGTAGTGGACCACGTCGAAGAACATCCCCGAGAAGCTGATCGGGTGTCCGTGCGTCAGGTGTCCGCCGTGCGACAGCTCGAGACCGAAGTACCGGTCGCCGGGCTTGAGGAGCGCGAAGTAGACGGCCATGTTGGCCTGGCTGCCGGAGTGCGGCTGCACGTTGGCGTGCTCCGCCCCGAAGAGAGCCTTGGCGCGCTCGATGGCGAGCCGCTCGGCCCTGTCGACGAACTCGCAGCCCCCGTAGTAGCGCCCGTTCCGCTCCCAGCTCAGGCTCCCGTCCTTCTTGCGGAAGAACGGGTAGCCCTCGGCGTACTTGTTCGTCATGACCGACCCGACCGCCTCCCGGACCGCCTCGCTCGTGAAGTTCTCCGACGCAATGAGCTCAAGCCTGTCGGTCTGCCTGCGCACCTCTCCCTCGATCGCCTCGAAGACCTCGGGGTCGACCTCTCTCAGTCCTGCCATCGCTCCACCTCCTCAGTTCTCATCAGCTTCTCGACGCGCCGGGCGTGCCGCCCGCCCTCGAACGCCGTCGCAAGCCACTCGTCCACGATCGCGAGCGCGTCGCGCTCGCTCACGAACCTCGCCGGCAGACACAGCACGTTGGCGTCGTTGTGCAGGCGGGACAGCCGCGCGATCTCGGCGTTCCACGCCAGGGCTGCCCGCACACCGGCGACCTTGTTCGCCACCATGCACATCCCCTGACCCGACCCGCAGACCAGCACGCCGCGCTCGGCCTCGCCCGCCGCGACCGCCCGGGCCGCCGCCTCTCCGAAGTCCGGGTAGTCGCACGGTTCTTCGCAGGACGCGCCGAAGTCGGTGGCCTCGTCGGCGCGCCCCTCGAGATGCCGCTTCACGGCTTCCTTGAGGGCGTAGCCCGCGTGGTCCGACGCGAGAGCGATCTTCATGGCTCCTTCTCCTCGGCCAGCGCGACGATCCTGGGGAGCGCCGCTTTGAGGTGCTCGGACAGCATCCGGTGCACCGCCTCGTACGCCGTCCGCCCTCCGCCGACCGGATCCGGCACATCCCGCCGCCCCGCGCCGGCGAACTCCGACAGGAGGAACGTGCGCGCCCGCGCGTCCGGTGCGAGGGCGACGATCTCCTCTTCGTGCTCGCCCGTCATGGCGAGGATGAGGCCGGCGTCCCTGATCGCGCCCCGGTCGAGCCCGCTCGACCGATGGCCGGAGATGTCCGCGCCGTGCGCTCGCGCAACGTCCTGCGCGAGGTCCGTCGCCCGCGCCCCCTCGATGCCCGCCGTGCCCGCCGAGCTCACCGTGAGCCCGCAGGCCTCGCCTTGCCCGCCGGCGAGGAGCGCTCTCAGGATGCCCTCGGCCATGGGACTGCGGCACGTGTTGCCCGTGCAGACCATGAGGACGTGAAGCGACATCGTCTCCTCGCGGAGCGGCAGGCGTGCGCTGCAACGATCGGGGAACGGGGTGAGTCTAGGTCGGCGGCGCAGGCCCCGTCAAGGCTCATTGCCCCAGCGCCTTGCGGATGTCCGCCTGCAGCACCGTACCCTCGCGGAGCACGGGCGCGCCCGGCCGCGTGAGGTCCACGATCGTGGTGGCCGCTGCGGCGCCCGACGGGTGCGAGCGCACGACGACCTCGAGCCAGTCGCGGAGCTGCGCGGCCGCGTCGTCGGCCGTTCGCGGGGGCGGCCGGCCCTCGACGTTCGCGCTCGTGCCCGTGATGGGCTGGCCGACGAGCGCAAGGAGCTCACGGACGACCTCGTTCCGCTCGATGCGAACCGCGATCGTGCCGGTGCCCGACGTCATCTCGAGCGGCACGCGCGTCGAGGCCGCGAGCACGTACGTGAGGCCCTTCCCCCCAAGCCGCCACTCGAGCTCCCTCGCGGCCCGCGGGATCTCAACGACGAGGGGCTTCACCATCTCGAAGGAGTCGCAGAGCGCGATGATGGGCTTCGTGCGGTCGCGGCGCTTGGCGGAGAACACGCGCGCGACGGCCGCCGGGTTGAGCGCGTCCGCGGCGAGCGCGTAGTACGTGGTGGTGGGCACGACGACGAGGCCTCCCGCCTTGACGGCGAGCGCCGCGGGCGCGAGGCGGTCGCGCATCGACTCGTCGCTGCTGGTGGTGAGATCGATCGTCCTCATTCGTGCGCGGGCGTCCTGAGCGCCCGGTATCCTATGTCCTTCCTGCAGTGCGCGCCGTCGAACGAGATCCTGCAGACGGCCTCGTAGGCCTTGCCCACCGCCTCGGACAGGTCGGCGCCCACGCCCGTCACGCCGAGAACGCGCCCTCCGGCCGTGACGAGCCGTCCTTCCTGCGCCG
>Ga0194125_10000952_pt1 | contig 49259 bp, 38 predicted proteins | sample TA2KigC250mmetaG_FD_148626 | JGI IMG/M metagenome (GOLD analysis project Ga0194125, IMG submission 148626) | Freshwater microbial communities from Lake Tanganyika, Tanzania - TA2015034 Kigoma Deep Cast 250m | ecosystem: Environmental > Aquatic > Freshwater > Lake | place: Tanzania: Lake...
CTGGTGGATGCGCCCTGCACAAATACCGGTGTGCTGGCGCGCAGGCCGGACGCCCGCTGGCGTTTCTCCCTGGAATCGCTGGAGGCGTGCAAAGAGCTCCAGGCCCGATTGCTCGACGCCGCGGCAGGCCGCCTGAAAGCGGACGGCCTGCTCGTATACAGCACATGCAGCATGGAGACGGATGAGAATTCCGGTCTCGTTTCGGCATGGCTCGGCTCCCACCCGGACTTCAGACTCGAGAAATCGGTTTCCATCTTCCCGCCGGACACGCAGACGGACGGCGCGTTTGCCGCCGCCCTGCGGCGGTCCGGCGGAGCATGACACAAGCGGAGGCAGGACGTGACGGCGAAACAGGAACAGACGGCGATAACCCCCACAAGGGCGCAGGACTATCCCGAGTGGTACCAGCAGGTGATACGAGCGGCGGACCTCGCGGAGACGAGCCCGGTCCGCGGCTGCATGGTCATCAAGCCATGGGGCTTTTCCCTGTGGGAGAACATCCGCGCCGCGCTGGACCGGATGTTCCGCGAAACCGGCCACGTAAACGCCTACTTCCCGCTCTTCATCCCGCTGAGCTTCCTCGAGAAGGAGGCGGAACACGTCGAGGGTTTCGCGAAGGAGTGCGCGGTCGTTACGCATCACCGCCTTGAGGCGGGACCGGACGGCAAACTTGTTCCGGCAGGCGAGCTGGAAGAGCCGCTGGTTGTCCGCCCGACCTCGGAAACCATCATAGGCGCCACCTACGCGAAGTGGGTGCAGAGCTACCGCGATCTCCCGCTGCTGATAAACCAGTGGGCAAACGTGGTGCGCTGGGAAATGCGAACGCGCCTGTTCCTGCGCACAACCGAGTTCCTGTGGCAGGAGGGCCACACCGCGCACGAAACAAAGCAGGAAGCATGGGACGAAACCGTCCGCATGCTCGAAGTGTACCGCAAGTTCGCGCATGACTACATGGCCATGCCGGTCATCGCCGGTGAAAAGACGCCGTGCCAGCGCTTCCCGGGCGCGGTGAACACGTTCTGCATCGAGGCGATGATGCAGGACCGCAAGGCGCTGCAGGCTGGCACCAGCCATTTCCTCGGCCAGAACTTCGCCAAGGCCTCGGAAATCATCTTCCAGAACCGCGCCGGCGAACGCGAGTTCGCCTGGACAACCTCGTGGGGCGTCTCCACCCGCCTGATTGGCGGCATTCTGATGACCCACGGCGACGACAACGGCATGGTCATGCCACCACGCCTGGCGCCGAGCCACGTGGTCATCCTCCCGATCCTGAGGTCCGACTCCGACCGCGCCGCGGTGCTGGCATACTGCGAAGAACTCGCCGCCGCGCTGCGCGCCGCGCAGTACGACGGCGCCCCTGTCCGTGTCGAGCTCGACGCCCGCGACCAGAACGCCGGCGAGAAGAGCTGGCAGTGGATCAAGAAGGGCATCCCCGTCCGCGTCGAAGTCGGCCCGCGCGATATCGCGTCGAACTCCGTCTTCGTCGGCCGCCGCGACAAGGCCCCGCGTGAGCGCTACGGCCAGAACCGCGCCGAGTTCGTCGCCGGCATCGGCGCGCTGCTTGAAGACATCCAGAACAGCCTCTTCGCGAAAGCGGACGCGTTCCGCGCAGAGAACACTGTTGATATCGGAGGCATGGACGATTTCCGCGCGTTCTTCACCCCGGCCAACGCCGGGAAGCCGGAAATACACGGCGGGTTCGCCCGCGCGCACTGGTGCGGCGGCGCGGAATGCGAGAACAGCGTGACGAACGAGCTTTCGGTGACGATCCGCTGCGTTCCTTCAGGGGAAGCGGATGAGACCGGGAAATGCGTGGTTTGCGGATCGCCTTCACCGCGCCGCGTCATCTTTGCAAAGGCGTACTGAGCTGGAGCTGTTACGACCATGCCAACCAAGCCGTTGCCGTTCACCCCGGAGCAGGCGGAGTCCTGGACCGGGCAGCATCCCACGCCGTTCCACGTCTATGCCGAACAGCCGATGCGCGAGAACGCGCGCGCGCTGAAGGCGGCTTTCTCCTGGAACCCGGGCTTCCACGAGTTCTTCGCGGTGAAAGCCGCGCCGAACCCGTACCTCCTGAAGATCCTGGCCGCGGAGGGGTTCGGCGCGGATTGCAGCTCCATGACCGAGCTGCTGCTGGCCGAACGCTGCGGCGTCACCGGCGAAAACATCATGTTCACGTCGAACGATACGCCCGCCGACGAGTTCCGCAAGGCGCGGCAGCTCGGCGCGGTCATCAACCTCGACGACATAACCCACCTTCCCTTCATCGAGCGCGAGGCCGGGCTGCCTGAACTCCTGTGCTTCCGCTACAACCCGGGGCCGCTGAAGAGCGGCAACGCCATCATCGGCCACCCCGAACAGGCGAAGTACGGCCTCACGCGCGAACAGCTCTTCGACGCCTACCGCGCCGCGAAGGCGAAGGGCGTGAAAAGGTTCGGGATACACACGATGGTTGCGTCGAACGAACTGAACCCGGCCTATTTCGTGGAGACGGCCGAACTCCTCTTCAAGCTGGTCGGCGATATCTCGCGCGAGGCGGGAATCACGTTCGAGTTCGCGAACATAGGCGGCGGCATCGGGATTCCGTACAGGCCCGAACAGAAGCCGGTTGACCTCGCAGCCGTGGGCAACGGCATACGCGCCGGGTACGACAAACTTATCGGCAGGGCGGGACTCGCCCCGCTCAAGGTCTTCATGGAGTGCGGGCGCATGGTCACCGGGCCTTACGGCTTCCTGCTCTCGCGCGTTCTGCACATCAAGCGCACATACAAGAACTTCGCCGGCCTCGACGCGTGCATGGCGAACCTCATGCGCCCGGCGCTTTACGGCGCCTACCACCACATCACCGTCCTCGGCAAGAACGCGGCGGACGGAACCGGGACCTACGACGTGACCGGGTCGCTCTGCGAGAACAACGACAAGTTCGCCATAGACCGCGAACTGCCCGCTCTCGCGCCCGGCGACCTCGTCGCCATCCACGACGCCGGCGCGCACGGCCACGCCATGGGCTTCAACTACAACGGCAAGCTGCGCTCGGCCGAGTACCTGCTCCGGCCGGACGGGGAACTGCTGCCGATCCGCCGCGCAGAGACGCCGGAGGACCTGTTCGCCACGCTCGATTTCGGAAAACTGGCGGCTTTCAGGCCGTAACCGGCGGACTGCGGCGCTCATGAAGATTGTCTGCGACCACAACATGCCGATGGCGAAGGAGGCCTTTGCCACCCTCGGTGACGTGACGGTTCTCGACGGGCGCTCCATCACCCCGGCCGACGTGGCCGACGCGGAAGTCCTGGCAATACGCTCAACCACGAAAGTCAACAGGTCGCTTCTCGACGGCTCCCGAGTCCGGTTCGTCGGCACCGCCACGATCGGCACAGACCACATGGATATCCCGCACCTCGAGGAGCGGGGAATACGCTGGTGCTCCGCGGCAGGATGCAACGCGAACAGCGTTTCGGAGTACCTGGTCTCGGCGCTGCTCCATCTCGCGTGCAGGCACGGGTTCGAACTGCGGGGCAGGACGATCGGAATCGTCGGGGTCGGCAATGTCGGCCGGCGCGTCGCGGCAAAGGCCGAGGCGCTGGGCATGCGCGCGCTGCTGAACGATCCGCCGCGCCGGCGCGCGGAGGATACGGCGGGAGAGATATTCGTCCCGCTCGCGCGTCTCGCGGCGGAATCCGACATCGTCACCTTCCACGTTCCCCTCACGAAGTCAGGAGTCGACCGCACAGTCGGAATGGCGGATTCCGCCTTCCTCGCCTCGCTGAAACCCGGCTGTATCCTCATCAATGCCGCGCGCGGCCCGGTGCTCGAGGGCGAAGCCCTCCTTGCCGCGCTCGCCTCCCGCCGCGTCGCGCACGCCGTGCTCGACACGTGGGAGGGCGAGCCCGGGTTCAGATCCGACCTCCTTGCGGCGGTTGATATCGGCACACCGCACATCGCCGGCCATTCCTACGAAGGCAAGGTGATGGGCACGGTGATGGTCTATCGCGAGGCGTGCGCCTTTCTGGGCGTGTCGCCGGCGTGGAGCCATGAACCGGCAATGCCGGCCCCGCCCGTGCCCCGGCTGCGCTGCGATGCGGCAGGCAGACCGGAGCGCGAGTCGCTCTGGGAAATCGTACGCGCCGTGTACGATGTGCGCGAAGATGACCGGCTACTGCGCGCCGCGCCGCCCGACCCGGCGGAACGCGCGCGCTATTTCGACAAGCTCCGCAAGGACTACCCCGTCAGGCGCGAGTTCACCTGCACCACGGTGGAACTGCAAGGCGCGACTGCGGACCTTGCCCGCACCGTGACAGGCATTGGTTTCGCTCTTGCCGGACCACCGGGCGCCGCGGTGACGGCATGATACGCGCCGTAATCCTCGACCTCGATGGAACCGTGTACACGGGACACGTGCCTGTTCCCGGGGCCGCAGACTTCGTCAGCTTCGCGCGCGACAACTCAATTCGCCCCCTGTTCGTGACAAACCGCAGCAACCGGCTTCCGGCGGAGATTGTCAGGCACCTTGGCGAGTGCGGGATTCCATGCGGCGAACCCGACGTGCTCACCACTTCCGAGGCGACAGCGAGCCACCTTCAGCCAGGCCGGGCCTTCTGCATCGGCGAGAAGGGCCTTACGGAGACACTCGCGGCGGCGGGCTTCTCGCTGACGGACGAGAACCCGGACTACGTGATCGTCAGTTTCGACCGCCATTTCGACTACGCGAAACTGGAGAAGGCAAGCCGCCTCATTGAAGGGGGAGCTGATTTCATAGCCACCAACCCGGACTGCGGGCTGAAAACGGACAAAGGCATCGTGCCCGGCACCGGCGCAATCGTCGCCGCCGTGCGCGCAGCCACGGGCCGCGAGCCGGTGATGATTGGAAAGCCCGCGCGGATCATCATGGACATGGCGCTGAAGCGCCTCCGAATGCCAGCCGTGGATGTTATATGCGTCGGTGACAATGTCACGACTGACATACCCTCCGGCGCCGCCGCCGGCATGCGGACCGCACTCCTGCTCACGGGCGTAAGCCGCCGCGAAGACGCGGACTCGTCGCCCGTCAAGCCCGACTGGATTCTCGATTCATTCGCCGGCCTCGTATCGCTCGTGGCGCGAGAGAACGGCATCCAACCCGTCGGGCAGCCATGAAGCCGGGCGACATCCTGCCGCTTGAGATATCCTCCATCGCCTACGGCGGCGACGGCGTTGGACGCGTCGAGGGCCGTGTCTTCTTCGTGCCCGGCGCCATTCAAGGCGAGACTGTGTCCGTTCGTTGTCTTTCCCTGCGCAGGAACTTCGCCCGCGGCGAGATCGTCAAGGTGCTGTCCCCTTCCCCGCACCGGATAGAACCGGCGTGTCCGCTGTACGGGCGTTGTCCGGGATGCAGCTACCAGCATGCGGACTACGCGGCCGAGCTGGCCGCAAAACAGCAGCAGTTGCTCGATCTGTTGCGCCGCATCGGCCGCCTTGAACCGCCCGTGGCGGGCGAACCCTTCGCGGCCCCCGCGCGCTTCGGCTACAGAAACAAGCTGGTGCTGCATGCGGGCGGGCGGACGGGGCACGGCCCGCCCGCGCTCGGATACTACGGCGCCGATAACCGCACAGTGCTCGACGTGCCCGAATGCCCTCTCGCACATCCGGAAATAAATGCCGCCCTTGCGGCTGCACGCGCAGACAACGGATTCATGCGCCGCCTGCGGGAAGGGGCGTCCGTGACACTCCGCCGCACCGGCGCCGACGGCGTAATGGCGTGGACCGACAGCGACACGCCGCGCGGCCGGATGGTGACCGACACGTGCGCCGGGATGGACCTTCTAGTGCCGGCGGCCTCGTTCTTCCAGGTGAACCCGGAGGCGGCCTCGGCAATGGTCCGTCATGTCGAGGCGATCCTGCGCGAGTTCCTACCGGGGTTCGTCTGCGACGCTTATTCCGGCTCAGGACTCCTCGCCTTCGCGGCCACACGCGCCGGCGCGGATCGTTGCGTGTGTATCGAAGAAGACTCCGCGTCCGCGGCGGCCGGCGCGGAGAATGCGCGGCGGCTTGGATTCGGCGACCGCGTCAGCTTCATCGCCGGCCGGACCGAGGATGCGCTGCCTGAGACGCTGAGCGCGACACAGGCGGAAACCTCGGTTCTCATCATGGACCCCCCGCGCACGGGCCTCGGCCCGGCTGTGGCGGCCGCCGTCTGCGAGTCCGGCCCTGTGCGCGTGGTCTATGTGTCCTGCGCCGCCGATACACTGGCGCGCGATGCTGCCCGCATGAAGGAAGGCGGATACTCACTGACCGGCATCCGTCTCTTCGACATGTTTCCCGCCACGGCGCATTTCGAAACCGTTGCGGTGTTCGAAAGACCAGACCGCGGCCGCGCTTGACCGTCCCGCGGCGCGGACGGAGACATTCAGCCGCTCGCCGGCTTCGGCACACGCGGTTTGAGGGTCTGCATCGAGGGTTTCTGCAGGGAATGAGCCTCAGCCCACGGGCGTGAACCACCCGTGGCTGTCCTCCGCGCGCCCCTCGACGATCGCGAAGAACTGCGACTGTATCTTCTCGGTTATCGGCCCGCGCTTGCCGGCGCCGATGGCGATGTTGTCTATCTTCGTAACCGGCGTTATCTCTGCCGCCGTTCCGGAAAAGAAGACCTCATCGGCAATGTACAGCGCCTCGCGCGGTATCACCTGCTGGTGTATGCGCATGTTGAGGTCGCGCGCCAGGGTGAACACGCAATGGCGCGTAATGCCGGGCAGTATCGAGGAACTCGACGGCGGCGTGTAGATCACGCCGTTGCGCACGATGAATATGTTCTCGCCGGAGCCTTCCGACACGAAGCCGTAGTGGTCGAGCGCTATACCCTCGTCAAAGCCGTCCTGGAGCGCTTCGACCTTTATGAGCTGGGAATTGAGGTAGTTTCCGCCGGCTTTCGCGAGCGTCGGAAACGTGTCGGGCGCGGCACGGCGCCAGGATGAGATGCGGACGGAGACGCCCTGTTCCATCGCCTCTTCGCCGAGGTACTTGCCCCAGTTCCATGCCGCTATGACGCAGTGAACCGGACACTTCAGGGGGTTGACGCCCATCGAGCCGTATCCGCGGAACACGATCGGCCGGATGTAACAGGAGTCGAGCTTGTTAACCCGGACGGTGTCCAGGATCGCCTGCGAGAACTCCTCTTTGGAATACGGGATCCCGCAGCGGTATATCTTGCAGGAGTCATAGAGGCGATCGACGTGATCCTTCAAGCGGAACACGGCCGGCCCGCCCGGAAGTCCGTAGCAGCGTATCCCCTCGAAGAAGCTGGTCCCGTAATGGACAACGTGGCTGAGCACATGACATGTTGCGTCAGCCCACTCGACCATCTTGCCGTCGTACCATATCCTGCCCTGGCCGAAAGTCATTGCCTGATCTCCCGCGTCGTCGCGCGCGCCCTTACGCATGTTTCCAAGTTGGGGTGGAGAATAGGCAGTTATCCCCGTGCGCGTCAAGGTGAGGACGGCCGGCGCGCTTCCCGCAAACCGGCCCGCAGGCCCGGGCGCCCACGACGCGATCAGCTCATCCGCCGCGTTCGAGCACGAGGTGCTTCACCCGGAACCCGCCGATCTCCGCTTCTTCCCTCGAAACAACCCGGTCGAAGCCCTCGTACTCGGGGAAGAACGTATCCGCCGCCGGCTCATCCTCGACCAGCGTGAGGTACAACCGCTGCGCCAGCGGCAGGGCGCTGCGATATACCTCCGCCCCGCCGATCACGAATACCTCGCCCGGCCCGGCGGCGGAGAGGGCTTCCTGCAGAGATGCGGCCATGTCGCAGCCGGCGGCGCGGAACCCGGGATTGCGGCTGATTACAATATTCCGGCGGCCGGGCAGAGGACGCCCGATGGACTCGAACGTTTTCCGCCCCATGACAAGCGTATGCCCCATCGTCAAGCGCTTGAACCGCTTCAGATCCTCAGGCAGACGCCACGGCAGCCGGTTTCCAACCCCTATCCCGCGGTTTCTGCCCATCGCGCAGATGATGGAGATCATCGGACAACTCCTCCTGCCCGGGCAGAACCCGGGCGGAATCAGAATCCGCCCACGTTCACGATCTCCGCCTTGATCGCCGGGTGCGGATCGTATCCCTCGAGACGGATGTCGTCTTCGCTGAAATCGTCTATCTCTTTCACCGCCGGGTTCAGGCGGACTACCGGGAACGGGCGCGGAGTTCGCGAGAGCTGCTCGCGTATCTGGGGAACGTGGTTCGAGTATGCGTGCACGTCGCCGAACGTGTGAACAAGTTCGCCTGCCTTCAGCCCGGTTGCCTGCGCCACCATCAGCAGCAGCAACGCGTAACTCGCAATGTTGAACGGGACTCCCAGAAACACGTCGGCGCTTCTCTGGTACAGGCCGAGGTTCAGACGGTCTCCGCCGGTGACCGAGAACTGGAACATCGTGTGGCAGAATGGCGGCACCTCGTTCGCGTTCCCTTCCGAGGCCATCTCGTAGATGAAGTCCGGGTTCCACGCCGAGACCACGTACGACTTGCGGAAGGGGCGGCGGCGCAGTCCCTTTATCACCCACCCGAGCTGGTCTATCTCCCGGCCGTCGCTCGCGGGCCACCGCCGCCACATCCTGCCGTATATGGTCACCAGCTCCCCCCATTTCCGGACAAACTCGCTGTCGGCCGGCTCCTCCTTCACGCGGCAGACAAACTCCTCCTGGCTGACCGGCTCGCCGCCGGAAGCCAGAACGCTCTTGCGGTACCGCTTGTAGGCCCACTCGTCCCAGATGTGCACGTTGCGGTCCACCAGGTACTTGATGTTGGAGTCACCCTTCAGGAACCACAGCAGTTCCGCGATGATCCCGCGCATGAAAGTGCGCTTGGTTGTCAGCAGCGGAAATCCTGCGGCAAGATCGAAACGGATCTGGCGCCCGAAGACGGAGAGAATGCTTGGGAGCTCCTCGCCGCGTTCACGGTATTGCGCCTGCACTTCGGGGGTAAGGAACACTTCCTTGCGGCTGCCGTTGGCGAGTATGTCCTCGAGAAGATGCAGATACTGGTATTCGGGGTGTTCAGCGTTCATACGGGCGAAGAATACCCGCACACGGGATGAGTCGTCCAAGCCAAAACCGGGAACAGACACCTGGCGGCGACGAAACGCAATCGGGATCAGCCCGAGAGAATTTCTTTCATCGTACGGGCGAGAATGGCCGGCTCGGAAGAGCACACCCACTCGACCACTCCGTCCGGCAACTGGCGCGTCACGTCCCTGCCGGGCATCTTCATCGCCGGCAGGTTGTCGTGAAGAACTATCGGCAGGCCGCACACGCTCGGCATCTTCGCGATAAGCGGCGCAAGCAGCGTACCGCTCAGACCGCCGATCGTCTCCTTGATCAGCACGGCATCCGGGTTGCACGAGAGCGTCGCCTCGACTATCTCAGATCCGCTGCTGACTATCTCCACATCCATTCCTTCATCCGCAAAAGCCTGCCTCATCCGGGCTGCGGCGGCTATGTCGTCTTCCCCCACGAGAACGCGATACCGCTTTCCTGTCCCCATGTTCCTCCTGTACGCCCTGCGGGCGAGGATCTCGCTGATGGCGGCAACAAGCTCTTCGCACGAGCATGTCTTGGAAAGGAATCCGTCCACCTGCATGTCGCGGAAGAACGGCTCCATGCTTGACCGCGCCGTGAGAACCAGCACCGAGATCCTCGACTTCGCGCCTTCCTCGTTGATGCGCTTCAGGAACCCGAGACCTCCGATTCCCGGCATCATGACGTCGAGTATCACGAGGTCCGGCTCCTTGCGGGATACGGAGTCCAGCGCCTTCTCCGCCGAGTTGGCCAGTTCGACATCGAACCCGCGGGAAACGAGAAAGTCGCCAAGCGCATGCAGAAGATGTTCCTCGTCGTCAACGAGAAGCAGCCTGTATTTCTTCATCGCCCATTCACCGCCTTCCGCACCGCGTTCAGGAGCAGGCGCCAGTTCCTGCCGGGAACGAATGACCTGTTCCTGCCTTGCAGGTTGGGTTCAGGCACGTCCAGATGCTCGTCATACACAATCACCGGCACGGCGCCGGCATGGCTCATTCCCGCCAGCACCGACGCCACGTGATCGCCGTTCATACCCGGAAGGATTCTCTTCACCGCCACGGCATCGGGCAACTCCGCCACTGTCTTTTCGATCAGGTCGGGTCCGCTTTCCACCGTTTCGACGCAAAACCCCTCGTGTTCGAACTTGTGGCGGACAAGCGCGGCGAAGTGCGGATCATCCTCTCCGAGAAGAACCCGATGGGTTTTCAGTGAAGCCGACTGGTTGTCCTCACAGGAGGCGACAGGCGCCGTCTTGTTGGCCATGCTGCATGGAAGTATGGCGGCTATGGAGTCGAGCAGTTCGTCGCATGTGCAGCCTTTCTGCAGAACTCCGTTAGCCTTGAGCCCGGAGAAGAAGGCACCCATGCCGGAACGCGCCGTGAGAATCAGAACAGGCCTGCTCGGCTTGCCGCTGTGGTCGCATATGCGCCTGAAGAACCCGAGCCCGCCCATGCCCGGCATGCTTATGTCCAGCAGTATCAGGTCGGGCTCATTGTGCTTCATTATCTCCAGGGCTTCCTCGCCGCTTCCCGCGGTTGTCACTTCGTAGCCGCGCGCGGCGATGAGGTCCGACAAAGCAACGCGCAGGGAACGCTCGTCATCAACGAGAAGGATCCGTGACGGCCTGCTCATCAGCTTCCCCCTTTCGATCCCTGGCGCGCTCCGTCCTGGGAGGCGCCGGCGACATATGCATGCCCCCACCCCGCTTCGTGCAGCATCGCAAGCAGCTCGTCCGCCTTCCACGGTTTCCCGAGTATCGGGATGCCGAACCCCTCAAGCACCTCCCGCTTCGCCAGGCTCAGGTTGCCGCCGGTTATGGCTATCACCGGGATGGAACGCCAGCGGCTGTCGCACTTGACGCGCGCGATTGCCTGTACGCCGTCCATTCCCGGCATGAAGATGTCCATGACGATTATGTCGGGCCTGTTCCCTTCCATGGCCTCCAGCGCCTCGTCTCCGCTGCCGCATCCGATGGCCCTGTAGCCCATCCGTGTCACCTGCAGTTCGAGGAGATGCCGGCACTCGGTGTCGTCTTCCGCTATCATCACCAGCGGCGGTTCCGCCACAGGCAGAACCGCCGTAACCTGCGTTCCGCCGTTCGTTCCCGGAACCGGGCTCACCACGATGATGCGGCCGCCGTGCGCTTCGAGCATCTCTCTGCACAGGGACAGGCCGAGCCCCGTTCCCGACACCTCTTCGCAGGCGCGGTAGTACCGCTTCGTGATGTGGGGGAGATGCTCTGGAGCTATGCCGACGCCCGTATCGGTAACCCTGAGGAGGGCCTCCCCGCGGGCTCCACGCGCGTCGGAACGGACAAGCTCCACCAGCACATTGCCGCCGGGCGGAGTGAATTTGATCGCGTTGCCCGCGAGATTGGTCAGCACACGTTCAATCTTGCCGGGGTCGCAGCGGACAAAGGCATTCATCTTCTCCACGTAGTCCAGCTTCAGCCCGCGCACGGCCGCATGCTTGCGAAGCGGCGCAAGCGACCGGCCAATGAACCAGCCGAACGGCACCGTCGCCATGTTCAGCCGGAGCCGGTTCATCTCTATGCGGCTCATGTCGAGGATGTCGTTGACGGTCCCTATGAGGCGCTCGCAGTCTTCACGCATCATCTCAACGTAGTCCCGGACACGCCCCTCAACCGGCCCGGCGACACCGGAGAGAAGGTTGTCGGCCGAATACCTGAGCGATGCAAGCGGCGTTCTGAGCTCGTGCGACACGTTGAACACAAACTCCGATTTGGCGCGGTTGTTGTCCTCTATCTTGCGAAGCGCTTCGCGGAGTTCACTCTCCGTCTCGCGGCGAATCACCACTTCCTTGCCGAGACTCTCGTTGGAACTGGTCATCTCGGCGGTCCGCGCCGCAACCTTCTTCTCGAGTTCCGCGTTGAGCACCCTCAGATCCTCCGTTGCGGCGTCACGCACGGCCTCTATGCGCCGAACCGCGCGCGCCACAACAAACGTCACCACAGTCAACAGCAGGATCCTCACCACAGTGAACAGGGTCCCTCCGTAAGCGGAGTCGTACCAGTGGTCCCTTTCGCCATGGAGCTTCACCCAGCCGAGCGCGGTCATCAGCACCGCGAACCCCGGCACAAGCGTACGGACAAGAAACCCCGCCGCGCCTTCGGTGCACAACAGCGCAACCCAGCCGCAGCCCGGCCTGGCGAACACGATTCCGAGCCCGAGAATGATCATGCCCACGGAGGTGTGAACGGCCATCAGCGTGTACCTGCCGAACCCCGTCATGGCCTGCACCCCGAACAGGTGGCCGGTGAACGCGCACACCCCGAACATGATGGTTGCCGCACCCAGCCAGGAGGAGTAGCGAGTCAGCCTCTCGCGCAGCCCGAGTACTGCCAGCGCCGTGCCCGCGCAAAGGAACGCCAGGGCGGTGTTGGGAGCCATCCTGCCGGGATGCGATGTGCCCTGAAGGCCCGAGACCTCCCTGAAAAGAAACTGGTCAATGCGGAAATCCAGCCCGGTCGCATACTCCAGCAGCGTCAGAAGCCCGAGCAGCGCCACCCCGGCGCCAAGCGCGCGTCCCCACGCGAAACGGCGTTTGTCCGGTCTTCCTTCCCGCAGCAGCCATGCCGCGACGCCGCTCGCGAGAAATCCGAGGGCGGTGTTGGCCTTCATGCTGACCTGGCCGGGAAGGACCGTCTTGAGCAACGGCAGATCCGCCAGCCATCCGACAAGCACGACGGCGCCGATGCTCGCACCCGTCAAGCCGCATGCGGCGGATACCGCACGCCACCGCGCACACCACGCTCCGCCACCGGGGCTGCCCATCACATCCTCCCGAGGCCCGAACGGGGCCGCCAGCCACGACAACAAGAACAGGAATGTCTGACGGCCCTGCCTTCAGGTATACAGCGAGAAGGAATATCTGTCCTGTAGGTTTTGCCCTACAGGCCCCGATCACTCAACTATGCGGTTCTCCATGCAGAACCGCACGAGGTCAGCCCTGTTAAGGATTCCGAGCTTGCGCATCAGGCGCGCCCTGTAGGTGGTTACGGTCTTTACGTTGATGCCCATGCGCAGGCCGGCTTCCTTCAGCATCATGCCCTGCGCAAGGTAACTCAGCGTAACGAACTCCCTTTCTGACAGGCAGGCAAGCGGATCACGGACCGCCTTCTTCCTGCGCTTCTGCTTGCCCTTCTCCTTGCCCTTCTCCCTGCGCGGAATGATGCAGACCGCGCCTGCCCCGTCCTTGCGCACGCTCTCTATCGCCTTCATCAGCCCTTCGAGCGATTCGCTCTTCGCCACATACCCGTGCGCGCCCGCGGCAAGGGCGCGACGCGCCCACCGCTCGTGTTCGTACATGCTGAGAACCGCTATCCGCATGGAAGGAAACTGCTTCCTGAATCTGCCGATCAGAAGGATGCCGTCTTCCTGGTCCAGCTTGAGATCAAGGATGCAGGCATCAGGCCTGTGTTTCGCGGCCTTTCGCACGGCCTCGGCCGATGACCCGCAGCAGGAAACGACTTCATAGCCGGGAAGCTCGTTGATGGACTTGCGAAGCACATCACACAGCACGGCGTGATCGTCAACTATCATCAGCCGGTACTTGCCGTCGGCAGCGCGCCCTGTTGTGCCCACCATACCAGTCCCCCGCGCGGACCGCCGAAAGGCATGGCACAGCAGCAACCATGTCCCCCGGGCCGGGCTCACGATACCCACAGCTTTCATAAACTTCAAGCCGCGAAAAACGACGTTTGAATCCGGTCGGGCGCCGGACCGAGGCGCCTTTCAGAACGAAACCGGCTCAGTCCCGGTTCCGGCGCCGATGCAGACGAACCAGGAGTCGCGGTCGCCGTCGGCGGAGCTCCAGAAGTGGCGCACCGAAAGCTCAACCATTCTCCAGCGCCCGCCTGTGTTCAGGCGCATGCCGGCCTCGACATGGCCGGACCAGTAGGAGTCGCCGTAGGACTCCTCCCCGCCGTCTTCAGGAGTATCCGCGGATGGCTGGCCGAACGAGTGGTTGTAGGAGCCGCCGACGCCGGCAAATGGCGCGAAACGCCAGTGCGGCATCAGCCTTATGCTCAAACCCAACCCGGCATACAGGGAGTCCTCCAGCCCGTTCCAGAACAGGTCGATGAAGTAGTTCCCGAATACGGGGGTGTCGCGGATCCACACACCGGACTGCCCGCTCACGCCGAACATGTCGTCCGCCGGACCCACGATGAATGCGAAGCTCTCGCCGGCCGGCTGCTCGGAGTCGTTCATTGCCTGGGCGCGCGGCACAGCGGCAAGGATAAACGCCGACAGCGCGACGATCGTCACACGGGCAGAAGCATGATCAGGCAAGGAAGTCTATCTCCAGTCCGCTCCCTGCAGCGCGCATGTCGGCAACGCCACGGACGTCGGCGCCGACCGGCATGCACACGATCGCGTATTCGAACTCCGCCCGGCCAAGCGCCGGCAGCCACCTGAACGTCGGAAGACCGTGAAACGCGCCCAGCGCAACGGCCGACTTGAGCCCGCGCGGGAACGGTGTGTTCGCGAACTCCATTCCACGCGTCAGAGACTTGCCGGCCCACGGCGGCGTGTCGCGCCCGAAATTCTCCTCCCAGTTGCCCACCCACGGGAAATCGTCCCTGCGCCAGCAGTAGGCCAGCATAAGGCCGCACTTCGGGTTCACCGCCGAGAACCACGCGTCCGGCTTGGATGGGTCCATCAACTGCGTGCTGAAATCGGACGACACCCGGTTCCGCCTGTGGATTGTGCGCAGGTCCACCGTCCCGCCCTTTGCGCCCGGAGCCTCGGGCCACTTGAATGCGGCATCGGTCTTCAGCCGCGGGTGTTGTTCGAACGATACCGGGAACGTGTGCCCGCGCGTGGCAGGCATGTCGAAAACGGTGACGCCCTTCTCGAGAAACGGCGGGCCGAATGTCACATGCTCGCACATCGTGTACGGCACGTCCCGCCGCAGCCGGTTGGTTACAGTCTCGCGCACGCGCACGACGGCGGAACCGGGCGACGTCATGAACCGGCGCGTGATGCCCATCCCGGCCGCGGGCAGTTCACACCCGACCGTCATGGCGAGCGTCCGCCTGGAAGCGCGCTTCGACAGCAGGCGCCAGCGGGCAACCGGCGCCTCGCCGTGGCACCCCAGCCCGAGCCGCTGCTCCTCGGGTGATGCGTCGCCGAACCAGCCGAGACAGAGATTGTGCCCGCAGATGGCAGCCAGCAGTTTCGTGCCGTGCGTGGCCCTGTGCCGGACAGGCCGCCACTCCCACGGCTCGACGGGACGCCAGACCGGATCCCACAGCGGGTTCACGCCGGGCGCTGACTCGTGGCATATCGAGGCTATGTGCCCGCCGCCGCGGGTGACCGTCAGTTTCACGGCGCCATTGTCGAATTCCCAGGCTTTCCGTCCCTTCCACGTGGCGTTGGCTATGCGCATGGCTGGCCTCCTCAGTCGCTCACAAGCTTCACGAGCGCCGGCTCATCCTCCTCTATCCTGCTGAACCTGCCGACTTCGCGCTAGCGTGTTTCCCACACCCTCAAACCGTGCCTGCTCAGGTACAGCGGTATATGCCTCACTCCCTGCCCCATGCCCTCTATCTCCGCGATCATCGCGCGGCGGCGCGTGCGCGAGCTGTCGCTGAGTATCGTGAGGGACCCTCCGTCGCCGCCGGCGCCGTTCACCTTGCACCCAAGCGCGCCATGCTTCCGGGCGATGGCGATGACTTCCCGCGCCGTCTCCCCGACGAGCGACGGGTGCAACGCCTCCTGCGCGGCGGTGTTCTCGTCCATCGCCGCACCGAAGGCCGCTATATCGCCGGCATAGAGCGCGTTCTTCCCCTTCACCGGCGGCGCGCGAAGCGCCTCGAGCTTCGGGCATTCCGGCCCGGCGCCCTCGAGATCGCGTATAACCCGCTGGTGTATCTCGGACGACTTGTGCGATTTCCCGAGGAACACCAGCGTAAGCCGGGACTCCAATTCCCACCAGACGGAATCGGGAATGAATACGTTGGAGACGCGCGCGGCCGGGTATCCGGTCATCTCTATGTAGCAAATGCCGCCGTAGGCGGACGCAAGCTGGTCCTGTATGCCGCACTGCAGTTTCAGGTACTCCGTCTCTATCTCGTGCGCCCTGGCAGCCACCTCGCCCGGCGTCATGCGCCCGTCGGTAAGCGCGTCAAGGGCGCCGATCAGGGCGACCGAAACGGCGGCCGATGTGCCGGTGGAACATCCGCCCGGCGCCTCGGAGTAGAGGCTCACTTCGATGTCCAGGTCCCGCGGTATGTCCATCGCGTCAACCGCCGCCTCCAGCAACGGGTGCTTGTCATAGACAACCGCCCCCGGATCGACGGTGTAACGGTCGCCGTAATTCTCAGCATGGATCGTCACCGCGCCCCGCCCGGACGACTTCGCCTTCTCCACCCGCATCTGGCATTGGACGTACGGATAAACCGCAATGTTGAGTATCCGCCCGTGCACTGCAAACCAGGTGTCCGTCCAGCCGCCGAGGTCACAGACGCGGATGGGCGCCACAGAATTGACTATTCTCATTTACCCTGCCCCCCGTGAGTGTTCCGGGCAACACTCTGTGCCACACCCGCCCGGCAAGTCAACACGTTCCCGAGGCGCCGCCACGGGAACGTTTTTTTCTTCATGCCCACGGCATGCCGTGTACAATCGCCTCCTTTTCCAGATTCCACGGCACGGGAAGGAAGAACACCTTATGTCAGTTGTTTTTAAGGATGGGGCAACGGTTCTCTTCCAGGGCGACAGCATCACCGACGCCAGCAGATCCCGTCAGGACGCCTCGAACATGGGCCACGGCTACGCGGCCATGGCATCGGCGTGGTTCTCGGCGGAGTTTCCGGAAAAACGCGTGCGTTTCATCAACCGCGGCATAAGCGGCAACCGCGCCGCCGACCTCGTGCACAGGTGGGAGGAAGACTGCATAGCGCTCAAGCCGACCTGGGTCTCCATTCTGATCGGCGTTAACGACACGTGGCGCGGATTCGACAGGAATGACCCGACTTCCGTCGAGTCCTTCGAAGCGTCGTACCGGACCATCCTGGAAGCCACCAACAAGACGCTCCGAGCCGGCATCATCATGCTGGAGCCGTTTCTGCTGCCCATCCCCGACAACCGCCGCCAGTGGCGCGCCGATCTCGACCCAAAGCTCCACGCCGTGCGCGCCCTCGCCCGTGAGTTCGGCGCCCGGCTGGTCCCAACCGATGGCATCTTCGCGGCCGCCGCCGCACGGCGCGAAATGGAGTTCTGGGCGCCGGACGGCATCCACCCTACTCCGGCCGGCCACGCGCTGATCGCACAGGCATGGCTCAGGACAGTCGGGGCAATCCGGTGACCGGCATGCCTGAAACACCTTCCTCCGGATTCGAAGTCCGTTCACTCGGACACTGCGCGTTCGATTCGCCGGTGCCGGTCCGTCACTTCGTTGACGAGTCCCGGCGCGTCCTCGCCAATCCCGAGGTGGGCCCCGGCGGCATCCCGCCGTCCGCACCCACCCTCGAAGCTGCCGGACCGCGCCGCAGACTGTTCTTCGATCCCGCCGCAACGCGAGCCGCAATCGTGACCTGCGGCGGGCTTTGCCCGGGCCTGAACGATGTCGTGCGCGCCGTGACAATGGTTCTCTGGCACCGTTACGGAGTCCGCGAGGTGCTCGGCATCCGCTACGGCTATGCCGGCATGGTGCCCGGCACCGCGCATCCGCCGCTCCAGCTCACTCCCGAGAGGGTGGAAGACATTCACCAGAACGGCGGCACGATCCTCGGTTCCTCGCGCGGACCTCAGAAGGAGGAAGCGATGCTCGAATTCCTCGCCGCCCACCGGGTCGACATCCTCTTCACAATAGGCGGCGACGGGACACTGCGCGGAGCGCTTGCGCTGGAACAGGAAGCAGCGCGCCGGGGCCGGACTCTCTCCGTGATCGGCATTCCGAAGACGATAGACAACGACATATCCTGGACCGACCGCACGTTCGGGTTCGAAACGGCTGTTGAAATGAGCCGCCTGCCGATCCGCGGCGCGCACATGGAAGCCAAGGGCGTGGATAACGGCATCGGCCTCGTCAAACTCATGGGCCGCGAGTCCGGGTTCGTGGCCGCCTGCGCCTCGCTGGCATCGAGCGACGTCAACCTGGTGCTCGTCCCGGAAGTCCCGTTCTCCGCGGCCCGCATCCTGGCGTGGCTGGAGGGACGCCTCGAGCGGAAAGCGCACGCGGTGATAGTCGTCGCCGAAGGCGCAGGCCAGGACATGGTCGCCGCGGCAGGCAGGGATGCTTCGGGCAACGCGAACCTTGGCGACATCGGCCCGCACCTGAGGGACCTCATCTCGCGCCATTTCAGGGGTGACCGCCCGAAGGCGTCGGTAAAGTACATAGACCCCTCGTACACGATCCGCAGCGCCCCGGCAAACGCCGACGATTCGGTCTTCTGCTTCGAACTGGCCGAACGCGCGGTGCACGCGGGTATGGCCGGCAGGAGCGGGATGCTCGTCTCGCACCTGAACGGCCGATACGTGCACGTGCCGATCGCCATGGCCGTCGCCGCGCGCAAGAAGATAGACCCCGCCGGTTCGCTGTGGCAGAGCGTGCTGAACAACACCGGCCAGCCGGCGGAACTGGTTTGATAACCGGTTGCGTCCGGCGTACCATCACCGCGCAATGAAAGTGGAACTTCTGGCCATAACACCCGACCCCGAACGGCTGATAGAACTTGCCGCCCGCACCTGCTACCAGAGCGCCGGCGGCGAGAGCTCCACGCCGCTTCTGCCGCGCCTGCTGGCCTCCGGCCACCTGTCCCCGTTCGAACACGCTTCAGCGACATTCCGCATCTCAGGCTGCTCGCGCGCGATGACCCACCAGCTCGTCCGCCACCGTCTCATGTCCGTCTGCCAGAAAAGCCAGCGCTACGTGCGCGAGGACAGTTTCGACTACGTGGTTCCGCCGGACATGGCCGGGCCGCTGCGCGAGGAGTTCGCCGCCGACATGGAGACAATCAGAAGCATGTACTGCAAGTGGCGGGAACGCGGGGTCAAGAAGGAGGACGCGCGCTACGTGCTCCCCAACGCCTGCGCAACGGAGATAGTCATCACCGCGAACTTCCGCGAGTTCCGCCACATTTTCACCATGCGCTGCGCCCCGGCGGCGCAGTGGGAAATCCGCGAAGCGTGCATGCTGATGCTCTCCGAATTGAACAGGCTCGCGCCGGGAGTCTTCGCCGACCTCGCCCGCGAGTTCGGCGCACAGAACAGGGGAGAGAAGGAATGAGCGAGGACGCAAACAAGCTGCGCGACGCCCTGCTGGAACGCATCGTCATCTTCGACGGCGCGATCGGGACGGAAATCTACAAGCGCCACTTCTTCATCAATCAGTCTTTCGAAAGCCTCTCCCTCTCCAACCCGGAAGTGATCCTCGAAATCCACTCTTCCTACCGCGACGCCGGCGCGGAAGTGCTGACGACCAACAGCTACGGCGCGAACTACGTCTCCCTCTCCAGGTTCGGGCTCGGCGAACGCGTCCGCGAAATCAACCAGCGCGCCGTGGAACTGGCCCGCATGGCCGGTGGCGCCGATACGCTCATCGCCGGCTCCGCCGGGCCGATAGGCGATACGCCCCACGATACCGGGATGGACGAGGATCGGCGCACTGACATGCTCACGGAACAGGTGGAGGTCCTTCGCGCGGCCGGGGCCGATTTCATCATCTTCGAAACCCTCGCATCTGTGCGCGACGTGAAGACCGCGGCCGAGGCCGCGGCCCGCGTTCGGGCCCCTTACGTCCTCAGTCTCTCGGTTGACCGCCTCGGCGAATCGTCGCGCGGCGAGACGATGGCCCAGCTCCTTCAACCGGTCCGCGCCGCCGCTTTCGCCCCGACCGCACTCGGCATCAACTGCGGCGAAGGCCCGGAAAGTTCCCTGGCGGCGCTGGAAATCCTCGTCAGGCAGGCGGACCTGCCGATCATTGTCCAGCCGAACGCCGGCGTGCCGAAGCATGTGGAGGGACGCACACTCTACATGACCAGCCCGGAGTACTTCTCCACCTACGCCATGCGCTATGCCGACCTCGGCGCGCGCGGCGTCGGCGGCTGCTGCGGAACCGGGCCTGACCACATACGCAGCCTCGCGGCGGGAATCCGGCCGAAACGCGCTGGCGGTTTCTCGGGCAGGATCAAGGCGCCGGACTCGGGGGAGAAAGCCGCCCTAAAACCAGCCGCCCCGACAGCGGAGAAATCCGCCCTGGGCGCGAAGCTCGCCGCGCGCGAATGGATCGCGACGGTCGAGATTGTCCCGCCGCGCGGATACGACCTGTCGGACGTCCTTGCCAAATCGGCCGCCTGCCGCGAGGCAGGCGTGGACGCGATCAATATCCCGGACGGCCCGCGCGCAAGCTCACGCATCTCCCCGATCGTCACCGCCGCCCGGATTCTCGATGCCGGCATCGAGCCGATCCTTCATTTCTGCTGCCGCGACAAGAACCTTATCGGCATGCAGGCGGACCTGCTCGGCTGCGCCGCGCTCGGCATCCGCAACATCCTGTTCATCACCGGCGATCCGCCGAAACTCGGCGACTACCCGTTCGCATCGGGCGTGTTCGACGCGGACTCCGTGGATATGGCGGGCATTCAGGCCCGGCTGAACCGCGGCGTCGACCTCGGGGGAAAACCGATTGATCCGCCCACGATGACCCTCATAGGCGTCGGCGCGGACCCGAACGCGATAGACATGGAGCGCGAAATACGGCGGACGCGCGCAAAGGTCGAGGCGGGCGCGGAGTTCATCATCACGCAGCCTGTCTTCGCTCCGGAGGCGCTGCTGCGTTTTCTGGAAGCCATTTCGGCCTTCCGCGTGCCGGTCATCGCCGGTATCTGGCCGCTGGCCAGCTACCGTAACGCGGAATTCATGAAGAACGAGGTGCCGGGCGTCACGGTGCCCGACACGATCATGCGGCGAATGGCCGCCGCCAAGTCACGCGAGGACCAGAAGGCCGAGGGCATCACTATCGCCAGGGAATGCGTAACCGCGATACGGCCCCACCTGCAGGGCGTACAGGTCAGCGCGCCGTTCGGCAACGTGCAGACGGCGCTCGCGGTGCTGGCCGGCTGAAACCGGGATTTGAAAATGACCCACCCTTCACAGACCGCAGAGGCCGCGTTTCACCACAACGTCGCCGCCGACTACCCCGATTGCCTGCGCGACGAATCACGCATGGCTGGCCGGGCGGATTCAGTCTCATTCCCGACTGACGAGGCGGAACTTGCCGACCACCTCGCGGCCGCACACGCGGCCGGAATGCAGGTCACCGTCCAGGGGGCCAGAACCGGCATAGCCGGCGGCTCGGTCCCGAACGGCGGCCACGTGATCAATCTCGCCGGCATGAATCGCGTGATGGGCGTGCGCCCGAACCCGCACGGGAAGAGCTGGCTGCTGACGGTTGAGCCGGGCGTGGCGCTCTCGGTGCTCCGCGACGGCGTTCGCCGCCGCGAGTTCGACACCGCAGGCTGGCCCGCCGATTCCATCCGGCACCTCGATGCATTCCGCGCCGAACAGGAACATTTCTTCGCGCCGGACCCGACCGAGACATCGGCTTCGGCAGGCGGCATGGCAGCATGCAACGCTTCGGGCGCCCAGTCGCTGCTTTACGGCCCCACCCGCGCACATATCCATGCCGCGCGCGTGGTCCTCGCGCGCGGACACGTTCTGGACCTGGCGCGCGGCCGCGAACGCTGCCGCGGCCGGGCTTTCAATGTCGTCTCCACCTGCGGTTCGCACTACGCAGGCGCCGCGCCGCAATACCGAATGCCTGCCGTCAAGAACGCCGCCGGCTACTACGCAAGCGACGACATGGACCTGCTGGATATCTTCATCGGAAGCGATGGGACCCTCGGCGTCTTTTCCATGCTCACGCTGAACCTCCTGCCCGCTCCGCGCGTGCGCTGGGGCGTAACGGCGTTTCTCGGCGATGACTCGAGGCTGTGCGACCTGGTGACAAGGCTGCGCGGGGTGTCGCCGCGCCCCGCGGCGATCGAGTACTTCGACGGCCGCGCGCTTGACCTCTTGCGCCGCCGGATCTCCGCCGGCTCGGTCTCGGATATCCCCGCCCCGCCCGCCGGCGCCGCGGCGGCGCTCTATACAGAGTTCCACGGCGCGACGGAGGCCGAGGCCGAGGCCGGAGCACTCGCCTTCGCAGGACTCCTTCCGGACCACGGCGGAAGCGAGGATGCAACATGGTTCGCGGAGGACATTGCGGAGATGGAGAAATTGAAAGCGTTCCGCCACGCGGTGCCGGAATCCGTGAACTCGGAGATAGACGCACGGCGGAAATCGGACCCCGGCATCACCAAGCTGGGAACGGATCTCGCGGTTCCCGATGCGTACCTCGGCGAAATGCTGGCGTTGTACCGGAACGACCTCGGGAAGACCGGGCTCGACCACGTGAGCTTCGGCCACATCGGGAACAACCACGTCCACGTGAACATTCTTCCCGGCAGCATGGACGACTACCGGCGCGGCAAGGAACTGTACCTGCGCTGGGCGCGGAAAGCGGTCTCAGTCGGCGGCACGGTCTCGGCTGAACACGGTATCGGCAAGCTCAAGAAGGATATGCTTCACATAATGTACGGCGATTCCGGCATCGCCGAAATGCGCCGCGTCCGCCGCATCTTCGATCCCGACCACACCCTCAACCACGGCAACCTGTTCGATTGAGCGGCGGTTCGACCCGAGACTCTCTCTGTTGAGCGGCAAGTCCAGCCGCGCACTGGCGCGTCATCTCCTGATCAGCAGACCCTCTCCGGCTTCCTCGATCTCGACAAAGACCGGGCGCTCCTCAGGCGTGTTGTTGGGAGCGTGAAAGGTAAGCATCAGGCGACCGTCAAACGTCTTGAAGACCATGCCGTGACCGCCATCCTCGGCCCACAAGGGCTTGTCTTCCTGCTTCCAGGGGCCCGTGACATTTCCGGTTTCAGATCGGGCCAGCCCCATTGCGTATCCCCTGGCGCCCATGCTGGACCACAACATGACCAGTGTCCCTCCGGCCAAACGATGGAGAAACGGGCCGTCTGTGACGTATGTCGGGAAGCGGTACTTTGAGCCTTCATCAGGCCAGTCCGACTGCTTGACCCAGGGCCCTTCCGACGCATTGAACAGAAAGACCGGCAAGCCGGCCGGTTGCTTCAGGTCCGGAGACAACCGCAAGGCGTAGATGGCGCCGTTGTGCACCTGAACCCACTCGTGGCAGAAAACGATCCACGGATGCCCATCACGGTCCACGTGGAGTGTGCCGTCGAGACATTGCCAGTCAGCCGGCGTGATCGGGCGGTCCGTCAGGGGTTCGTACGGACCGGAAACGCAGGCCGACACGAGAATCTGGGTTCCCCGATATCGTTTTTCGGTCTTGAACGAAGCGAACATGTAGAAACGGTCATTGAAGCGATGCACTTCCGGCGCCCAGAAATTCGTTGTACCCCAGAATCCCGCCGGAGGTCTGAATGCCGCCACGGGCCCAGCCCATTCGGAAAGGTCGCGGCTCCTGTAACAGTCGAACCCGGTTCCTTTTCCCCGCCAGCAGTTGGCGTCCGTCGTTCCGAAAAGGTAATACAAGCCTTCGTCTGCCATCGGAACAACGAACGGATCCCTGATTTGTATTTCTCCTATCTTCATCGTCTCCCCTCCCAAAGCGGATCTACTCGGTCACAGTCCGCTACAGATCGCCGAATCACATCTCGCGCCCTGACAAAGCTCTCTGCCATCCTATTGTCCAACGAGGCTCCCGCCGCTCAATCGACCCGGATCAGTGGCGTCTGTTTGTCGTCGCCCGCAACCGGCCTGCCGGGAGTTCCCTGGCTGGCGCCGTACAGGAAACGCCGGCGGAATGCCTCAATGCCGATTTCACCGAGACCCAGAATGTGCATGAGTTCTCCAGTATCAGAGAAGTCCAGCCGCTGCCGGGGATTGTAGTACGTGAAGGCGGCCTTCCACGCCGGGCCGAAGATGGGGTGCGCGAGGGCGGCGTCCTCAAATGCCGCGTCTCCTCCCTTGACGGTGAGATAGGCATTGGCGTCACGGATCTTGACGTAATGTGTCTGCCGTTTGGTGTACGCAAGGGCCTCGCCGGTGGTCTGGTTCTCGTTCCAGTCGCTGTGCTGCACAACGTGGATCCGCTTGACCGTGTCGACATTGAGAGCTTCGTCCTTGATCCTCCTCACAACTGCGGCCGTGATGTCGGATTGTCCGCCCTCCTTTACCCATACATCACCGCCGGCCGCCAGAACGGCGCTCCAGCGCCTGGCCAGATCTGCCGCCGCCTGCTCACGATTCGCATGGCCGGGGAACCAGCCGCCGCAATCGTTCCACGCGGCGTCCATTACGGCATCGGACCCGGAGTTGAAACTCCTGGCGTTCTTTCCATACGCGCCCGACACGGCCACAACGTGATTCCTGATCCACTCCCGTCCGTGAATGGACTCCAGAAACGTCCTGTCGGCCGCGGCGCTGTGTCCGTCGTCCTTGTCAGGCGCGTGGTCGTAGTGAAGGGACAAGAGGTCCTTCTCCCGGTCGAACTTCCTGCCGCCGTCACCATCCGCCGCAACAACACCGGCGACCAGAAGCCCGACCATGAACGCAACTGTCAGCTTCTTCATTCCACCTGACCCCAAGCCGCACCACCAGGCAACACCTTCACTCCGACAGATTCCTCCCTGGCATGCGGGGAATCAAGGTTTCAGTTGGCCCCGGCCGCGGGTTGCGGCCGGAATGGTGGCGAAATGTCATCCCGGGCGAGGCGCGCCAGTCAGCGATGAGAAACCGGTCGGAAACACACGCGGCGCGGCTGGTCCGCGGCGTCGCCAAGGAGTTTCCGCCTGTGTTCGTGATACGACTCGTAGTTGCCCTCGAACCATGAGACTTTGCTGTCCCCTTCGAACGCCAGGATGTGGGTGGCGACGCGGTCCAGGAACCAGCGGTCGTGCGAGATGACCACCGCGCAGCCGCCGAAACTCAACAATGCTTCCTCGAGAGCGCGCAGCGTGTTCACGTCGAGGTCGTTGGTGGGCTCGTCGAGCAGGAGCAGGTTCCCGCCGGTCCGCAGCAGTTTCGCAAGGTGGACCCGGTTCCGCTCGCCGCCGGAGAGATCGGAGACCTTCTTCTGCTGGTCGGACCCGCGAAAGTTGAACCGGCTGCAGTACGCGCGGGCGTTCATTGCCCGGCCGCCCAGGTCAAGCGTTTCGCTGCCGTTGCTGATCTCGTTGAATACCGTCCGTTCCGGATCAAGACTGTCGCGGAACTGGTCAACGTGCGCGCAGACGACCGACGCGCCGACCTCCAGCACGCCCGAGGTGGGCTCTTCCTGGCCGAGAATCATGCGGAACAGCGTTGTCTTGCCCGCGCCGTTGCCGCCTATCACTCCGACAATGCCGCCGCGCGGCAGGTCAAAGCTGACGTCCTCCATGATCACCCGGTCGCCGTAGTTCTTGCCGAGCCCTTTTGCTCTCACGACGAGGTCGCCGAGGTGCGGACCGGGCGGGATCTGGATCTGCAGATTGTCCTCGCGGGTGTCAACCTGCTGGCTTGCGAGCTCTTCATACCGCTTGAGGCGCGCCTTGCTCTTGGCCTGCCTGCCCGCCGCGTTCATGCGCGCCCAGGCGAGTTCCTGTTCGAGAAGTTTGCGGCGTGACGCAGACTGCTTGTTCTCGCGGTCCGTCGCGGCCTGGCTCACTTCAAGCCAGCGCTCGTAGTTGCCCTGGTAGGGCTTGCCTCGGCCGGCGTCCATTTCGAGAATCCATGCCGTGACGTTGTTCAGAAAGTAGCGGTCATGCGTTACGACAACCGTCGTGCCCTTGAACTTCTGAAGGTAGGTTTCCAGCCATGCCACGGATTCGGCGTCAAGATGGTTGGTGGGCTCGTCGAGCAGCAGAGCGTCCGGATTGGAGATCAAAAGGCGGCAGAGCGCCACGCGCCGCTTCTCACCGCCAGAAAGGGTCGAGACAAGGGTGTCCCCCGGCGGCAGCCGCAGCGCATCCATCGCCAATTCGACATTGTGGTCCAGGTCCCAGAGCCCGTTCGCGTCTATCTGGTCCTGGAGCCGGGCAAGCTCGTCGTTCAACCGCTCCTGTTCGGCGGGCGACTGCTTGCCGCCCATCCTGCCGCACACATCGTCGTACCGGTCCAGGATTGCCCGGGCAGCGGCCACTCCCTCGTCAACCACCGCCGCCACCGTGGCCGACGGATCGAGCACGGGTTCCTGGGGCAGGTAACCGACCTTCATGTTCGGCGCGCGGCGGACGGCGCCCATGATATCCGCATCCGCGCCCGCCATGACGCGCAACAGGGATGACTTGCCCGATCCGTTCGCGCCGATGACTCCGATCTTGGCGCCGAAGAAGAACGAGAGCGTGATGTCGGACAGAATCGTGACGCCGTTGGCCTGTTTCGTCACTCGCTCGAGCGTGAACGCGTATTCGCCTGCCATGCGGGTAAGTGCCTTTCGTTACGGAAGCGGGCGCAAGATAGGGGCACGCGGCCCGCCGGTCAAGCGGTCGTTCGATTCCTGCCTGTCACGCTCCGGCTATGAGGTCCCTGAACGACTTGAAAAGGTAGAACGGATCGTGCGGCCCCGGGCCCGCTTCCGGATGATACTGCACGGAGAAGGCAGGCTCGGCGCGGTGACGCACGCCCTCGATCGTGTTGTCATTCAGGTTGATGTGTGTGACCTCGACCCTGGCGGCATCAAGGGAGGCGGGATCCACGGAGAAGTTGTGGTTCTGCGACGTTATCTCGACTTCACCCGTGGCCAGGTTCCGCACCGGGTGATTGATGCCGTGGTGCCCGAACTTCAGCCTGTAGGTTCGACCGCCAAGCGCCCAGCCGAGAATCTGGTGGCCCAGGCAGATGCCCATGACCGGCACCTTCCCGACCAGTTCCCTCGTCGCCTCGATGGCGTATGTTACCGCCGCCGGATCCGCCGGGCCGTTCGACAGGAAGACCCCGTCCGGACCCATCGCCAGCACCGCCGACGCCGGCGTCTTCGCAGGCACAACCGTCACCGCCATGCCGCTGCGGCGAAGGCCGCGCAGGATGTTCCACTTTATCCCGAAGTCGTAGGCCACGATCTTCAGGTCAGCGGGCGGCAGCGTCTCTGCGATGCCCCATGACATCGTAAGCCTGCCGTCCGTGTCCCACTGGTACTCCTTCTCGCAGGTTACGCGCGCGGCGTAGTCCTGGCCGTCGAGGCCCTCCCACTCATTCGCGAGCCGCACGGCCGCCTGCTCGTCCACCTTGCCCTCGACCGAGAGGTAGCCTTTCATCGTCCCCTCGTCACGGAGCTTCGAGGCAAGCGCGCGCGTGTCTATGCCATCTATCGCTGGGACACCCGCCTTCACCAGCGAGTCGCGCAGCGACACAAGGCTGCGCCAGTTGCTGCTCTCGTTGAGGTCGTGGACAATGAACCCGTTCGCAAACAGCCGGCGGGATTCCATGTCGTCCATGTTCATGCCGGTATTGCCGATTTCCGGGTAGGTCATCGTTACAAACTGGCCGGCATACGAGGGATCGCTGAGGATCTCCTGGTAGCCGGACATGCCGGTGTTGAAAACGACTTCCCCGAGCGCATCGCGGGGCGCGCCGACCGACCGGCCGCGCATGATGGTCCCGTCCGCCAGCGCCAGGAAATCTCGCTTTTCGCGCTTCTCTTTCCACGCCCAGAGGGCGGCCTTGCGTGAGTCGGGTGCCGTCATTTCTTCTTTCCTGTCCCGGTATCCACCGGCGCTTTCCATGGATTCAACCGGGGCGAATGCCTGTGGTACTCCTGGAGGCTGCACACCTCCATCGACTTGCGCTGCCTCAGGTCTTCGAGGCCGTTTATCGCGGCCCTCAGCCCGTCAATGGTGGTTGTGATGGGTATGTTGCGGATGACGGCACGCGTGCGCATCTTCACTTCGTCGCGCCGGGCCGCCGTTCCGCTGGCAGGCGTGTTGATCAACCAACCGACGTCGCGCTCTTCGATCATGTCGAGCACGTTCGGCCGGCCGCTCGATATCTTGAAGACCGCCCGGCTCTGAATCCCAGCCGCGCGCAGTGCGGTGCTTGTTCCTTCGGTGGCATACAGGGTGAAACCGAGGTCTGCCAGCCGCCGGGCCAGGTGCACAAGCTGCTCCTTGTCCGCGTCGCGCACGCTCACGAAGACGTTCCCGCCGGTGGGCAGTTTGCTCCCGGCGGCAATCTGGCTCTTCAGAAACGCCATGCCCGCGCTGGAATCCATTCCCATCACTTCGCCGGTGGACTTCATCTCCGGCGTCAGGATCACGTCAACCCCGTGGAAACGCACGAACGGGAACACGGCCTCCTTCACCGACCAGTGGCGAGGCTTCACCTCGCGCGTGATGCCGAGCTCATTTAGCTTCGCGCCGGCCATACACAGCGCCGCGACCTTGGCCAGGGGCACGCCGATTGCCTTGCTGACGAACGGAACGGTGCGCGACGCGCGCGGGTTTACCTCCAGCACGTACACCCTGGCGTCCTGCACCGCGTACTGAACGTTCATCAGGCCGCAAACCTTGAGTTCCTTCGCAAGCGCCAGGGTGTGCTCGCGTATCGTCTTCTGAACCGCTTCCGGCAGCGTCACAGCCGGGATCATGCAGGCGCTGTCGCCGGAATGAATGCCGGCCAGCTCCACGTGTTCCATGATCGCCCCGAGCAGCGCCGTCTCGCCGTCGGACACGCAGTCAACATCCACCTCCGTCGCATGATCAAGGTAGCGGTCGATCAGCACCGGGCGCGACTCGGACACCTCGACCGCTTCGGCCATGTACTTCCGCAGCGACGCGGCGTCGTACACAATGACCATCGCGCGGCCGCCCAGCACAAACGACGGGCGCATCAGCACCGGGTAGCCGACCCTGTCGGCGATGGCCTCGGCCTCATCCGCCGTGACGGCCGTTCCACTCGGCGGCTGTTCTATTCCGAGCCGTTCCACGAGCGCCTGGAAGAGCTTCCTGTCCTCGGCCGCGGCGATGCTGGAATGGCTGGTGCCGATAATGTTGACGCCGTTCTTCGCAAGGCCCTCGGCAAGGTTGAGCGGCGTCTGGCCCCCGAACTGGACTATCGCACCCCAGCAGCCTTCCGCGCGGTAAATGTGGAGCACGTCCTCCAGGGTGAGCGGTTCGAAGTAGAGATCGTCGCTTGTGTCATAGTCCGTGCTCACCGTTTCCGGGTTGCTGTTGACCATTATCGTTTCGAACCCCGCCTCGCGCAGCGCGAAGGACGCATGCACGCAGCAGTAGTCGAACTCTATGCCCTGGCCGATCCGGTTCGGGCCGCCGCCAAGGATCATTATCTTCCGCTTCCCGCTGCTCTTCCTCTCCTGTCTCTCGCGCCGGCCGTAGGTCGAGTAGAAGTACGGGGTGAATGCAAGGAACTCGGCGGCGCAGGTGTCCACCAGCCCGTAAACCGGCATGAGATCTATCTCGAACCGCGCCCGGCGCACCTCGTCCTCGCTCGCCCCGACCAGCCACGCGATCTGCCGGTCCGAGTACCCGAACTCCTTCGCCTGCCTGAAGAGCGCAGGATCCCTGCAGAGACCTTCCAGCGTCCGCGCGGAGCGTATCTCGTCCTCGTATGCGGCAAGCTCCTCCATGTGCCGCAGAAACCACGGGTCCATGCGCGTGAGCGAGGCAACCCTCTCCACGGTGTGGCCGCGCCGGAAAGCGGCGCGGATCGCGAAGACGCGTCCCGGCGCCGGCCGCTTCAGGCGCGCGTCAAGCTCCTCGTCAGTCAGGCTTTCCATCGCGCCGTCCCTGCCGTCCGCGCCAAACCCGGAGCGGCCGGTCTCGAGCGAGCGCAGGGCCTTCTGGAACGACTGCTTGAAGGTGCGGCCTATGCTCATCGTCTCGCCGACGGACTTCATCTGCGTGCCGAGCGTGTCGTCGGAGCCGGGGAACTTCTCGAAGGCGAACCGCGGAATCTTGGTGACGACGTAGTCAATGGTCGGCTCAAAGCATGCGGGCGTCTCCCGGGTGATGTCGTTGCGTATCTCGTCGAGCAGGTAGCCGACGGCAAGCTTCGCCGCGATCTTGGCGATCGGGAAACCTGTCGCCTTGGATGCCAGGGCGCTGGACCGCGAGACGCGGGGGTTCATCTCGATTATCACCATACGCCCGTTTTCCGGGTTCATGGCGAACTGCACGTTCGACCCGCCGGTTTCGACGCCTATCGCCCTCATGACCGCGATCGCCGCGTCCCGCATGCGCTGGTATTCCCTGTCGGTAAGGGTCTGGACAGGGGCAACCGTGATGCTGTCGCCCGTGTGAACACCCATCGGGTCCATGTTCTCTATCGAGCAGATGATCACGCAGTTGTCGCGCGCGTCGCGCATGACTTCGAGCTCGAACTCCTTCCAGCCGATCACGGATTCCTCTACCAGGATCTCCGACGTGGGACTGAAGAAAAGGCCGCGCCGCGCTATCTCCTCGAAGTCATCCGGCCCGTAGGCGATTCCGCCACCCGTTCCGCCGAGAGTGAAGCCGGGCCTGATGACCACAGGGTAAGCGCCGAGCTTCTTCTGGATTTCCCATGCCTCGGTGAGAGTCCGCGCCGAACCGCTGCGCGGAAGGTCCAGCCCGATCCCCTGCATGCATTCCTTGAAGAGGTGGCGGTCCTCGGCGCGGCGGATCACGTCGGCCTTCGCGCCGATCATTTCCACGCCGAACCGGTCGAGTGTGCCGTTCTCGTGGAGTTCCATGGCAAGGTTCAGCGCGGTCTGCCCGCCGAGCGTCGGCAGAAGCGCGTCCGGCCGCTCGCGGCGGATGATGTCGGAGAGGACCTGCGCGGTAAGCGGCTCTATGTACGTGCGGTCCGCGAACTCCGGGTCCGTCATGATGGTGGCGGGGTTGCTGTTGACGAGAACCACCTCGTACCCCTCCTCGCGCAGGGACTTGCATGCCTGCACGCCGGAGTAGTCGAACTCGCAGGCCTGGCCGATGACGATCGGCCCGGAGCCTATCAGCATGATCTTCTTGATGTCGGTTCTCTTCGGCATCCGGCTATCTCCCCGCGGAATCCCGTGCCTCCCTGGCGGCGCCAACGAAATCACGGAATAAGGGATGCGGGTTCAGCGGAGTCGACTGGAACTCAGGGTGGAATTGACATGCCACGAACCACGGGTGGCCGGCGAGTTCGATCATCTCCACAAGCTCGTTGTCAGGCGACACGCCCGAAAGCACAAGCCCCTTCGCCTGCAAACGGGCGCGGTACTCGTTGTTCAGTTCATACCTGTGGCGGTGCCGTTCCTGCACCAGCTTCTCACCGTACGCCCTGTGAGACAGGGTGCCCTCTGCAAGAGCGCAGGGATAGGAGCCAAGCCGCATCGTTCCGCCCATGCGCGTGATGGATTTCTGTTCCTCCATCATGCAGACGACGGGATGCGGCGTCTTCGGGTTGAACTCGGTGCTGTTCGCGCCGTCCAGACCGCAGGCGTTGCGCGCGAATTCCATCACCGCGCACTGCATGCCTAGGCAGATGCCGAAGAACGGAATCCCGTTCTCGCGGGCGTAACGGACCGCCGCGAGCTTCCCCTCGATGCCGCGATCGCCGAATCCGCCCGGAACAAGAACGCCGTGAACGCCGGAAAGCAGCGCCTCGGCGCCCCGCTTCTGCACATCCTCGGACTCGACCATGCGCACCTTGACACGCACTTCGCCGGCTATCCCGCCGTGGGAAAGCGCCTCGTAGATGCTTTTGTAGGAGTCACGCAGGCTTATGTACTTCCCTACAACCGCGATATCGACCTCTCCGAGCCGGGGGGTGATGAGACGCTCGAGCATCTTCCGCCACGCGCCAAGGTCCTGCCGGTTCACATGCATCCCGAGGCGTTCCAGCAGGTACACGTCCAAGTCCTGCTTCGCCAGGTCAACCGGCACCTCGTATATCGAGTGCTCGACGTCGCGCTCCTCGATGACAAGCTCCCTGTCCACGTTGCAGAACAGCGCCAGCTTGGTGCGGTGCTCCTCGCCAAGCGGCTGCTCGCACCGGCACACCAGGACGTCCGGGATTATGCCGATCGTGCGGAGGATGCCCACCGACTGCTGCGAAGGCTTGGTCTTCAACTCGCCGGCGGCGCGGATATAGGGAACGAGCGTGATGTGCATGAAAAGCCCGTTCGCGCGGCCTATCTCCTGGCGGAACTGGCGGATGGCTTCGAGAAATGGCAGCGATTCGATGTCGCCGACAGTGCCGCCGATCTCGGTTATCACCACGTCAACGTCATCCTTCGCGATGGACCTGATGGCCTTCTTGATCTCGTCCGTGACGTGCGGAATCACCTGCACCGTCTTGCCAAGGTAGCCGCCCTGCCGTTCGCGCTGTATCACGGCGGAATAGATGCTGCCGGTCGTGTAGTTGCTGTCGCGCGTGCACGGGATGCCGGTGAAGCGCTCGTAGTGCCCGAGGTCCAGGTCCGTCTCGGCGCCGTCCGCGGTGACGTAGACTTCGCCGTGCTGGTAAGGCGACATCGTGCCGGGGTCAACGTTCAGGTAGGGATCCAGCTTCTGCATGCGGACACTGTACCCGCGCCGCTGGAGAAGCAACGCCACCGATGCCGCGGTAAGACCCTTGCCGAGCGATGAAACAACGCCGCCGGTTACGAATATGTGTTTTGCCATTTCCTCTCAGCCGCGCATGCGCACGCGGCCCCCGTTCAACCAGACTCAGAGATCCAGAAGCAGTTCCCCGTTGCGCGCCTCGAGCGCCTTCTTCCCGCCCGCGCCCGCCGGGTCAACAGGGTAACGCCCCGTGAAACACGCCGTGCAGAAGGAAGACGGTCGCTCAAAAGGCATCAACAGCCCGTCTTCGCTCAGATAGCCCAGCGAGTCGGCGCCTATGACGCGGCGCACATCGTCGACGCTCTTGACGCCGGCAACCAGCTCCTCCCTGGTCGGGAAATCTATCCCATAGTGGCACGGGAAGGCCGTGGGCGGACATGAAATGCGCACGTGCACTTCCGTCGCCCCCGCTTCGCGCAGCGCGCTGATGCGCCGCCTGGCCGTGGTGCCGCGCACTATCGAGTCGTCCACCACGACAACTCGCTTGCCGGACACCACTTCCGGCACAGTGGAAAGTTTCAGGTCGGTCCCCCGCTCGCGCGCGCCGGCGTCGGGCATGATGAAGGTGCGGCCGACGTAGTGGTTGCGGATGAAGCCGTAGTCGAGCGGGATGCCGCTGCGCCGCGCAAACCCGAGCGCGGCGGAGTTGCCGCTGTCCGGGATCGCCACCACAACGTCGGCTTCCACCGGCTGCTCCTCGGCCAGCCGCATGCCGTAAGCGACACGGACCAGGTGCGCGTTCTTTCCGAATACCACGCTGTCCGGCCGCGCGAAGTACACAAGCTCAAACACGCAATGCGAGAGCGCCGGCGGAACGGTCTCGGAAAAGAAAGTGCTGTGAAGGCCGGCGGAATCGGCCACGACAAGCTCGCCCGGATCCACGTCGCGCACGTATTCGGCGCCGATCTGCCGAAGGGCGCAGGTCTCGCTGGCAAATACCCAAGCCGTCCCAAGTTTGCCGATGGAAAGCGGCTTGAAACCAAGCGGGTCGCGCGCAGCCATCACGCAGTCGCGAGTCATCACCAGGAACGAAAACGAACCCTTGAGCTGCTGCAGCGCGCGCGCCACGCGGTGCGGGCGGGACCGGTACATCGGGTCGGCAAGCAGATGCACCATGATCTCACTGTCGGTGCTGGTCTGGAAGATCGCGCCGGCTTCCTGGTACATGCGCCGGAGCTCGCCGGCGTTGACGAGGTTACCGTTGTGGGCAACGGCCCAGATCCCGTCAACACACTCGACAACGAGCGGCTGCACGTTCTGGATGCGCGTCGAGCCCGTGGTGGAGTAACGGACATGGCCGATTCCCAGCGAACGACCGGACAAAAGCGAGGCCGCCTGCTCGGTGTACACGTCGGAAACGAGCCCCTGCCCCTTGACCGACTGGATGAACTGGCCGTCGCTGACGACTATGCCGGCGCCTTCCTGTCCGCGGTGCTGGAGGGAGAAAAGACCCCGGTAAATGAGAGGCGCAACGTCCGGCGCCCCGTAGACACCGAACACCCCGCAAGATTCCCTTGGACGGTCACATCTCACGGGGACACCTGTGTATCAAACCCGAACCGGATTGCCAAACAGGAAAAAGAAATGCTGTTGCCCGAGGCGAACGGCGCGCTGCGGCACGTCCTGCGCTGATACAAGCCAACCAACACGGCGCAAATTACTTACAACACGCGACCGGCTCTCTTGCCGGTGGGAATTCCGTTTTCTATCGCGAGCTGCCCGTTGACTATGACGTGGCGGATGCCGGCGGGAAAGAGATGCGGGGCCGACGGAGTGGCAAGATCGCGCACTTCCGCGGGATCGAACACGGTTATGTCGGCCGCTTTCCCGGGTTTCAGTACGCCGCGGTCGGACAGGCCGAAACGGCTTGCCGGAAGCGAAGTCATCTTGCGCACCGCCTCGCCCGGCGGCACGGTCCGGCCATCCAGCGAGAACCGCAGGAAGCGCGGAAAAGTGCCGTAGGCGCGAGGATGCGGATAGTCCGCGCTGAGCGGCCCTTCAGGCGCGCGCAACGAAGCGTCGGAACCAATCATCACGTAGGGTTCGGCCAGCGTCGCAAACATGTCTTCTTCACTCATGCCGTGGAAGAACGCGGTAGTGCGAAGCTCGTCCGCGCGCGCGATGCGGACAGCCGCATCGGCCGGGTCGGTCTCGAGCTCCGCCGCCGCATCGGCAAGCGTGCGCCCGCGAAACCGCTTCATGGCCGGGGCAAACACGGATGCAATCACGATTCCGCCGGCGTCGGTCAGCGACAGCGCCGCCGCAAGCTCGGACCGGAGGCGCGCGGAGACGGCCGGGTCCTCAAGTCGCGCCAGCGCCGCGTTCCTGCCTCCTTCCTGAAACCACGGGGGGAAGATGATGTCGAAATCGGTGCAGCCGTATGTGTACGGGTACCGGTCCGCCGTGACGTCCGCCCCGGAGGCGCGCGCGGCACGGATCGCGTCGAGCACGGCGCCTGTCTTCTGCCAGTTGCGGCGGCCGGACGTTTTGAGATGCGAGATCTGCACCGACACGCCCGTCTTCCGCGCAAGGCGCAGGTTGTCATCAACGCATTCGGCCAGCCTGTCGCCTTCGCTCGCCATGTGCGTCGTGTATATCCCGCCGCGGCGCGCAAGCACGCCGGCGAGGGCCTCTATTTCCCCGGACGCGGCGAACATGCCCGGCGGGTATATGAGCCCGGTGCTCATCCCGCGCGCGCCTTCGTCAAGGGCCTGCTCCAACCGCCGGATCATCAGGGCAAGTTCATCGGGCCTGGCGGCCCGCGATTCGTAACCGACCGTGCCGCCGCGAAGGTTGCCGTGCCCGGCGAGCAACACGGCGTTGACGGACGGACAGGCCTGCTGCAGCACGGTGCGGAATTCCGCAACCGAACTCCACTTTGCGCCGACCGGCTTGTCGCGCCAGTCGGAAGGGAGCATGTAGCCGGGCAGGAGCGGAGCGGCGGATGCGCCGCAGTTGCCGAGCACTTCGGTCGTCACCCCCTGCCGGAGCTTGCTGGGGGCGCCGGGCTCGACAAGGAGAAAAACGTCGGAATGCGTGTGCGCGTCAATGAAACCGGGACAGACGATCATGCCCGCGGCGTCGAGCGTGAAGGATGCCTCCTCCCGCACAACGCCCACGGCGCAAATCCTGCCGCCGCGTATCCCAACATCCGCCGGCGCCGGCTCGCCGCCCTCGCCGTCGCAGACAAGGCCGCCGGCGATCTTGATCTCAACCGGGCTCAAGGGTCCTTGCCCTGCTGCCCGTCAAGCATCGCGATGACCTCGGCCTGCACGGTCTCAAGCTCGTCGAGCCGCAGGTGCGGTTCGGATATCAGGAAGGTTTCCTTCGTCTTGCGGTGTTCGTAAAGCCGCATGGTCGCGCCGTCTTCCTTCCTTTCCACGGCACGCTCGACAAACACACGCTTGCGCTCGAGCATGACGGCCAGGATGTAGATCACGTTGCGATGCGCGGCATCCTCCTGCTCGATCAGTTTCCGGAGGAGCGACTCCGCGTTCTCGCGCTTCAGCGGCTCATCCGGCTCGGGCGGCGGCGCGCGGAAAACGGAACGCCACAGGCTGAAGCAGCGCGGCCTGGACTCGCCCAGGTCGTTCCAGCAGGCCTCGTGGTAATCGCCGCGACGGTACCCGGTTTCGTCAGCGCTGAGGCCGGACATGTATGCCTGGCCGTCCAGGAACGGCTGCGCACAGTGCGTGCACGTGTCGCTCCTCGGTCTTATGTCCCAGTCCTGCGCCATGCCTTCTCTCCCCGGTCTCCCGCTCAGTCCCGCAGCCGTTCAGCCAGCAGGTCGAAGCCGGCAACGGCTGTTATCCTCGCGCGCACGAAATCGCCCATCCTGTCCGCCTTGTCCGCCCCGGCAACGAGGACGCGGCCGTCAACTTCCGGCGCGAACATCCTTGTCCGGCCGGGGCGTGTATTATCGCGGCCGCTCCGGTCGGACTCCAGCAAAACCTCTTGCACGGTTCCAACCATGGCCGCGAGCCGCCCGGCGACCACCGCGTCCTGCGCCTTCAAGACACGCATGCGCCGGGCCTCGGCCGTGCGACGCTGCGGCCGCGGCGAAAGAGAGAAGGCGGGTGTGCCCTCCTCCGGCGAAAAAACAAACGCGCCGAGATGGTCGAAGCGGCTCCGCCGGACGGTCCGGACAAGATGATCCACATGTTCGCGGCTCTCGCCGGGATAGCCCAGCAGACACGTGGTTCTCAGCGCGGCATCCGGCAAAATTGAGCGCACACGCTCGGCAAGCCCGGCAACAGCGTGCGCGGTGGCGCCGCGGTGCATCGCCTTCAGTACGGCGGGGTGACTGTGCTGGATCGGGACATCAAGATACCGGCACACATGATCGAGTTCCCCCATCGTCTCCAGTAACTCGTCGGTGACGCGGGTGGGATACCCGTAAAGCCAGCGCAGCCAGAACTTCCCGCCTATCCGCGCGACGGCCCTGAGCAGATCAGGCAGCTTCAGGCGCCCGGTGTCGATCCCGTAGGAAGTGACGTCCTGCGACACAAGCACGAGCTCGCGCACACCCCGTTCGAGAAGCCCCTCCGCTTCGCGCACGATGCCCGGGATGCTCCTCGACCGGTGCGCGCCTCGAATTGACGGGATGGCGCAGAAGGCGCACCGGTGATTGCACCCCTCCGCGATCTTTATGTAGGCATGACAGCCGGAGGAGAAGACAACGCCGCGCCCGGCGGGTTCGTAGAGCCGGCGCGAACGGGCGGAAACCTCAACGATACCGCGCTCGCCCGATGCCAGCCTGCGGGCGACCCGCCCGACCTCGTCCAGCCTATCAAGCCCGACGAAGGCGTCCACATCGGGCAACTGCGCGGCAAGCGTTTCGCGGTACCTCTGCGGAAAACAACCTGCCACAAGCACGGCCTTGCACAGCCCGGCGCTCTTCCTCCCGCAGGCGGCCCTGATTTCCGCCAGTGACTCCTCCCGCGCGGCGTCGATGAAGGCGCATGTGTTGACGATGATTATGTCCGCGTCATCCGGCGAAGGAGCAAGCGCGAGCCCGTCGCGAAGCAGGACGTCGGCCATGCGCTGGGAGTCAACGAGGTTCTTGGCACAGCCCAGACTGACGAAGCCGACGGAAACGGACGCTGCCGGGCCGTCCTGGCGCAAACGTTTCTTCCCTGCCCTGGGCACGTCAATCGGCATAGGGCGCCGGCGGCTCGCGCACGATGATCAACCTGCCGTTGTCCGCCGCGGAAACAGCCGGCGCAGCGTCGGCATCCGTGCGGGAACAGCCGGCCGCGCGTACCGCGAGAGATATGACAAGAACCGCAAGCACAACCGCGCCGAGCAGCGCCGCGGCGGCGCGCGATGGCGTCATGCGGAGCCGGCCGGACTTCAGCCCGACAGCGCCGGCCGCAACCGTGCTGACGGCCCCGGCGCATGCCTCGCCCGCCTGGCGCATGGCGCCGGAAATCCCTCCCAGCACACTGCGGGCCGCGGAGGAAACGGCGGCAGCCGGGTCAGGACGCTCCTGCGCGGGCGCCGCCGCCGAAGCCGGCTCGAACAGGTCCTTGGCCGGCTCCTCCCCGACGACTGGCGGTCTCTGGACCGGCGGCTCAGCGGGCTTGGACAACACGGCCGGCGTGGCGGCAAGGCCCGGCCCTTGTTTCCTGCGCGCCGCGACCTTTTCCATGTAGCCGTCAATCAGGGGCTGTACGTCCAGCCCGACATGTTCGGCGTAGAGGCGGATGAATCCCTTGCCGTAGATCGGTGCGGCTATCTGGCCCAGATCCTCGTCCTCGAGGGCCTTGACAGTCTGGACCTTCATCCGCGTCGCCGCCGCGACTTCGGAGGCGGATTCCTTGCGCGCCTCACGGGCAGCGCGAAGCTGTTCGCCGAATCCCATCGTCAGACGTCCTCCACCTGCGCGGAATTATCCGGCTCACCCACATCAAGATCAATCAGTATCTCCCTCGGATCCGATCCGCGCGCGGTCCCGACGATCCCGCGCTCTTCAAGAATGTCCATGATCCGCGCGGCGCGCGTATAGCCGATGCGAAGACGGCGCTGGAGCGACGAAGTGGAGGCCCGGTGAGTTTCGCGTATTATCTGTACGGCCTGCGCGATGATCTCATCGTCATTGCCGTCGTCCAGCGGCAGACCGACGTTCTCCTTCTCCAGCCGCTGCCGGATCTCGACTTCGTAGCTGGGCTCGGAACCGGCCTTGATGAAGTCCACGATCTTGTGGATCTCCGCGTCGGTCGTCAGCGCGCCCTGCGCCCTCACCAGCTTGCTGGCGCCCGGCGGCATGTAGAGCATGTCGCCGCGGCCGAGAAGCTTCTCCGCGCCGATCGTGTCGAGAATCGTACGGCTGTCCACCTTCTGCGCCACCTGGAACGCTATCCGCGCCGGGAAGTTGGCCTTGATCGTGCCGGTGATGACGTTCACGGACGGCCGCTGGGTGGCGATGATCATGTGTATGCCGACGGCGCGGGAAAGCTGGGCAAGGCGCGCAACTGCGTTTTCGACGTCGGCCTGCGCCACCAGCATGAGATCCGCCAGCTCGTCTATGACGATCACGATGTAGGGAATTCGCCGCGGCGGCTGCTCGGCAGCCGGCTGAGCCTCGTCGAAGAGCGTGCACTGGGTGGCGACTTCACGCTTGTTGTAGCTTTCTATGTTGCGCACGCCGACCTTCGCAAAGAGCTTGTAGCGGTTCTCCATCTCGTTGATGGCCCATCTCAGGCCGAGCGCCACCTTCTTGGAATCCGTGATCACCGGGACAACGAGGTGCGGCAGGTGGTTGAACGCGGAGAACTCGACGATCTTGGGATCCACCAGCACCAGCCTGAGCTGTTCCGGCGTGCGGGACATCAGGAGCCCGGCAAGCACCGAATTCATGCAGACGGTCTTGCCGGACCCAGTCGCGCCCGCGATGAGCAGGTGCGGCATGTCCGCAAGGTCACCGACAATCACGCGGCCGCTGACGTCCTTCCCGAGCGCGAGCGGGAGCTTCGCCTTTCCCGAACGCCATTCGGCGGATTCCAGGATCTCGCGCAGGTACACGAGGTTCGCCTTGCCGTTCGGAACCTCTATCCCCACCACGCCCTTGCCAGGAATCGGCGCCTGAACCCGCACGCTGGTGGCCTTGAGGGAAAGCGCTATGTTGTTGCTGAGGCCCTGGATGCGCTCAACGCGCACGCCCGGCGCCGGAAGCAGCTCGTAACTCGTAACCACCGGGCCGATCTGCGCGTTGGTCACCTCGGCCTCGATGCCGAATTCGGACAGCGTCTCCTTCAGCACCCGGGATATGGTCTCCACGTCGACCTCCGTGCCGTCGGCGCGGTCCACGGGGACCTCGGCCAGCAGATCCATCGTCGGCAACCGGTACGGTTCGCCGTCGCCGTCCTCCTGCGGCCCGAGCATCTGCTGTTCGGGCTCCGGTTCAGGCGGCTTGCTCTTCGGGGGTTCGCGGCGCGGCGCACGGACGGGCTGCGGCTCCGGCTCGGGTTTCTTCTCCGCGGCCGGCGGTTCCGGTACGGGCTCGCCCGCCGGCTTCGGTTCAGGCTGCGGCGTAAGCAGCCGCGCTTTCCGTTCCTCCGCACGCTGTTCGCGTTCGGCCGCTCGCCTCTCCTTCTCCTCCGCGCGCTGTTCGCGTTCGCCCGAGCTGCGTTCTTCCTCCTTCACGGCGGAGCGTTCGTCGTTCCAGCTCTTCACGCGCATCGCAAGCGCCGCCGCCCTCGCGCCGGCCGCGGCGAGCGTGGAAAGGCCTATGAACATGGCCAGAGAAACCGCAGCGAATGACCAGCCGATGATTGCCGTGCCCGTGTCGCTGAGCAGCGGAATCATCAGCCGGCCGCCGAGCAGGTGGCCGGCGAGTCCGCCGGGGTCAACAAGGTTCAGGTCCTCGCAGACCGTCCGCAATCCGCCGCCGTACAGCTCGAAAAGAAGCGATGCGGAAACGAGGGTCGTCACACCCCAGCCGGCGCGCGCGCCGGGCTGCGAACTCCCGCCGAGCAGCATGGTCAGCCCGAACACCCCCAGCACCACCGGCACAAGGTAGGCCGAGAGCCCGAGCAGCATCAGCAGCAGGAAGGAATTCCACGCCCCTACCAGGCCGAACCAGTTCAGCATCGGCGAGTTCGGCGGGTACTTGAGCAGCGCAATGTCGCGCCAGTCGTAGGACCACAGGCTGAAACCGAGAAACAACGCGCCAAGAAAGATGACTGTTCCGAGCACTCGCCGGGCCGGGCCTGTTTCGGGCTTCTTATTCTGCGCCAAGAGTCACCTTCACTGTTGGAGGCACGCATTCCACCTCGAGATCGGACTGGGCTGGAACGTGTGCGATTACTGGTAGATCATACACGCCGTCGCGTTTCAAGCCAACGCAGTCCACGAACACCCTTATGCTGCCGTCGGCTACCGCATCCAGCGACGAAACCCGCCCACGCAGCCGGACCGTGACCCTGTCCGGGGTCGCCCTTGCCGCGGCAGCAGCTTCGCACAACGGAAAGACGGGGAGGTTTTCCACAACGCGCAGCGCGCTGCCGCGCACCACGTTCACCTTCACCGTCACTTCGGGCGGCTCGATCTCGGTTATCCACGGGTCGCTCGTAAGCACACGCACTTTCTGCGTGAACGAATCGGCCCTGCCTTCCACGTCGACCGGCTCCGCGAACGCCTCGGCGTTCTGTATGCGCCGCCGGGGCCCGCGAAGCACGACTGTCTTCGGCTCATGCTCCGCCTCCGCCCGCCCGTCCAGCGGCCGGCCGCGAATCACCGGCCTGCCCACGACAACCCTCTTCTCCATCCGCCTGTCGAGAACAACCGTCGCTTTCGCGGGATACACCTCGACAACCGTGACCCCCCGAATTGCGGCTATGTCCGTACGGCGTACCCGCACTTCCTCAAAAGAGGTGATGTTCGAGGTCTTGAGCCGGACCGTGGCCTTTGGCTGTTCCTGGTCAAGCCGGCGCAGGTCCTCCTGCGAACCCCGGAACGTCGCAAAAACGGTGCGCGGGTTCTGTTCCACCACCGCGAGGTCGGATTCAACCTGCACGCTGAGCGGGATCTCGAACCGCATCTCGACGCTGGTCTTCCCGTGCACCAGGTAGTAGGTGAGCGCCCCGAGCGCCAGCGCCAGCAGCTTGATCCGCCAGTTGTTCAGCAGTTTCCTGATCATCATTTCACAACCGTTGTGTTTCCGACGCGTCCGCCCGGTCCGTCCCCGGCCCGTCTTCACCGTTGTGGTCCCGGCGGGCCGCGCGCGCAAGCCGGGCGGCAAGGCCGCTTTCGCGCCTGCTTCTGCGCAGCATCGAATTCAGGAACCTGGCCAGCCTCTGCTCGTCCAGCCCGGAACTGAGCCTGCCCCTGCACGACACCGATATGGCGCCGGTTTCCTCGGAGACGACAATCACTATCGCGTCGGTTTCTTCAGTCAGGCCCACGGCCGCGCGATGGCGGGTGCCGAGCCGTTTGCTGATCTCGCCGTTCTGGGAAAGAGGGAAGACGCAGCCCGCCGCCACGATCCTGTTCCTGCGAACGATGACCCCACCGTCATGCAGCGGGGTGTGCGGAAAGAACAGCGACGCCAGCAGCTCGGACGTTGCCCTGGCGTCCAGCCGCGTCCCCGTCCCCTGCACCGCACGGGTCGAGGCCTCGCGCTCAATTGCTATGAGCGCGCCCACCTTGCTTTCGGCAAGTATCTTCACCGCCTGAACGATCTCCTCCACGGGGGCGTATTCCTCGCCGTATTGCGCGAGTATAGGACGGCTCCCGAGCTCGGCCAGCGCGCGCCTTATCTCGGGCTGGAACACGATCAGCAGGCCAAGGCCGAGGAAAACGGAGGCCTGCCGGAGCAGCCAGTTCAGCGCGTCAAGGCCGGAGATCTGCGTCAGGCCAATCAGGGCGATCAGCACGATCACCAGCCCGCCAAGCACCTGGGCGCCGCGAGTGCCGACAAAGAAGAGCAGCACGTAGTAGAAGAGCAGGCTGAGAACCAGCACCTGCACCGTGACTTCTATTGCCTGCTGCATTTCTTGATGTGCGGATAGACGCACCCGGACCTAACCGGAATCGTCCGGAAGACCCGTCAGCGCCGAAACAACGGCTACCGCATCCCTGGTTTCCCTGACGTCGTGAACCCTCAGAATATGCGCGCCGCGCATGGCGGCAAACACCGCGCCCGCGAGGCTTCCAGCAAGCCTTTCGGACGTTCCCCTGCCGGTGAGAATACCCACGATGCTCTTCCGGGACAAGCCGATCAGGACCGGGCGGCCCAGCCGGACAAACCGGTCGAGCCCCCCAAGAAGAGAGATATTGTGCTCCGGCCTCTTCCCGAAGCCGATCCCGGGGTCCAGGCACAGTGTCTCGGGATCAAGCCCGGCCTCAACGGCGCATTTCATCCGCGCCTTGAGCCAGCCTGCCACTTCGCCAACAACGTCGCCGTAGCAGGGCGCGTTCTGCATGTCGGCGGGCGTGCCCTGCATGTGCATCAGCACCACGCCCGCGCCGGCGCGCAGGACGGTTGCGGTCATCTCCGGGTCGTGTACGAGGGCGGAGACGTCGTTCACGATGGATGCGCCGGCCTCCAGCGCGCCTTCGGCAACGGCGGCCTTGCGTGTGTCAACGGATACCGGAATGCCGCACCTCGCCGCCAGCCCGCGGATCACGGGCAGCACACGCCGCAACTCCTCTTCCGCCGGAACCTCCGCGGCGCCGGGCCTGGTGGATTCCCCGCCAACGTCGAGAATATCGGCGCCGTCGGACGCAAGGCGGAGCCCGTGCTCAACGGCCCGATCCGGATCGAAGTGGACGCCGCCGTCGGAGAATGAGTCGGGAGTTACATTTACAATGCCCATTACCAGCGGGCGGCCACTGATCGCGATCCGCCGGCCGCGACAGAGCCACGTGGTCGGCCTTGTCATGCAGGTGCGCCGGGCTTCTCTTCCGCGGCCTTGTTGACCGGAACGGATTCGGCGAGCTCGCTCTCGCTCCGGACCCGGCCGAGCTTGATGAGGTCTTCCACCTCGCGCCCGTCAAGCGTTTCACGCTCGATGAGGGCGGCGGCGATCTTGTCGAGCGTCTCGCGGCGCTCGCCGAGTATCCTGCGGGCGTCTTCGCGGGCTTCCGTGAGCAGCCTGTTCACCTCGGCGTCTATCTTGCGCGCGGTCTCCTCGCTGTAGTTCTGCGTGCGGTTGATCTCGCGGCCGAGGAACATCAGCTCCTGGTTCTCGCCGAACGACTGCGGACCGAGCGCTTCGCTCATGCCCCAGTCACAGACCATCAGCCGCGCTATCCTGGTCGCCTCGTGCAGGTCCGCGGCGGCGCCGGTCGTTATCTCGCCCAGCGCCGTCTCCTCCGCGGCACGGCCGCCCATCAGCCCGGCAAGCACGCCCAGCAGCTTCTTCCGGCCTTCCATGTGCTTGTCGTTCTCGGGAAGCTGCATCGTGGCGCCGAGGTAGGCGATGCCGCGGGGAATGATGGTTATCTTGTGGAGCGGCTCGCTTTCCTCGACCATGCTCATCACAAGCGCATGGCCGGCTTCGTGGTAGGCGGTGATCCGCTTCTCCTTGTCGTCCAGCACGCGGCCGCGGCGTTCCCGCCCCCAGCGCACCTTGTCCCGCGCCTCTTCGAGATCGCGCAACTCAACCGACTCCTTGCCCTGGCGCGCCGCGAGCAGAGCGGCCTCGTTGATCAGGTTTTCCAGCTCTGCGCCCGAAAAGCCCGGGGTGCCCCGCGCAATCCGGCGCAGCTCCGCGGACGGCGCCAGCGTGATCCTGCCCGTGTGCATCTTGAGGATCGCCTCACGCCCGTCCACGGTGGGCAGGTCTATCACTATCTGCCGGTCAAAACGGCCGGGACGCAGCAGCGCCTGGTCAAGAACGTCGGGCCGGTTCGTGGCGGCGAGAATTATCACGCCTTCCTGCGTCTCGAAACCGTCCATCTCCACCAGGAGCGCGTTCAGCGTCTGCTCCCGTTCGTCGTGTCCGCCGCCGATCCCCGTGAAACGGCTGCGGCCGACGGCGTCTATCTCGTCAATAAAGATGATGCACGGCGCATTGCGCTTTCCCTGCTCGAACATGTCGCGCACGCGCGAAGCGCCCACACCGACAAACATCTCGACAAAATCCGACCCGCTGATGCTGAAGAACGGTACGTCGGCCTCGCCGGCTATTGCCTTGGCCAGCAGGGTCTTGCCCGTTCCGGGCGGACCCATGAGCAGCACGCCTTTCGGGATGCGGCCGCCGAGTTTCTGGAAGCGCTTGGGGTCTTTCAGGAACTCGATGATCTCCTGCACTTCCTCCTTCGCCTCGTCAATCCCGGCCACGTTGGCGAACGTGACCTTGTTTCGGTCGCGGCTGAGCAGCCTGGCCCGGCTCTTGCCGAAACTCATGGCCCCGTGACCGGCGGACCTCATCTGCCGGACGAACAGGAAATAGAGCAGGCCGAATACGATGATAATCGGCAGCGCGTTGAAAAGGAGCTGCCAGACAAAGGGATTGCTCGGCGGATAGGTGAAGGCCACATCGTTGTCGAGCAGCAGCTTCTCCACCTTTTCATCGCCGCGCCGTACGAAGGTCTTGAACTTGCGCGGCTGCGCCTTCGTCCCTTCCGCTTCGGCCGGAAGCAGCTCGCCCTGCACGAAGGTGAGGCCGGACACTTCCTCGACTATCTCGCACTTCTTGATCCGCCCTTCCTTCACGTGCTCGATGAATTCCGGGTTGTAGGCGATCTCCTTCCGTCCCTCGCCCTGCTTCCAGTAGAGATGCGCCATGACGGCGAGCATCAGGAGAACAAGCCCCCACGCCAGCGGCCCGCGGGCCATCGGCATGGCTGGCTTGGCGCCTTCGGGAAGACGCGGCGGCTTCTGAGACGGAAGCGGATTTGACTTCTTTTCTGCCATGTTGCGGTGATCCTTCAGAGGGCAACCGGAACCGGTCCGGGAAAGAGGACTTGTTCTTGTGCTCCGACCCGGCACGGAGTTTCGGCAAACAGACCCGCGATTACAAGCCAAGAAACCCGCGCCCGCCGGCCCCACCCGCAATCGCCGCGCGGTGTCCGGAAAACCCTCCCGGCCCCGAGCCGGGTGAATGAGGCCGGGCTGAAGACCGGCCCTGCGCCCTTCATGTCGCTTGCGATGCCGCCGCAAGGTCGGCACACGGCCAATCTGGCCCAGCTAGGCGCGGTTGGACCGGACTCTGATTTGCAGGGCCGGCTCTGTTCCCGACGCCACCTGCCAGCCTTCGCCTATGCGGCAACCCGGCACCCATACGATCTCGCGCCCGCAGGCGAAGACCGGGATTGACGGGCGGCGTGACGCGGGAACCTTGGCGTCGGTAAACAGGTCCTGCAGTTTCCGCGAACCGCCCAGCCCGAGCGGGCGCAACCTGTCGCCCGGCCGCCAGGAACGGGCGACCAGCTTCCTCCTGCCAAGACGCGCCAGCGATAGGGAGGCGGCGGCGGGCAGGCTTCCTGCCCCGCGGGGTCTTGCCCTGGCTATGCCGGGCGCAACGGACACCTCAACCCGCAGGCCGGCGTCCGGCAGAATGGTTGTGCCGGGCACGGAAACCGCGGCGCTGAATCCCGCCGGGGCCGACGAGCCGCCGCGCCGGCCAACACTCACGCTGTTATACGCTCTGCGCATCCGCAGTCCGCCAGGCAACTCAATGAATGAAGATCCGCGCCCGGCACAGAGAAGACGGTCGGCGCGCTCAACACTCTCGAAATCGAGCGACTCGGCCGGTATCCCATTCTCGCAGAGCCACCGACGCAGCACACGCCTGCGCAGCGCTTCCGGCAGCGCCTTCATCCGCGCCGCGTCAACCGCGGAACCGGCGCGGCAGGCGGCAAGGGCATCGCCGGCCATCGCGTCGAGAAACGCATTCTCGCACCGCGCGATGGACGCGCCACGACAGATTGCCTCGCAGACAGACGGGTTCAGCCGGTCGCGCAGAAGCGGCATCACCTCACGGCGCACCCGGTTCCGCAGGTGGACAGGGTCGGCGTTAGACCGGTCTTCCCTCCAGACCTGCCTCCGCCTTGCCAGAAACGCCTCGACTTCCCGGCGTCCGGTATCGAGCAGGGGGCGTACGATCCGGAGCCCGTCGCGCTCGGACACCGGGGCGATGCCGGCGAGGCCGCCGGGGCCCGCACCGCGGGCGAGACGCAGAATGACCGTCTCCGCCTGGTCGTCGGCCGTGTGCGCGGTGGCGATCACAGCCGCCCCGTGCCCGCGCGCGGTGTCCGCGAGAAACCGGTACCGCGCTTCGCGGGCAGCCATCTCGATGGATATCCGGGCCCGCTTCGCGCGGGCGCGGACATCTGCCCGGCCGGTGCAACAGGCGATGCCAAGCGATTCCGCGAAAGCCGCGACAAACCGCGCGTCCTCCTCCGCCTCTCCGCCCCGCAGACGGTGGTCAAGATGGGCAATGACGGGCGTGACGCGCAGCGGCCCGGACAGCGCGTGCAATGCAAGGGTCATGGCGACCGAGTCAGCGCCGCCCGAGACGGCGAGAATAACGCGCCCGCCGCCGCCGAACATTGAATTGTCGCGGCAGGTCTTCAGGACGCGCCGGAGCAGCGGGTCGCGGCCGCGGGTCGCTGCCAGCCCGGTCTTCACGACGGGCCGATGCGGGCGTTGCCGCCCATGTACGGCGCGAGCACGTCGGGCAGAACCACCGATCCGTCCGCCAGCTGCCCGTTCTCAAGCAGGGCGATGACCAGGCGCGGCAATGCCACGCCGGACCCGTTCAGCGTGTGCACGAACCGCACCTTGCCTTCGGCATTGCGGTAGCGGATCCCGGCACGGCGCGCCTGGAAGTCCTCGAAATTGCTGCACGACGACACCTCGATCCACGCTTTGCGGCCCGGCGCCCACAGCTCAATGTCGTAGCACTTCGCGGCCGCGAAGCTGATGTCGCCGGAGCAGAGCGACAGCACCCTGTAGTGCAGACCCAGCCGGCGCAACACGTCCTCGGCGTTGTCCACGAGCGTCTCGAGCTCGGCATAGGAGGTCTCCGGCTCGACGAACTTGACCATCTCCACCTTGTCGAACTGGTGCACGCGCGCGATCCCGCGCGTCTCCTTGCCGGCCGACCCGGCCTCGCGCCGGAAACACGTGCTGTAGGCGGTGAAATAGACCGGCAGCGGGCGGGCGATTATCTCCTCGCGGAAGTAGTTCGTAACCGGCACTTCCGCCGTCGGGATCAGGTACAGGCCCTCCTCCTTGAACGAGTACATGTCCTCGGCAAGTTTCGGGAGCTGCCCGGTGCCGGTCATGGCCGCCGCGTTGCAGAGGACCGGCGGCCACATTTCCGTGTAGCCGTGCTCGTTCACGTGCAGGTCGAGCATGAACTGAATCAGGCCCCGCTCCAGCCGCGCGCCGGCGCCCAGGAACAACGGGAAACCGGACCCGCTCATCCGCGCCGCGCGCTGCAAATCCATTATGCCGAGGCGTTCCGCAATATCCACGTGGTCCTTCGGCTCAAACCCGAACTCGCGCGGGCTGCCGTGCGTGCGGACAACGACGTTGGCCGAGGCATCCGCGCCGCGCGGCGTTGTCGCGTGGGGAACGTTCGGAATCCACATCAGCTTCGAGTCGAGTTCATCCTCCACCTCGCGCACCTGCGCGTCGAGCGCGGCAATCCGTCCGCCGAGCTCGCGCACGCCGGCCTGGGCCTCGGCTGTATCCTCGCCCCGCTTGCGGCGCAAACCTATCTCGCCGGAAACGCGGTTGCGCTCGTTCTTGAGGTTTTCCGTCTCAGAAAGCAGTTCACGGCGGCGGCGGTCCAGCTCCTGCAGCGCGTCAACCGCGTCGGATGCCATGTTGCGCGCCTTCAATCCCTCGCGTATCTCGTCCGGGTTCTCGCGCACCCTCTTGATGTCCAGCATGCTCTTTCTCCCATTGCTCCAGAGGCTCCGATGCTATCCCAACCCATGCCCTGCTGCAACGGCTTTGGCGGAGTCGCCACATCCAGTTGTCCTGAATCCCGGCGCATGGTAACCACTTCGTCCTCTTCCTCAGTCTCTCCCATCGGCGGTTGTCTCAATCGACGCCCATCCGCCCTGCTCGCGCTTCTTACTCTTCTTTGGGGCATTCAATACGGGCCAATGCCCCATTTCACCCGCGAAAACATTGTGGTTTGTCGTGTAGGAATTTCCTTACGCCAAAATCGCTGTTTTTGTTTGGACAGGGTAGCGGAGATTCTCCAGCATCCTGTCCGGTCGGGAAAGCGGGGGAAGGTTTTGGATGGATGTGGCAGTACGGCAGTTCGCCAAGTCACAGGACGCATGGGGGTCAGCCCTTCACAATAAACATTGCAGGGGGAGAATAGGCATGCCATATTCCGGGCATGGCAAGACACCTGCGAGTGGAGTTTCCCGGGGCGATATACCACGTTACGCAAGAAACGAGCGCGAATTGGTGCATATTGCAACCTGCCCCCGCTTCCTTGAAGACGATCGACTGCTGCGCAAGCAGGTGAAGGAAATAGGGCAGACGCTTGAAGCGACAAGGTGTTCTCAAACCAAGCAACAGAATCTGCGGTAAGGTGTATTGAAAAGGGCTGACCCCCATGCCCTCCGGCCGCGGAGATCCGGATCCGGCGCCGGCGGCTTGTCACGTGAAGCCCCGGCAGGCGCTGGATCACAGCCGGGGTGTTACGGCCGGGACGGCCGTCTC
>Ga0194125_10000957_pt1 | contig 49182 bp, 32 predicted proteins | sample TA2KigC250mmetaG_FD_148626 | JGI IMG/M metagenome (GOLD analysis project Ga0194125, IMG submission 148626) | Freshwater microbial communities from Lake Tanganyika, Tanzania - TA2015034 Kigoma Deep Cast 250m | ecosystem: Environmental > Aquatic > Freshwater > Lake | place: Tanzania: Lake...
GTTCAGGCATCCGTACTCTCCGGTTAACAGTTACTTTAAAAACCAGCAGACATCCCTCGGCTTCACGATTGACCTCACCTCCCAGGTTACGACGTCATGGGAGCTGAAAGCCGGTGGCCGGCTCGAGACCTGGCTCATCCGGAGGTACAACTTTGGTGCCATCAGTTCTCTGAATGAATTCATCGCTCGAAGTGGAGATCGGTATCATCCCGATTCGATTGCACGGAATCCATATCTGTGGAGAGAGCGCGAGGTATTCTACCAAAATAGAGGTGGTATGGATTACTTTGGGTATGATGTCTTCGGAAATGAGACCAGTTCTGGAGTCGATGGTCCGCGGAAGCCAACGTTTGCATCGGCATACGTCCAGAACAAGCTGGAGTTCAGTGATCTGGTCCTTAATATCGGTGCGCGGTACGAGTACTTCGATCAGAACGTTCAAACACCCGACGACTACGTCGCTCCAACTTGGGATGCAAACCTGGACTACTTTGCGGATCCGGAGAATCAGCTGAAGGACACGGAGCCAGCCCATCTCATCCTCCCGCGTGTCAGCTTCTCATTCCCGGTAACGGATCGGACGGTCTTCTACGCGATGTATGGGAAGTATGCTCAGCTTCCTCCGCTGAACCGTCTCTTCTCAGGAAGCACCTCTCTTTCTGCCCGCATTAGTCCCAACACGCGCTCGAGCTACACGTTAACCAATACGCCGGGTGGAAGTGGGTTCTTGGTCCGTCCTGAACGCACCACCCAGTTCGAGATGGGTATCCGCCAGTCCATAACCGAAAACTTCGCTCTGACGGCGACTGGATTCTACAAAGACGTGCGCGACCAGATCCAGCTCAAGAGAATCTTCAACCAGGCTGGCGTACCGATGTTTGTCGCCTACCGAAATGAGGATTTCAGCACCATCAAAGGAGTGGAGCTGACGCTTGAGCTGCGACGGACGAACAGGCTTGCTGCCCGAGTTAACTATACGCTCTCCGACGCCCGTGGCTCGGCCTCAACCCCGGCATCCTCCCGCGTTGCAGTGAGCGACGAAGGTCAAGCCCGGTTCCCGAACTTCGTCAGTCCGTTCGAGTTCAACCAAGCTCACCGCGGAACCATCTTTGTTGATTACCGGTGGGCGAAGGGCGACGGCGGACCGATCCTCGAAGGGCTCGGCTTCAACATGGTGCTCTCATTCAACAGCGGACACAACTACACGCAGATCCTTGAGCCGCGCATCCTGGGCCAGGCAAGCGTCTGGAACATCGGCGTGCGACCACTCATCGATCCCCGAACGAGAACCCCTGTGGAGCCGGTCAACGCCTCGTCAACACCCTGGGTATTCAATATCGACCTCAATGCAAGCAAGGTCTTCTACGTGGGCAACATTACCGTCGAGCTGTATGCGAACATCCTGAACCTGCTGAACAGCAAACAGGTCATCAACGTGTTCCCCAACACCGGAACCCAGGGCGACGATGGCTGGCTGAGAAGTTCGTTGTCGGCCTCGTACAGAGATATACCTCGGTACACAGAATTCTACCAGACCGTCAACATCGACAACCGGTGGGCGTATTTCGTTGCTACCGGCAATGATGTGTATGGTACCCCGCGGCAGATCCGTGTCGGCGTGAAGCTCGAGATCTAAGGACTAATGACTGAACGCTGTTGTACGTGAACATGTTTAACCAACAGCTCAACTCAGAAGGAGCAACATTATGAGAAATTCATTGTTCCGTTTTCTCGTCGCGGCGCTCGTGGGTTGCGCAATCATGACGTTGAGCAATGCGCGTGCGGATGAGCCGAAAGATGAGAAAGCTCGGAAACCGATGGGGCTGGCAAAAACGACCGGTGACCCGCGGTATCAAGTGCTGAACATCAACAACATTCAAACGTGGCATACATCAAACGGTGAGTGCAACTTTCCTCCGTCGAGAGTCGGTGATGGTCTGGTTTACCCCCGCGGCACTGGAAGCTTGATTTACAGGGACGGGCTTGTGTGGGGTGGGAAGGTCTTCCAAGACGCCGCGAAGACAATCCCGGGCGGACAGAACCAGCCGATTCGAGCCGGCGGAAACGAATACGTGCAGGGGAACCAACCCGGCCGTATCGTTGGCAGCGGGGCCACAGCAGTTGCCGCCGACCAGAATCTCCCTGAGGTTCGCATCTACCGTATTCGTCGCGACTGGAACGCGATGACCGAAGATGAGCTGAAGCGAGATGCGGGCGAATGGAACGAAATCTCCCCCGCCCAGGCAACGGCCGATCAGATCGCTACCATCAAGGCTCAGTATCAAAAGGACTGGGATGAATGGCCGGTGTCACTGGGCGCACCGTATATTGAGCGGAACGGCACACCTGGCTATCAGAAACCGCCCCGTTTCAATTACGATCCGACTGCTGGTCCGCTGTTCACTCACGATCATCTCGTCAGCGGCAAACATGATGAGCCGGGTGTCGCAGGTGCAGATCCGAATATACCAGCGGATATGGTTCTCTGGACGGTGTATAACGATCTGAACCGCGCCCTCACGACTGCAACCTTTGGCTCCGAGCCAATGGGAATCGAAGGACAAACGACATATTGGGGCTACAAACGAACTGACGCTCTCGGCAACTGCGTGTTCAGGCGCATACGAATCATCAACAAAGGGGGCGTCCAGACGGGTGACGTGGCCGGCGTGAAAGGGTCATTCTACATCGACAGCATGTATGTCGGCATGTTCTCTGACCCAGATCTGGGCAACGCCGGTGATGATCTCATCGGCTGCGACACAACGCTCAGCCTGAGCTTCGTCTACAACGGCACACCAATCGATGGAGAGTATGCTGGCTACAACCTCGCACCTCCTTCGGCCGGCTACGATTTCCTCGCTGGACCTATGGTTCCGGGTGCACCGGGCGATATCGCTGTCTGGGACTTCAAGCGCATCAGTGGCAAGAAGAACATACCGATGACAGGATTTTCGTACTTCTCCGCGGGCTCAGCGATCTCCGATCCTCGTCCCCGGACATGGTCACTTGCGACTCTGCGCTGGTGGAAGATGTTTCGAGGCTTTGCGCCAATTGATGGACCGGATGTCCGGTACCCGTTCCCACCCGGCATCACACCGGGACCATTCCCGCTGTCGGGTGATCCGGTCACCGGCAAAGGATTCATTGATGGTCTTGGGTTGTCGTACGCAATGTCCCCGGGCGATCGCCGCATGATTTCAATGTCGGGCCCGTTCACTCTTGCACCGGGTGATACACAAGAGGTAGTTGTGGCAACAGTCGTGGGACTTGGAGCAGATCGGTTTTCAAGCATCTCGGTGTTGAAGTTCAACGATCAGTTTGCGCAGAACACCTTCGATGCGTTGTTTGTTGTTCCCGTTGCGACAACTCCAAAAGTGATTTCCACGGAACTTGATGGCAGCGTTGTGCTTGATTGGGGGTGGGACCCGGAAACGGTCGCGAAGGTAGAGGGGACGACAATTGAACCTGGCAGCTTTGCCTTCGAGGGATACAATATCTATCAGCTCCCGACACAGGGGGGCGCGTTGAATTCGGGGAGGCGCCTTGCCACGTTCGATGTCATCAACTCCTATTCCGTGCTTCTCGATGAGACGTTTGATGAGGCCTCGGGACTGATCATCCAGAAGCCCGTTCAGTTTGGAACGAACAGCGGCGTAAAGAAGGTCTATGAATTCAAAGCGGACGCACTGGGCGACCATCCGACGTTGTACAATGGACGGGAGTACTACCTTGCGGTCACTGCCTATTTCCGCGCCACAAAACCGGGATTCTTGCCGCAGGTGCTGGAATCGGCTCCGGCCCGTGTACGCGGAACACCTCAGAAGCCGTTCCCCGGCACCAAGTACAATGCGAAGATCGGCGAGACAATAACCGTATCGCATCCCGCCGGAAATGCTGAAGGGTCTGTGGTCGTTAACGTTATCGATCCGTCGAGGCTGAGCGGTGATACATATCGGGTAACCTTCACGGGAGCTGGGGCAGGCAAGACTTACAGTATCGTCAACGTCACGAAGAACAAGACACTGTTCTTCGGCGGAAGGAACTATGGAGAAGACTGGGGTGGAATGGCTGACGATTACCCCACCGCGGATGGGATGGTTGTAAAAGTGACCGAGGGGGCGGGTGTTAGCAACGCTGCGACGGTATGGTCAGGTGGCGCACAGTGGATCGATGGAACACTTTATTGGGGCGATCCCTATTCCGGCTTCAAAGAGAGCGTCCTGCCGGGAGCAAAAGCTGGCGACCACCTTGGGCAGTATGCACCGTCTTTCCCATTGACCAGCATCTATCCAGTCGAAATCCGGTTCGACGCGGCAAATCCGCAAAAAGCCTACCGTATTGTCCGTCATAGCACGTATACTGAAAACGTGTACAAGATTGGCAAGTCATTCGGCAGCACCAGTAAGGATACTCTCCCGGTGATTAACGTGCCGTTCACGGTGTGGGATGTCAGCAAGACTCCACACCGACAGTTGACGGTCTCTGTTCGGGATAATAACCGGAACGGCGTATGGGATTGCGCTTCTGGCGAATTCTTCAACATCTACAACAAGACATACGACCCGACGATGACACAGTTCGGAACGACCATGAAAGAATATCAGACCCCGAACATCGCGACGGGTGGTCCGACAGCGGACATTGTCTATATCGTTGATCTCAAGATCGCCACTGGCCAGACGATGAGCGGAAGCGTTGGAACTCTCAAGATCTTTCCGAAGCTGCCCTTTACCACCACCGATCAGTTCACTTTCTCGCCGGGCAGCAAGAAGGCGGAGTATGGCAACGTTGAACTCGCCAAGGAGGAGGTTAACAAGATCAACGTCTTCCCCAATCCGTACTATGCGCTGAATGCCTCCGAGACGAACAGGTTCTCACGGTTCGTCACATTCAGCCATCTGCCGGCAAACTGCACCATTCGGATCTTCAACCTGGCCGGCCATCTTGTCAGAAGCATCGTTAAAGATGGCGCGTCCAACCCGACGCAGTTCCAGCAGTGGGATCTCACGAACCAGTACGGGTTCCCGGTTGCCAGCGGCGTGTATATCGCGCACATCGACATGCCGGACCTTGGAACCACAAAGGTGCTGAAAGTAGCAGTTATCCAAGAGCAAGAAGTACTGCAGTACTACTAAACCTGCCTTGGAACGGATCTTTGCATAAGGAGAAACTAACATGACTATGAAGAATGTTCTTACTCTGTGCTTGATCTGCTTGCTGCTTCTCGGCATCGTTGCAACGGTTTCTGCACAAAACAAGCGGGTCGGCACAGCGGCTGCACCTGAGCTGCTGATTCCCGTCGGTGCACGAGATCTTGCCATGGGCGGATCAACCATCGCTGTTTCACAAGGTGTTGAAGCTATTCACTGGAATCCCGCAGGACTGGGCCGTACCGGTCACTCTGCCGAGGCGATGTTCTCTACCATGAGCTACATCGCCGATATCGGTGTGCAGTATGGAGCGGTTGCCGGCACATTTGGCGAGTTCGGCTCGATTGGCTTCAGCATCAAATCTCTCAGTTTCGGCGACATTAACCTCACGACCGTTGACGATCCCGATGGAGTGGGCGGCCGAGTCTTCAGTCCGACATACGTAACAATGGGACTGACGTATGCCCGTGCCTTAACCGACGCGATCTCCGCTGGTGGATCAGTAAAGCTGATCACCGAGCAGATTCATCGCGTGTCGGCATCGGGTGTCGCCTTTGACTTCGGCGTCCAGTACAGCAAGCTCGCCGGGATCTCCGGTCTTTCGGTTGGCGTCGCCATCAAGAACATCGGCTCGCAGATGAAGTTCGACGGCTCAGGCCTGATGCGCGAGGCACAGGCTATCGACGTCAGACGGCCCCTGCAGATGTTCAAGAGCGAAGCAGCAAGCTTCGAGCTGCCATCGGTCATCGAGATCGGGTTGACGTATCAACGAGCGATCGCTGAGAATCTGAGCGGCACTGTCAGCGGCTCCTTCACGAACAACAATCTGTTTCTCGATGAGTACCGCCTTGGCGGCGAGGTGGGCTACAAGCTTGAATCTCTTCAGTTGTTCGGGCGGGCTGGTCTTTCTGTTGTCCCGAAGGACCAGAATGCCGAGCAGGAGAGGGTTTTTGGTGCCTGTTTTGGCGGAGGCATTAACACCACGGCCGCTGGGATCGACATCACCATCGACTACGCATATCGGTCTGCAGAGTTCTTCGATGGTAATCAGGTCTTCTCGGTGAAGTTCGGCTTCTGACGAACGATTCAACGCTCGTTTCAACGCAAAAGGCTGCCCCTGGAAGGCAGCCTTTTGTGCTTAGAGGTCCTGGACTAAAGCATTTCAGGACGACAGGCTCTGCGGGTACAAACAAAAACCTGTTGCTGCCCAGACGTCCAGATGACACGTAGTTGGGTTGAAGGAGGAGAAAGCCCACCGTGTCGGAGATAGAGCTTGCGCTTCTTACGCGGGCAACAACAGGTTGTTCAGTTCGTTAAATGCGGGTCAAGTTTTGTGCCACGTCCACCGGTTTCGGGACTCTGTCAAAAACCGAGTGTGTGCATATACTTCCCAACCCGTGCTTTCTAAACGCGAGAATTTCAATTCTAGGGGTGGTTCCATTTCTGAGAGAGAAAGCCAGCAGCCTCACAAAGAAGAAGTGCAGATGAAGATCTCTCTATAACGGAGTGATTTCCACCTGCACTTCCCGTTTTTTAGACAACCGCGCCAGTGCTACTCGAGCTTGGCGATCTTCACCGCTTCGGGCAGCAGGGTGAGTGCCTTCTGGAACTGCGGATCAACACCTAGCATCACCGGATACCAGCCCTCATTTCCCCACAACGCTCTTGCAACCTCTGCCTTCAGCCTCGCCTTGATGTAGGAGAGATCCTGCGCAAAGTCCTTCTCTTCAATGCTGATATCCTTGGTCTTCACGAACTTCTGGTAACTGTCCACGATCTCGGGGGTGATGGTATAAGACTGCATGAACTTCTTTCTTTCAGCACCATACGTCGATCGGAGCATCTGCCCTTCCCCATCGAGATACGAGGAGGCAAACTGGTAGAACATGTCGCGCCTGAGGAGGTTTTCCGTCGACTTGCCAAGGCGCGGCGGCTTAATGATGTAGTCGGGAGTAATACCCCCGCCGCCGTAGACCACGCGGCCCGCCGCGGTATAATACACACCGCCCGACGAGTCGGGGCCGTGGTTGGAATCCTTCCTGTGCTGCAGGTTTTCCCCTTCCAGTTCCTCGCGCTCGAAGGCCTCCCGCTGATATGCCATCTTGTCCTTGCCCTCGTACGATCGCTGAATCAGGCGCCCGCTGGGAGTATAGTAGCGTGCGATGGTCATTCGAAGAGCGGAGCCGTCATTAAAGGGCCACTGACGCTGCACCAGGCCCTTTCCGAAACTCGTCTCACCCACCACAAGACCCCGGTCCCAGTCCTGAATTGCCCCGGCCACAATCTCGCTGGCACTTGCCGACGCATTATTGATGAGAACGATGAGCGGAAGTTTTTCGTACAAATCGCCGGAATTGGCAGCGTAGGACTCCTCAAGATCCGCGGAACGAGCTTTCGTGTACACGATCGTCCTTGGTTTGCCCTTGGTTCCCCCCTCCAGAAAGAGGTCTGCCATTCGAACCGCCTCCTCAAGGATGCCGCCGGGGTTCATCCGAAGATCCAGAATCAAGCGCTTCATCCCTTGCCCGCGGAGTAACTGAAGGGCTCTCGCCAGCTCCTGGTTGGTCTTCTGGCTAAACTTGTTCACGTACACGTACCCGACCTCATCAGTGACCATCGTCGCAATGTCGATAGAGGTGATGGTGATTTCAGCCCGCGTGATTTCGTACTCAAGAAGCTCGCTTATGCCCGGACGGGAGATGGCTACCTTTACTTTTGTCCCCTTCGGTCCCCTTAATCGCTGTGATGCCCGCTCCGATGTAAGCCCTATCGCTGTGCTGTCGTTGATCTTCACAATCCTATCATTTGAGAGGATGCCAAGTTTTGCCGATGGTCCCCCTCCCATGGGTTCAATCACCATAACCGTATCGTTCAGCGTGCGGATCATCAGCCCAACGCCCTCATAGTTGCCCTGCATTTCCTCGGATGTCCGCTGGAAAACCCTCGGTGGGAAATACACGGAGTGAGGATCGAGCTGCTCAAGCATCCCGTTGATGGCTCCTTCTGTAAGCTTCCGGGTATCGACCGTGTCCACGTAGAACTTGTCTGCCAGGACGAGGATGTCTTTGAACTTGTTTAGCTGCTCGTAGATGTTGTCGGCCGAAATAAGTGCGTTCCCCCCGAACCCTATGATCATCCCGAGCACCATCAGTGTGACAACCGTCCACAGTGAGAACTTCTTCTTCATCCAACCACCTTCATAAAATGTGATCTGGCAATATGATGTCTGAACGGCGAGGTAGCGCAGAGAGTTCCTCGGTGACGCTGACCGATCTCTCCACGATGCCCTGTCAATCAGCGGCCGTATGAAAAGGTACGAAAAAAACTAGAAATAGGAAACTTGCCGTAATATATCGCACGTGCCGGGTTTCGGCAATATTGGCCGTCTTACCCCGATACGACACCTCTATCCGCTTCATGTTCCTCGCACCGGCGCTTTGCCTTCGGCTTCCTTCGGACCTTCGGTCGCCTGAGGTACCCTTGCCGGGTATGCAGAGGACTCACACCTCCAAGTGAATGCGCCCTGCCGGGCGCACCAAAAAAAATCCCCGGCGCAAAGGCCGGGGACGCTCACACCGTTGTTGGGATGAAGAGACTTACGAGGAGAGATCACGTATCTTTGTACGAGCGTCATCTGCAGCACGGCCCGTAGACACCAGCCCAAGGTATTTCTGGTAAAATTGAACCGCCTCCCTCCTGGAACCCTTGAACTCGTACAACTGCGCGATGCGGAACACCAAATGGGTAAGCGATTGATCCCGCTCAAATGCCATTTGGAATGCGGTGATTGCGTCGTTGTACATTCGCTTCCGTTCGTATGCGCGACCAAGGTTGAGATAGCTGTCAGCATTAATTGGGGCAACCTCGACGTACTTCTTGAACATCACAATTGCCTCTTCCACCTGACGCCTGTTCAAGTAATAGATACCGAAGCGCTGATACGCTTGCCACCCCCGCGGATGCATCCGGATGGCCTTCTTATAAAGCGTGACAGCATTTTTTGGTTCGCCCTCTTCCGCGCAGATGCGCGCACGGGCAAGCGTGCCGAGATACGGGTCAACTGCAGCAATGGCGTCCGCCTGTTCGCGCGCCCTGCCAAAGCTTCCACCTAAGATCGAGGGTGCACAAACATAGTACTCTATGAGTGCTTCCCGATATTGAATGGCCGCTGGATCGTACTGCACAGCTTGTTCGAGCTGGGCCTTCACCCTCGCAGCGATGAACGGCTTGCGAAAGATACTTGCATAGGTGAAGTCGGCAATATATGCTTCCCCAAGCCGATAATGATATTCGGCGTTTGCGCCGTCAAGCTCAACGGCTCTCTCGAGGTGCTCAACGGCTTTCTCGGTGTCCTGTGGCTCGCGCAGATGCTCAAGCCCGAGATGGTAATGCGCTACTGCGTTTCTGGAATCCTTCTCGAGCAGTTCCTCGTAATAACGCTTTGGGTCTGTGAACTGGAGTCCGCGACCTAGGCGCGGTTGGGCAATCGCGCTCTGACCCGCAAAGAAGACGAGAAGATAACAGATGAGACCACCGAGATACAACGTACGGCTTCTGCCTGACATTACAGCCTCCTTCAATAACAGAATGGCTCTCTCGGTATGCCTTCACGTAGATACGTTTCAGGCCCAGCTGTGTTGCGATCTTCGACAGGCCCGCTGAATATAAGACGACTCGGCCAGCCAAATTGTTGCTGTCGGCAACTTTTTAGGAGGTACGAAGCGGTATGACCAGAGACACCTCCACCCCGCAAGTTGGCTTATTTGATAGTTTTAGCCTGTGTTCGTCACCGTAAAGCTGCTGCAGGCGGTCCCGTGCATTTTTCAGCCCAACGCCTTCTTTTACGCTGGTTTCTTCGCCGTTCGGCAATCCCGGGCCGTCGTCGCTCACCACCAGCCGTAACGATCCATTCTCGCGGTGTGCAGAGATTTCAATGTAGCCCCCATTCGTTCGCGGCGTCACTGCATACCGTATGGCGTTTTCCACGAGCGGCTGCAGGATCAGGTTCGGAACTTTGAGATCAAGGGCCTGCGGATCGATGCTCATGTGGACCCTGAGGCGGTCGCCAAATCGGATCTGCTCGATTTCAAGATAGCGTTGAAGGAAATCAAGTTCCTCGCGTAATGTTACTTCCTGCACACCGAGGTCACGCAACGAGTATCGCAGCAGGTCGCCCAGCCTCGCGAGAACCCGATCTGCCGCATGCACATCTTTGTGTAATAGAGACGATATCGCATTCAGCGTGTTGAAGAGAAAATGAGGTTGTAGCTGCATTCGCAGAGCCTGTAGTTGCGCTTGGGAGAGTTGCGCCTCGAGCTGTGCTGCCTGTAATTCCCTGTCGCGGTACTTACGATAGTACTGGCGCGCGTAACCATAGCCCAAGATTGCCCAATAGGTCAATACATTGATATGGAAGTTGAAGACGAACGAGAACCGGATCGAAGTAAATGACTCGTAAAGATTGAGCGGCTCGGTCAGAAATGACTGCAGAACAACTTCTGCAATCAGCAGTTGAATAGTTGAGAGGAGGAGGCTTGTCGGCAGATGAACGAGGAGCGAACGCAACCACGTCGACCGTTCAAGCTGAAAGCGCCTCCCCAGCCACAGTACCGTAGGAGCAAGGCATGCCCATATATAGTAGAACGAAAGGTTTGTGATCAGCGCCTGCTCGCGTGTGATCGGACTCTGGTAGATGTACCGATCCCAAAGAGACGACTGCGAGGCGAAGAAGAGTCCTACGGAGGTCCAGACGAGAATTGCAATGAACCACCGGACCCATCGGCGTTCAAAGATGCTTTTCTGTGCCATGGCTATTCCTCGGTGCTATGCCTCGTTCCCATATTGCTGCGTCTGTGGCCTTCTTTTCTTGGCGCCGTCAGATCGGCAGCCGGCGTGCCTTCCGCTGAACAAGCTCCAGCACGTTTCTCATATCGGCTTTGTCCGTCCGCATATGATTCACAACCAATTGTTCATTGTTTCCGCATTGGCGGCTCAGCGATCATTTCCTTGTACACAACCGGATGTGGCCGAAAGACGATCCCGTCATCAGCAGTCCTTTCCGAGTGGTGGCAATCAAGAGCCAAGAGTTGTACTGATTCGATTTGCGCTCATGGCAGTATAGCAAAAAGCCTCCGAAGATGCTCAGAGGCTTGGGCTTCACGCCAGTAAGAGATTCAGTGATCACCAGATGCGTACAACACAAAAAATAGATAGCCCGCCTTGCCACCCTCGTCTGGAAATGCAACCGACACGCACAGTTGGGGAGAAGGAGGAGGAAGCCCTTCGGGCTGAGCCCTTAGGACGAAGCCCTTCGGGCTGAGCCCTCAGGACGAAGCCCAATGTGTCGATGGTTTGAGTGTTGCATCCTGGTCAATAGCGGGCTATATAGCTTAACGCAACCGTTGTCGTGAGAAAGAACTCCAGGTCGTCAGACCCCCGCACAGCCCTGCATCATCCACGGGGCAAGTATACATAGTGTTCTCCCTCTCGGCAATTGAATTGTGATGGAAGGTGTCACTGGCGGGACAGTGTGTCCTAGTGGGGGGATGGGCGGTAATTCAGAGCGCCTTGCCAATCAGTTCCGGAAGATGGTTTCGGTAACTCCGGCTCATCGTCAATTGCGTTCCATCGCGCAGGATGACCACGTACTCGCCGTGAAACCAGGGTTGGAGCTCTTTAATCTTCTCCATGTTCACAAACGTCGAGCGATGAATTCGGATGAACTGGTTAGGATCCAGTTTTTTCTCAATCGCGCTCATCGTTTCGCGCAGCAGGTGCGTTTCATTTCCGACATGCAGGCGGACATAGTTTCCCGCTGCTTCAATCCAGTCAATTTCTTCGGTCTTCAAGAAGAAAACGCGTCCGCCCGACTTCACAACCAGCCGACTTGCCTGCCGCCGCGCGGCTCGGAGTCCTTCAAGCAGCGCGAGCACTCGTTCACGCGCGTCGCCTTGCTCCTGTTGTTCGATGTACGACTTCGCCCGCTGGAGGGCATTGTGGAACCGCTCTTTGTCAAACGGCTTCAGGAGATAATCCAGCGCGTGCACCTCGAACGCCTGGACTGCATATTGGTCGTACGCGGTCACGAAAAGCACAGCGGGGAGATGATCTTGGTCAAGTGCTTCCAACACACCGAAACCATCTACCCCCGGCATTTGAATGTCCAGAAAAAGCAGATCCGGCAGCTTCGTGCGGATTGCTTCAACAGCATCGCGACCATTCGTGCATTCAGCGATCACCTCAACACTGTGATCGTTCTTCAGCATCTCCAGGATCTTCTGCCGTCCTAGCTGCTCGTCATCAACGATGATCGCCCGCAGTCGCTTCGATTCAGCCATCGTCCGTGCCTCCTTGCTCATCTCTTTTGTATCCGGGGTCTAGCCACAACCCGTCTCCACCTTCTGCCAAAATGCGCTTCTCCGCCTCAATGCCGATCATGTTGAGAGACGAAACAAGAGGTCCAAAAGTTACATCAGGCTCCGACGAAAAAGAAAACCCGGCTACCGTGAGCCGATAGCCGGGGATCATTCTCATTTCTGAGTTTTTGGTGACTCTACTCCTGCTTCTTGGGCTTCCAATTCACATCAAGCATTTCACTTTCAGGGATTACGGACAGTCTTGCAGCCTCCACTTTTGACCGGTAAACTGCCACATCTCTTGCAAACAGATCGTTGAATTCCTTCAGTGCGTTTTCCAGAATGACTTCGGCCTGCTGCCGGTACGTATTCTGTGTTGGTGTCGGTGCATCCCATGATGAAGACAGAGATCGGAGAACATAGCCCAATCGAGCAGAAGCTGTGTTCGGCCTGCGACTCATCCCCTGAACACGATCCGGTTCATCAGCAAATTGGTCTGCGACCGTTGTGAGCTTCTTCTTCAGGGCCTCTGATGCGTTCTTCAAATCTTTCGCTGTATCATCCGTGCGATCTTTGATCTGACCGAGCACATACTCGATGGCTTTCCGTGTCTTCTGAATGCGGTCGATTGCTTCAGCAACCACCTCCACGCGCTGGCCGACGCTGAGGATGGCTTCATACTTCTGCCGACGTTCATCGAGCGCAAGACTCGCACGCGGGTCGGCCAGGACCTCTGCTGTCTGCACAGCTTCAACCTTGCCGAGCTTTATCCGAACAGCGTATTTGTCGGGCAACACTTCCGGCCCCTGCGGCGTGAACTCTTCATCTCTCGGTGGAGTGAAGCGCGGTTGCCTGAAGCCGTCGCGGCGGAGATTCCATGAGACACGGTTGATCCCCTTCTCCATCGGACCGTCAAGCTTGCGGATCACCCTCCCTTCTCCATCCAGAATTTCAATCTTCACTCTCTTCTTTTCCTTTTGATCCCGCTGATCCTCGGGGTCTAATTCCGGCCGATCATCTTTCGCTTTCTCTTCCTCCTTCGGCGGATTCACACTGTAGGTGATGAGCGCACCATATGGTCGCCCCTCACCTCTGAACATCGCATCGCCCGGGAAGTGATAGCCATCCATTTGCCGAACCTGGTGTTGAATGGCCGACGGGATTTCAAAGATATGAAGCGGTTTCTCCAGCAGTCCGCGGGTGACAGCTCGCAGGGGTCGAATATCGTCAAGTATGTAGGCTGCCCTGCCGTGTGTTCCGACCACAAGATCGTGCTCGCGCGGATGTACTATGAGCGCCATTGCTGACACCGTTGGAAATCCGTGCGTCCATTTCATCCAGTTCTTCCCGTCATCGAGGCTGATCCAGAGGCCGAACTCCGTGCCGAGATACAGGAGTTCTCTTTTCACGGGATCCTGCTCGATAACAAGAGCGTACCCCCAGAGGGATTTCGACCCAGCGGTTGGGTCGTTTTTTGTCAGGGCCGTCCAGCTTTTTCCAAAGCTGTCGGTTTTGTAGACGTACGTTTTCCAATTGCTTCGCCGATGATCATCAAAGACTACGTACGCTGTGCCCGCGTCGAACTTGGATGCCTCGATGTGGGCCACCCAGGTGTTCTTCGGCACATCTGGAATCCGGTCTCCGGCATTCGTCCATGTTGCACCGCCATCCTGTGTACTGTGTATGTTTCCATCGTCGGTTCCAACCCAGATCACGCCTTGCCGCACGGGGCTAGGTGCTATCGTCAAGATCGTGGTGTAATTCTCCGCCCCGGTGACATCCTTGGTCAAACCGCCGCTCTCGGCCTGTTTCTGTTTCGTGGTATCATTTGTCGTCAGATCCGGACTGATGATCGTCCAGCTATTGCCCCGATCGGTGCTTTTATGAAGAAACTGGCTTCCATAATAGATCGTCTTCGGATCGAAAGGGTCAACTGCAATACCTGCGTTCCAATTGAACCGAAGCTCCACACCGTCCGGTCCCCAGGGCCGGATGTCTTTCCGCTCTCCCGTCTTCCAGTTGAACCGGATGAGAAAACCTCCCTGCGACATCGCGTATCCGAAGCTCGGATCTGACGGATCGACCAGGGTGGCAAATCCGTCGCCGAATCCCACTTCATTCCAATGCCAGTTGCGGATGCCTCCATTTTCCCACACGTTGCTGGGGCCCCGCCAGGAGCCGTTGTCCTGCATGCCGCCATACACGTTGTACGGCACCTCCATATCGACATTGATGTGATAGTACTGTGCGAGGGGGAGGTTTTCCACAAAGCGCCATGTTTTTCCTCTATCGTAGCTGATCGCGACGCCGCCGTCGTTGCCGTCGATCAATACATTTCCATCGGAGGGATGGATCCAGAGTGCGTGATGATCCGAGTGAACACGAGATCCGGGGGTGATGTTCGTAAACGATTTTCCGCCATCCGTGCTGACGGTGAGATTTGTATGAAGGCTGTATACCCGATTCTCATTCTGCGGATCAACGCGTATGTCTGCATAATAGAATGGACGCGGGTTGATCGTACGGGAGTCGTTAACCATCTTCCACGATCGGCCGGCGTCCTCAGATCGGTACAGGGCGTTCCTTTTGGCTTCAATGAGTGCGTAGACAATTTCGGGGTTGCTGCGCGCGATTGCCACGCCCATACGCCCGAGGTCCCCCTTTGGCAAGCCTTCCCCGTCACCGATGCGCTTCCACGTTTCGCCTCCATCATAGCTCACGTAGAGCCCGCTGCCCGGTCCGCCAGATTTAAAGAACCATGGCCACCGGCGATATTCCCACATCGCGGCGAAGAGCTTGTTGGGATTGGTTGGATCCATGACAAGATCCGCGCATCCCGTCTTATCGTTTACGTAGAGCACCCTCTTCCAGGTTTTCCCTCCATCAGTTGTCTTGAACACACCACGCTCGGGATTTTCACCCCACATCTGTCCCATCGCTGCTGCATAGGCAAGCTCCGGGTTGGTGGGATGAAGAACGATTCTGTGAATGCGCTCCGTCCGATCAAGTCCGAGATGCGACCACGTGGTTCCGCCATCAAGACTTTTATACACGCCGTTGCCTACGCTGGCGCTGTTGCGCGGGTTCCCCTCGCCCGTTCCTACCCAGACAGTTGATGGATTCGCCTGAAAGATCGCAACAGCCCCAACGGCAGCGACCGGCTGTTCGTCAAACAGCGGTCGCCACGACGTGCCGCCGTTTGTAGTTTTCCAAACACCTCCTGTTGCCGCACCAATGATGATGATATGAGAATTTGACGCAACAGCATCAATGCTCCCGATCCGGCCGCTCATGCCGGCAGGACCGATACTGCGTGCTTTCATGCCCGCAAAAAGTGCTGTGTCTGGTTGCGCGTAGCTCACTGCGGCACCGACAAACACCAAGGTGGTAAGCCGCAGGATGGCAAGACATATCTTGTTCTTCACAATAATCCTCCTTGGGAACGAAGGGAAGGTTGTGACCTCCTCAAGAAAATGCGCGTTTCAAATGGATTTCCTGACGCTTCATGCTGACAGAGTAGACGAAATGCTGCAAGCGTGCTGCTGAGTATTGCAAGACTGCTCTGGCGCCGATCGCTGAGTCGAGGACGGATACAGAAGAATCTCCATACAGCAAAGTAGGTTAACAGCCTCTTCAAGATCAGCGCTTACGTATCACGCGTGTGATGCCTGCTCCACACTAGTTCTTTGACTCCACAACCGGCGGTTTCCCAAGCACGTCTTCAATGCTTAGATTATTGACGGGTCCCAGGTTCAGGTCACGCAAACCTTTCTCAATCACCTTCCGGTCTCCAACAATGATGATTGCCACCGCCTCGGGATCAAGGTACTTCTTTGCCACACGTACAACGTCCTCTTTCGTCACGGAAAGCACACGCTGCACGTACGTATTAAAATAGTCATCTGGCAGACTGTAGGTCACTACTTCTCCAAGCTCCCCGGCGATTTGTGACGCGGTCTGGAACGACCTGGGGTATCGCAGCGCAAGGTAGTTCTTTGCCCGTGTGAGTTCTTCATCAGAAGAGGGTTGGAGTATGCGCGTCAGCTCATTCATGAACTCTGTGAGGGCTTTGTCGGTAACTGCGCTTTGCACTGCTGATCCTGCGAGAAACGGCCCGGGCAATAGCCGAAAATCGAATGACGAACCGGCTCCATATGTGTACCCATGCTGCTCGCGGAGGTTTTGGTTCAGTCGGGAGGTAAAAGAGCCGCCGAGGATCGTGTTCATCACAACCAGGGGGAAATAATCCTCCGTAAGTCGCTCGGCCCCGATGCGGCCAATCCGGATCTCTGATTGGGCTGCCTCCGGCTTGTCGACCAGATAGATCTGCCGCTGCCGAACCTGTTTCGGCCTGGTCCACGATGCCTTTGAAGCCGGCTTTCGTCCCCATGACCCAAAGGCTGCCTCGAACTTCGGCAGGATTGTCTGCGGCACAACGTCCCCTACAACGACAATGGTTGCATTCCCTGCGTGGAAGAACAAGGAGTGGAACTTCCGCAAATCATCGACCACGAAGGCATGGATGCTCCTCTCGGATCCAAGCGTCGGGATGCCATACGGATGCTGAGCACCAAAAAGCGTCCTATTGAACAGGACGCTCGCAATCGCCCGCGGCTCATCATGCCACTGCAGCAATGTCGTAAGGCGTTCCTTTTGCTTGCGCCCCAGCTCGGTAGCCGGAAACGTCGGGCGCATGGCGATATCGGCCATTAACGGGAGCGCCTCATCGATCTTGCCGAGCGGGGTGTGCAGCGTAATGCTCGAGGTGTGCATGCCCGCGTTGGTCCGGATGCTCGCACCAAGGAAATCGATTGCATCTGCCAACTCAAGGGCATCCCTCTGACCCGCCCCTTCGTCCATCATATCCACGGTCAGGCTCGCGAGCCCACTTTTGTTGTTCGCATCCATCGCGCTGCCAGCGTTCACTAGCAGGTTAACCTGGACCACCGGCACATTGTGCTTCTCCATGATAACAACCGGCAAGCCATTGGAAAGCTGAAAGCGCTGGATAGCAGGAAGTCTCAACAACGGTGTAGGCCCAAGCGCCGGAGGACTCTTGCGATCAGGCACCTGTGCATGAACCGTGCCCGAAACGAAAACGGCAAGCATCAGGAAGAAAGCGAGTATTGAGCTCTTCCCGGAAGCCGCTTTCCCTCCGGGGGCTTGTATGCACTGTTGAATGCTAGCTGCGTGTCTCATGGCTTTACCTCCTTGCTGCCGGGTGTAGCCAGGTCTTTCTTCCCTTGAGGGACGATACTTAGTACAACGCGGGCGTTTCTCTTTAGGTATGTTTGTGCAACAGCACGGATATCATTCGGGTCTAGAGCCTTGTATCGCGAGAGATCCTCGTGAAAGTAATCGGGATTTCCTGTATGAAAGAAATAACTATTGAGCCGATCCGCCTTCCCGCCGAAGCTCCCGACACGCTCCAGCCGATCCAAAAATCCTGCCTCGAACTGGTTCACCGCTCGCTGAACCTCCTTCAGACTTGGTGCCTCGGCTGTGATCTTGTCGAGTTCCTCCTGGATAATCCGCTCAAGCTCCGCCAGCGTGTGGCCCGCCCTTGCCGTAGCAACGATCCAGAATGTCGAACTCAATGCCTCTGACGACTGAAAGGCAGAGACATCCTGGGCAATCTGGAGTTCGTACACTAATCGCTTGTAGATCCGTGAATTCTTACCACCTGCAAGAACATCCGCCAGCACGTCGAGCTCTGCGTCGCCCGGCGCAAACATCGCCGGAGAGTGCCAGACAATGTATAGACGTGGCAGCTGGACGCGATCCTCAAACATCAATCGCTTTTCCTCTGTCAGCACGGCAGGTGGTGGTGCGAGTGGCTGCACGGGCGGTCCCGCTGGTACATCGCGAAACCATTTCTCAACGAGTGCCTTCGTCCCGGCTGGATCGATATCTCCCGCGATAACCAGGCTGGCGTTGTTTGGGGTGTAATAGTTCTTGAAGAACTCCACCACATCTTCATAGCTTGCAGCGGAGAGATCCTGCATGTAACCGATCGTCGGCCAGTGGTATGGATGATCAGCCGGGTACAGGTTCTCACTGAGCACGATCGAGGACATGCCGTACGGCCGATTTTCATAAGATTGGCGGCGCTCGTTCTTCACCACGTCGCGTTGCCCGTCGACCTTGGAAGGAGACATCGCGCTCAGGAGATTCGCCATGCGGTCGGATTCCAAAAACAGGGCGAGATCAAGCGCGTTGCTGGGACCATCCTCAAAGTAATTGGTACGATCGGAATTGGTTGAGCCGTTGTTATCAGCCCCGGCGGCCTCGAGCCACTCATCGAATTTCCCCTCGGGTACGTTGCCCGACCCTTCGAACATAATATGCTCGAAGAGATGAGCGAAGCCCGTGCGGCCCGGCTTCTCACGTCCGGAGCCGACGTGATACCAGATATTTACGCTGACGGCTGGTATCAGGTGATCTTCATGAAGGATAACGTTCAGGCCGTTCGGAAGCACAAACCGCGTATACGGGACAGAGATACGCAGCTCTTGCGCCACGCTGATGCTTATGGCAAAAAGAAGAAAACACAACAATCGTCTCATGGTATTCTCCATTGAGATGAAGCCGGGGGTAAGACAAGTATGTAAAGATTGGAACTGCTGCGCGCGTGAAGTGTACAAGCGCGGCTTCATAGGATAGCAATTTCTGCAACAAAAACAAAGTAGGTGGGTCACTGGGGGGGCGATCGTCTTGACGCTGTAGCAGGCACAAGGATAACAATCTACGATTTCTGGTGACAAAAGGATTCTCTTGTACAGGCTGAGAAACAGTCGGCACGTCGGAAGGAAACGCCCGACACCACTCTACCGCCAGAGGGATCGCCTTGACGCCGGGTTAAGCAGAAGCCTGACAATCTACAATTACGCGGTTGCGGTCACAGAGTGGTCTTTGATCGCCCGAGCAGGTTGCTGAAAAAGGCCCGCGAGAGATAGACTCAATCAGGGAGCGGAGTCGAACCCTGTCATATGCATCAATTTACACGCTTCGACTGCGCTCAGCGTGACTGTGAAGTCCTTGTCGGTAGGGGCAACTGGACAGAAGGTACAAAGAAACGGGGAGCCTTGTTCAGGCTCCCCGCTTTTGAGTTTCCTGGCTGGGTTACTTCTTCTTCCCTTTGTCTCTTGGTACTGTTACCTCTACGAGTTTGTCGGTATAGTTTCCACTCGGATCGGTACACCGCACCGTGATGGTGTACACCCGGCCATTCCCCATTCCGGAGCGCTCGGCACGTAGCTGGACCGTCAGACCATCGATGTTCTGGATATCATCGGCGGTATCGCCGTCACCGAGACCGTTGTCCGGCTCGTTGCTTACAACACTGAGGATGTTGCTTGTGAAATTACCGCAATTATCGCTGGCATCCACACTTACCGTGACGGTCACCAGCTTGTGGTTTGGCGGCCAGAGGGTATTGGGCGTTGCGGTAACACCGGTAATGAGCGGCGGCGTATTGTCGTAAACAGTGACGTTTTGGAACGCTGTAGCCTCGTTACCCTTTGCATCGACCGCCACATAAGTGATACTGTGTGTGCCCACGGGAAAAACATTCCCTGGGGGTACGTCTCTTAGGGTAACCTGGACGTTTCCGTCGCAGTTATCCTGTGCTGTGGCAAAGTAGAGGAGCATCTCATCGGTCACGACCGCGTCGCATGTGGTCGCACCAGAACCTGTGTACGCCACCACGGCTGATTGGATAGTAATCTTTGGTGGTGTATTGTCAACAACGGTGATAGTCTGTGTCGCTGTAGCTTCATTGCCAGCGACATCGGTCGCGGTCCAGGTGATCGTCGTCGTCCCCACCGGGAAAAACTTGTCAGCTGGCGCATTGTTCAGAATAGACGCCACTGAGCAATTATCACTAGCGGTTGCTTCCCCGAGATCATTCAGAATGGTCCCACATGTGATTGCGTCAGGGCCGGTATATGCTGTTACGGTTGGCGGAGCAGTAATCTTTGGCAGCGTATTGTCGACAACGGTAACATTTTGCGTTGCTGTAGCCGTATTGCCTTCTGCATCAGTGCCCGTATAGGTGATCGTTGTCGTGCCGACGGGGAATGCATTCCCTTCAGGTACTCCGCTGAGACCAACGGTAGTGGGACCATCGCAGATGTCTTCTGCGCTCGCGAAGGACAGCAACATTTCATTTGTTAATACTGCCCCGCACGCGGTTGCACCAGCGCCCGTGCCGGCGGTTATCGATGATTGGATTGTAATCGTTGGGGGAGTCGTGTCCTGTACCGTGATTGTCACGGTAGCCGACGCCGTTCCACCATTCCCATCATCCACGGTCAGCACGATGTCATGTGTGCCCAATGGAAGTGTTACATTGGCGGTTGGCTGGATACCGCTGGCAAGGATCGTTTCGCCTTCCTTCCAGGTATAGGTAAGGGGATCGCCATCTGGATCATACGAGGCAGAACCATCAAGTGTGACAAGTGCACCGGAACGTACGTTGCATTCGACGGTTTGATCGTCTCCCGCGTCTGCAACTGGTGGTTGATTGGTAACAGCCTTAACAATTTCAACGTCATCGAGATCGACTAACAATACTCTTGTATTGCCGTTAAAATCGAAATGAAGGCGGACAGTCTGGCCTTGGAAGCTGCTGATATCAAAACTCATTTGCTCATAGTTTGCCTGACTGGCGTTGCCGCCACCTGAGAACAAGGGAAACCCTGGGACCGCAGAAGCTTTGAAAAGGGTTGTCAGGACTCCGTTTGTCGTGGGATTTCGCAGCTCCACAATCATATCTTGGCTCCAATCGGCCCAACCTCCAGAAGAGTAGTTCTTCCAACGTATCCAGAATTTCAGTGTAAGATCACCAGGCTTCGGGTTTGTGATTGCAGGCAAGATGACATCCTGGTACAGCACGTGAAGCGTGTTGGCGTTCGCGATCGCGCTTGCGGCAGAATTTCCGGTGTTGGGCAGTTTCTCTGCGTGAGTGGCGCCGGAATTGAAAGGTGGAGGGGGATAAACGTAGAAATGCTGATACGGATCGTACAGATATCCGGTGATCCACGACCATTCGGGATGTGGCTTTAACGGGCCACCAGGATACGGATCGGGTGCAACAATGCCATATCCCTTATACGCCGTTGTCCATCCGGCAAATCCCTCCTCGAATCCTCCGTTTGTAACAATGGGTGGGTCTTGCGTTGTCTTCTTCAGGCTTCTGTTTTTCACAGGTGGCGGATAGGATATGACGTACAGCTCGAACGAGCTCACGTCGATCGCCTCCCAGTCCTTCCACTCACCTTCAAGAGTTGTCGCAACCTTCTGGTCTTGTTGCTCGTTAGTCACCGGCCCAACGCTCGTTACATCATCCTTGCTGCATCCTGCCAGCGCAAGGAGCAGCGCGCCCAGAAGCACCCACACCGTCGATCTCTTCATTATTGTACCCTCCGTATAAATGAAAAAGACACCACTGCTATTCTACAAAACGTACGGAACATGCCCTCCGGGGATTGAGTTCCCGAGCGGAGTCCCGTCAGCCTTGGTGTCTTACACCAATAGATAGACAAATCGGAACTGAATGTCAATGAAATTTTCTGCGACTCTTGATTTTTGTCACATACCCTTCTCACCTCGGTACAGTGCCCCTCTCAAAACGAAATTTCTGTGTCCCTAGCAAACATGTTGCCCAACTTCTAACTCAATGAGGATTCGTGTAGAAACTCTCCCCGTCTGATGTAATACATTCAATTGGGTGATCGGCCTTGGTTGCATTCGTTCACATTCTTCCTAACTTTCCATCAGCTCAGAGACAGTCTCCATCCCTGAAGGCAATCGCATGAAGATCCTCAAGCCTCCCCGCCTGCGCAAAGGCGACCTCATCGGCGTGGTTTCACCTGCCAGCCCCCCATCGGCTCAAGAAAAAATCGATAAGGGCGTGCAATACCTCGAACGACTCGGCTACCGTGTAAGGGTGGGCCGCCACGTTATGGCCCAGCTTGGTTATCTTGCCGGTACCGATGAACAGCGTGCAGACGATCTGAATAGCATGCTGCGTGATCCCGAGGTCAAGGCGGTCTTCGCCGTTCGGGGAGGCTACGGGACACCCCGGCTCTTGCACCGTGTCGATTATAGGGCCATTCGTCGGCATCCAAAGATTATCGTCGGCTACAGTGACCTTACCGCTCTTCAGCTCGCGATCTTCAGGAAGACCAGCCTGGTTACGTTCTCGGGTCCTATGGTCGGTGTCGAGATGTGGGAACAGATCGACCCATTCACCGAAGAACACTTCTGGCGAGTGCTGACCTCAGCCGCCCGGATTGGTGTGCTGGCAAATCCGGACGAACAGCGGGCTATAGTTCACAACAAGGGCGCGGCCTCGGGCAGGCTTCTCGGCGGCACGTTCTCCCTTTTGATGTCCCTCATCGGTACACCCTACTTCCCCGACCTCCGCCGGTCGATCCTGGTTCTCGAAGATGTCGATGAGGCACCTCATCGCGTCGATCGCATGTTTGCCCAGTTGAACCACGCAGGCATACTCAGCAAAATCTCAGGACTCGTTCTTGGAGTATTCACCGATTGTGTCCCCACCGATCCCACCAAACCGTATCTGACCATCGACCAGGTCTTACAGGAGGCGATGCACAGTGTGACCTGCCCTGTGCTTGCCAACTTCCAGTATGGTCACATCCCAAGGAAGCTGACACTGCCCATCGGCCTTCGGGCACGGCTTGATGCGCGGCGCGGCGTGCTGGAGGTTCTAGAATCGGGAGTGAGCGCCGGACGCTCGTGATTCGCAGCCGAAGCCGGCGGTTGTGGTGTCGGGACGAAAGTCCCGACACCACGTATTAAGAGACCACTAAGGCGGAGTTTTTATTGACTATCCCTCAACTTCTCCTTACATTTTGACGCACTTTTAACGTCAGAGTGTGATTGTGGCTTCATGAACATCGGTGTGTTCGCATCCGGCCGCGGATCGAATTTCCAGGCAATTCTCAACGCCATCCATCAAGGATATCTTCCGGCGCGCGTCACGCTTTTACTCAGCAACAAGTCTGACGCCGGCGCTCTCGAAATTGCCCGCTCAAACGGAATAGCGACCGCTCACCTGAGCCAGAAGCAGTTCCCTGATGAAGAATTATATGTTGCGGCTGTGCTTGCCGCGCTGAAGGAGCACGATGTACATGTCATCGCGCTTGCCGGATACCTGAAGATGATCCCAACGGCAGTCGTTCGCGCTTATCGCAACAGGATTCTCAACATCCATCCGGCCTTGTTGCCGTGGTTCGGCGGACCGGGTATGTACGGACACCACGTCCACGAGGCCGTACTGGCCTCAGGCATGAAAATCAGCGGCGCAACGGTGCATATTGTCGACGAAGAGTATGATCACGGACCCATCGTTATCCAGAAAACGGTCCCGATCGAGCAACAGGACACACCGGAAACGCTTGCAGCAAGAGTACTGACAGTCGAGCATGAGATCTATCCGCTCGCCCTTAAAGCATTTGCAGAAAACAGAGTCTCGATTAAGGAACGGTCCGTGTGGATACACTAACGCAACTCAAAGTGCCAACATTCGAACAACACACGCTTATCCCATCCAAGGAGGAATCCTTGCTCAAAATTCGCCGGGCGCTGATTAGCGTCTCTGACAAGCGGGGGATTGTCGAGCTGGCGAAAACGCTTCACCAATTCGGCGTCGAGGTCATTTCGACAGGTGGAACATACCAAACGCTGAAAGACGCGGGGGTCGCCGTCAAATCGGTTTCCGAGGTTACCGGGTTTCCGGAGATCCTCGACGGACGCGTGAAAACGCTCCATCCCATTATCCACGCCGGCATTCTTGCCGCCACGGATAATCCGCTTCATCTGAAACAACTTCGCGAACATAACATCGAGCCGATCGATCTCGTAGTGGTGAATCTCTATCCGTTCGAGCAAACGATCACGCAGGAGGACGTCACGCTTGAACAGGCTATCGAGCAGATCGATATCGGGGGCCCAACGATGCTGCGCGCAGCCGCCAAGAATTACCGTCATACTGCTGTCGTAGTCAACCCGGGTCGCTACCACTCATTTCTTGAGGAGATGCTCAACAACGACGGCTTCATCACGTATCAGACGCGCTTTGAGCTGGCCCGCGAGGCGTTTCAGCACACCGCAACCTATGACACCGTCATCGCTACGTATTTCGGCACGATCCAGGCCCCAGGCAAGCTCCCTGATGTCGTAACCATCTCGATGAAGAAGTCCGACATGCTGCGGTACGGTGAAAATCCCCACCAGGCCGCAGCGCTCTACGGCAAATTCAACACCTACTTCAAGAAGCTGCACGGGAAGGAACTCTCGTACAACAATATCCTCGACATCAACGCGGCAGCGCTACTCTCGGCAGAATTTGAAAAGCCGACCGCAGTGATCGTCAAGCACAACAACCCCTGCGGCGTCGGGTCTGGTGAGTTGCTCCTCGATGCATACCGGGCCGCCTTTGCTACTGACAGCAAGTCCGCTTTCGGCGGCATCGTGGCCCTCAATCGCCCTCTCGATATGGGCACAGCCGAAGCTATCAACGATATCTTCACCGAGGTCATCATTGCTCCAAGCTACCTCACCGGTGTCCTTGACTTTTTGATGAAGAAGAAGGCTCGCCGGTTGATTCAGCAGATGATCGATGTCCGATCGGCCAGAGAATTCGACATCCGGGGCGTTGTCGCCGGCCTTCTCCTGCAGGAGCAGGACCACCGGCGAATCACCAGGGAGACCTTGCAGATCGTCACAAAACGGAAGCCGACAGATGATGAACTTGATAGCATGCTCTTCGGCTGGCGCGTCGTGAAACATGTGCGGTCAAATGCAATTGTCTACGCGCGGCGCGATCGGACCCTCGGTGTCGGAGCTGGACAAATGTCACGCGTCGACTCAGCCAAGATTGCAGCCATGAAAGCAGCAGAGGCTGGACTGGATTTGACGGGCTGTGCGGTCGCTTCCGACGCGTTCTTCCCCTTTGCAGACGGTCTGCTGGAAGCCGTCAAGGGAGGTGCAACGGCTGTTATTGAGCCGGGTGGATCTGTCCGTGATGAGGAGGTGATTCGGGCAGCTGATGAACATAACGTTGCGATGGCATTCACGGGCATTCGACATTTCAGGCACTGACAATCCGCAATCTACCACCCTCAACCGTCAATCTACTTCATGGGCCTCCTTTCACTATTCTCTGCGGATATCGCTATCGATCTCGGAACGGCGAACACCGTGATCTGGATGAAGGGCCGGGCGATTGTCCTGAACGAACCCTCCATCGTAGCGTTCGACCGCAACACGAAGAAGATCATCGCGATCGGTCACGAAGCCCGCGAGATGCTCGGGCGAACGCACCGCGACATCCGCACCATTCGACCGATGAAGGATGGCGTGATCGCCGACTTTGAGATTGCGGAAGGGATGCTGCGCGAGTTCATCAAGAAGACCAGCGTCGGATGGGTTCCCAGCCGCCGGATCGTTGTCTCCGTTCCATCGGGCATTACGGAGGTCGAGAAGCGGGCCGTTCGCGATGCAGCCGAACATGCCGGCGCGAAAGAGGTTCATTTGCTCGCCGAGCCGATGGCCGCAGCCATCGGCGTAGGACTCGATGTTGACGCCCCGGTTGGTAACATGGTGGTAGATGTTGGCGGCGGAACAACGGAAATTGCCGTTATTGCTCTCTCTGGCATTGTCACGGAAGAATCAATCCGCGTCGCTGGCGACGAGAAGAACAATTCCATTATTCAGTTCTTCAAGCGAAATCACAACATCCTGATCGGCGAGAGAACGGCCGAGGCAATCAAGTGCGAGGTCGGCTCTGCGATGCCACTGAAGGAAGAGATCACGATCCAGGTCAAGGGCCGCGACCTCGTCAATGGCGTTCCGAAGATTACCGAGGTGAGCTCGGTTGAGATCCGCGAGGCGCTCAACGAACCCATTGCTCAGATCGTGGAGGCGGTAAAAGTCACCCTCGAGCGAACCCCCCCTGAACTCTCTGCTGATATTCTGGACCGCGGCATCATGCTCACCGGTGGTGGAGCGCTGTTGAAGGGTCTCGACGAGCGAATTCGATTGGAAACAAATCTTCCAGTTCACGTCGCCGAAGACCCCCTTACCTGCGTCGTGCGAGGATCGGGCAAGGTTCTGGAAGATCTCAGGCGTTACTCAAAGGTGCTGATCAAAAGCAAGCGGTATTGAGAGCGATAACCGCTTGCGTATGTTCCCTGTACCGTTCTGCATACCGATGGGAGTGCTCAGGGCGGGAGCTGCATACCCTCACCTTGATATGCTGCTTACCTTTCCGGTTCCTCGCGACGGCAAGCTCAGTCTGATGGCGTCAGGCACCGCCTAGCGAATCACCCGAATACTCTATGTTCAAACGGATCTACGACTTCATCCTTCTCTTTAAGGAGTATGTGGTTCTTTCCTTGCTCCTGATCCTGTCGCTCATCTTGATGGCTCTCAACGACAGCACGCAGGTTAGACACATACGGGGAGTCGCTACGGTCATGCTGGGAATCGTGCAGGAACGGCTCGCGTTCATCCCCCGGTACGTTGCCCTTCGGAATGAAAACGATATGCTCCGCCGTATGAACTTCGATCTGGCTGACGAAGCAAACCGGCTCAGAGAAGCAAAGCTTGAAAACATTCGGTTGCGTCAAGCTCTCGGCCTCAAAGGGGAGCATCCGTACGGCGTCATCGCGGCCAGGGTGGTGGGTAAGAACTTGACGCTCCTCCGGAACACCATTACCCTCAATGTGGGGGCGCTCGACAGCGTTCACCCTCGCATGCCGGTTATGGGTGATGGCGGGCTCGTCGGCGTCGTGTCGCATGCAACCAACCGCTACTCTGTAGTTCGGATCCTGCTGAATGTTGATTTCCGTGCCAGTGCAAAGATCCAGCGAAGCCGCGTCGACGGCATTCTCGCCTGGGATGGAAACACTCTCAGACTCACCAATGTTGCCAAGACACTTGACGTCCGGGCTGGCGATGCCGTCATAACATCAGAGTATAGCAGCACATATCCTCCCCACCTTCGCATCGGCATTGTCCACGAGGTCACACAGCAACAAGGAAGCCTATTCAAGGATGTGCTGGTACAGCCGGGCGTCGACTTCGTCAAGCTTGAAGAAGTATTTGTGCTCACCTACCTTCCGGATTCTGAGCGACTCGATCTCGAGCACCGCTCCACGCAGCGAGCTCGACGTTAGGAGCCCCCCGCCCTCGCTCGAGAAATCAGATGAAAGCCCGGTCTGTCAAAACCTTTGCCCCCGCAACAATCTCCAACATTGGTCCGGGATTCGATGTCCTCGGAATAGCTATCAATAGGCCGGGAGACTCTGTCCTTGCCGGGCGGCGCCGAGAGTCCGGGGTTTCACTCACCGTGAAGACCAATTATCCGAACGTTCCTTTGGATGCGCGAAGGAATGTCGCCGGACACGTTGCATCATTGATGGTCGAGGAATTCAAGTTACCCTTCGGCGTCGACCTTGTGCTGTACAAACGTATGCCCATTGGCTCCGGGCTCGGCAGCTCGGCGGCAAGCGGCGTCGCCTCGGCACTCGCCGTTAACGCCCTTCTCCCCAAGCCCATCTCAAAGCCGGATCTCCTACCGTTTGTGCTTGAGGGCGAGCGGCTTGCCTGCGGGGCACCTCACGCGGACAATGCGGCACCGTCCCTGCTTGGTGGCGCATGCCTTATCCGCAGCTACAATCCACTCGATGTTGTCTCAATCCCCACTGTTAGCTCGATCATCTGGGTCGTTGTACACCCCTGTTTGACAGTAGAAACCCGGAAGGCAAGGAGCGTACTTCCCAAAACAGTACCCTTGCGCTCCGCTGTTCACCAATGGGGAAATGTGGGCGGACTCACGGTGGGTCTGGCAACCGGCAATGCCCGGCTCGTGGGGAAGTGTATTGAGGATATCATCATTGAGCCACGGCGCGCTCGTCTCATTCCAGGCTTCCGCGCCGTGAAGGACGCGGCACTTCATGCGGGGGCTTTGGGCTGTTCGATCTCCGGATCGGGCCCGTCGGTGTTCTCTGTGGCATCTTCACCGCGGGCAGCAAGGGCTATCGCTACTGCAATGGTGAATGCATTTCTCCGCGTTGCCAGTGTTCGATGCGATGTATACATCTCGCGCATCAATCAGAACGGTGCGCGTATCTCTGGGATACAGCACCGATGAACTTCCGATCTATCCTTGGGAAAAGCCCATCGGTTGGTTTTCGCGACGCACTCTTTCGGGGAATAGCGCCCGATGGCAGTCTCTATATCCCCGAAGAGCTTCCTGCTCTTCCCTTCTCCTTTCTTACCGGCGTTGAAAACCGCACGCTGCATGAGATCGGTTTCCGGGTGACCTCCGCTTTCATTGACGAGATTCCGCCTGCCGATCTCCAAGGTATTGTGCACCGCGCCTGGGACTTTCCCATCCCCCTCGTAAAGCTTGAGGATGGTCTCTATCTCTTGGAACTCTTCCACGGTCCCACACTAGCGTTCAAGGATGTTGGCGCACGCTTCATGGCACACGCGCTTTCTTTTTTCCTTGCGCAAGAGCGGCGGCGTCTCTTTATTGTTGTTGCAACGTCTGGCGATACCGGGAGTGCTGTTGCCCATGGATTCTTCAACGTCCCACACATCACTGTGTTTATTCTTTACCCCTCAGGGAAGATCAGCACGTTACAGGAACAGCAGATGACAACCCTCGGGCACAATATTTACGCGCTTGAGGTTGAGGGAACCTTCGATGACTGCCAGCAACTCGTGAAACAAGCGCTTGCCGATCCCGACCTTACAAGAGCACACAACCTGACGACGGCCAATTCAATCAATCTTGGCAGACTCATCCCCCAGATTGCATATTATGTGTGGGCGGCTGCACGTTTCAAGCTCGAACTACAACAAGTTGAAGTTCACAAGGACCTGTCAGAAAGGCCCGTCATTGCTGTCCCCAGCGGAAACTTCGGCAACCTCACCGCGGCGGCGTATTCCAAGAGCATGGGAAACCCAATCGGTCGGCTTGTTGCAGCGACGAATGAGAACTCAGTCGTGCCGGACTATTTTCGTTCCGGCTTATACTCACCCCGACCTTCTCGCCAGACCTACTCAAATGCGATGGATGTGGGCAATCCCAGCAACTTTGTCCGGATCCAGGCGCTCTACAACTACAACCTCCATCGTATGAAAAACGATATCTCTGCCGTGAGCATCTCTGACGATGAGACGCTGGCGGAAATCCGGCGGACATATGAACAGGCGGGGTACGTTCTTGATCCGCACAGCGCAGTCGGTGTTGCAGCGGCGCGGGCGGTTCGGCGAGAAGCTGACCGTTCTGCTTCCGCGATCGTCACGGCCACGGCCCATCCGGGAAAATTCCCCGACGTCGTAGCGAAGGCGCTCAATATGCAGATACCTCTCCCCCTCCCTTTGCAGGAAGCACTCAACCGACCGAAGATGAGCATGTGTATTCGGGCAGAGTATCCGGCGTGGAAGGAGATACTCCTTCAGCACACCTCCTAGCGTTCGGTCGATTTCTTGCTTCTCGCGGCAATTCTCAATACTTTCTATCGGTCAATAGGTATGTGCTGAAAGCATGGAGTACTACGTTCGATCCGCCCTTCTCGCGCTTGGATTACTGATCCTCCAGACCACCTTCATTCCTTTCCTCTCTATTGGAGGTTACCTCCCTGATCTGTTTGTCATTTGGATCGTTTACGTCGCTATCCGGCGCGGACAATTGGAAGCAAGCGTTGCCGGGTTCGTGGTGGGCTTTTTGCAGGATGCCCTTGCCGCGCAGTTCTTCGGCCTCGGTGCTTTCAGCAAGACAATCTGCGGCTTCATCGCTGGCTACTTCTTCAATGAAAACAATACTGAGCAGACTCTCGGCTCATACCGGTTTCTCCTGATTGTGCTTTTCTGCTCCGCTATCCATAACTTCATTTACTTCGGGATCTTCTTGCAGGGCGTTCGGGACTCTGTATTGCTGGCGACGGTTGAATATACTCTCGCAACCAGTGTGTACACAGGCGTTGTCAGCGTTCTGCCGTTGTTCACATTTGTCCGCAGGTACCGCATCTCTCAGTCACTATGATTTACGACGAACATTTCGGTTCGCCTCAGCGGCGGAGGGTTCTTACAGCCGCCGTTCTTGTCATCTTCGGTGTGCTCTTGCTCCGCCTGTACCAGCTCCAGCTTCTCTACCACGGCGAACTGGACAAGAAATCCGAGGAGAACAGCGTGCGAGCTCTCATCAGGGAGCCCATCCGCGGTTATATGTTCGACCGCAACGGTGAGCTCGTTGTTGACGTCGGCCCCGCATATGCAATTACGCTTATCCCCTTTGAGTTCGACAAACCAGGCGGTGGTCTGCTTTCATCATTATTGAAAATGGACTCCCTCACTCTTGAGGAGCGCATCGCACGCGGCCGCATATACTCCCCCTTCCTTCCATCGCGCATCAAGAGGGATGTAGACATTCGAACGCTTGCCACCATCGAAGAATATCTCCCCATCCTCCGTGGTATCTCGTACGAGATTGAGTCAAAACGCGTCTATCCGGCACGTGCGTTTGCTACTCACCTGCTTGGCTACAGGCGGGAGATCTCTGATGCTCAGCTTGCGCAGTTCAGCGATTACTACCGGCAGGGTGACCTTGTCGGCATCGCGGGCCTGGAAGCGAGGTACGAGCCCTATCTTCGGGGCGAGAAAGGATACGAGTTTGTCTCCGTCAATGCGCGAGGGCAAATCATCGGCAGCTTTGAAGATGGGAAACGTGATGTTCCAGCAAGAGAGGGGTGTGACCTTCTCTTGAACGTTGACATCGGCTTGCAGGCGTTCGCTGAATCGCTGATGACACGCAACGCATACACCGGTGCCATCGTTGCGCTGGACCCGTCGGATGGAGGCATCCTCGCGCTCGTCAGCAAGCCGGATTTCGATCCATCGATCCTGAGTGGTGTCACACCCGCTGAACTGTGGTCGCAACTTCAATCCGACACCGCGAAGCCGTTGTTCAACCGCGCAACGCTCACCCGTTATCCTCCAGGTTCCACATTCAAAATGGTTCTCGCGGCTGCAGCACTGCAGGAAGGAATCATCGACGAACAGTATCGCATCCGCTGCACCGGCGCATATCGTTTTGGTGACCGTACGTTCAAAGACCTTCATGTCCATGGGTCCGTCAACATCATCGAGGCAATCCAGAAATCGTGCAACGTTTTTTTCTATCAACTCATCTTGAAGGTTGGATTCGAGAAATGGACTGAGTGCGGTCGGCGGTTCGGATTCGGCCGGATCACGGGCATCGACACAGGGGAGGAGACAGCGGGATTAATCCCGTCGACGGCCTATTACGATTCGAGATACGGCAAGGGGAAGTGGACGCAGGGAAACTTGCTCAGTCTGGCCATTGGGCAGGGGGAGGTCGGCGTTTCGCCGCTCCAGATGGCTCGGTATGCAATGGCCCTGGCAAATGGCGGGACGCTGCATCAGCCTCAGGCCGTCCGGTTCATTCGGAACAAACGGACAAACAAGCTTGAGGAAGTCTCCCATGATTCCAGCTCGGTCGGCATTTTCCCTGAAGTTATCGCGTTGCTTCGCGAAGGTATGCGACGCGTCGTTCAAGAGCCCGGTGGAACTGGGGGCCTCGCCCGCATTCCTGGGACCATCTCAGCTGGAAAGACCGGTACTGCAGAGAACCCCCACGGCGAAGATCATGCCTGGTATGTCGGGTTTGCGCCCTTCGACAATCCCAAGATAGCAATTGCTGTTATGCTGGAGAATTCGGGCTTCGGCGGTTCCAAAGCGGCACCACTGGCAGGCCTGGTTATGGAGAAGTATCTCTATGGACAACTGCGGCGGGCCCTCCCGCGACCGGCACCCACAAAACCGGATGCGCTCAAGGCGATTACGCAAGCTGTCCGTTAGTGTCTCGACTCACAAGTACCTTTAATAAGTCTACCGACCAAAGCCGCACAAAGCTATCTCTGGGACTCGACACCAGCAGTATGACAAATTACCTCAAAGAATATTTTGACTACAAAGCATTCCTGCTGTGCTTAGCCCTCGTGGCGGTCGGCCTGTTGTCAGTCTACAGCGCGACCTTTGATGTCGGTGCCGCGGGTGCATTTGAAAAGCAAGTGGTCTGGGCGGGTGTTGGTTTGCTCAGTATGCTTATTGCAGCACTGTTCCCGATCAGAGCTCTCCAGCGGATCGCGTTCCCCACCTACATTGTCACTCTGGGTATCCTTCTGGTTGTTCTTGTCGTAGGCAAGACAATTTCCGGTTCAAAAAGCTGGTTCGGCGTTGGAGGCTTAGGGGGCCAGCCGTCGGAGTTCGCTAAGGTCGCGACCATCCTCGCTCTTGCTGCCTTCCTTGCCCGCACAACGACGAGCCTGTCAAACGTCAAGCATCTGCTCATAGCCATTGGCATTGTTGTGGCGCCGATGATCCTCATCTTGGCGCAACCGGACCTGGGAACTACCGTTGTGTTCTTCGCAATGCTGCTTCCTGTATTGTACTGGGCCGGGGCATCGAACTTCATCCTCGCCGCGATTATTGCGGCCGTTCTCTCGGCCGCGGCAGCACTGTTTGGAACACTGACGTTTCTGATCACGCTGGTCATCGCTGGAGCCCTTTTGTACCTGACACGCCAGAACCGCTTCGCAGCAGCCGTGGCATTTGCTTTGACCCTCGCCATCGGTTTATCAGTGCAGGCCGTGTATGAAAGACTCCCGGCGTATCAGCAGAAGCGAATCTCCTCGTTCTTGAACCCGGAGCTTGATCCTAAAGGCGCTGGCTACAACGCGCTACAATCGAAGGTCGCGATTGGGTCCGGTGGTTTCTTCGGGAAGGGATACCTTCAGGGGACGCAGACGCAGCTCAACTTCATTCCTGAGCAGTGGACTGACTTCATTTTTTGTGTTCCGGGTGAGGAATTCGGATTCCTTGGTGCTTCTATAGTGCTCACCCTCTTCGCGGGATTGCTGCTTCACGGCATCAAAGTCGCATACCTCTCCAAAAACAGATTCGCCAGCGCGGCCGCGATCGGCGTCACGGGCATCTTCGCGATTCACATGTTGATCAACATCGGCATGTCCATGGGCCTGCTGCCGGTGATCGGCATTCCTCTCCCCTTTGTCAGCTATGGCGGCTCAGCCCTTATCGCGAACATGGTGATGGTCGGGCTGTTGATGAATTTCTACGCGAACCGCAAAGAGCACTGAGCGCCGCTAACGGTGTTTTCCTGAAGATAGCAACGTCGCGTCCGCCTCATTGAAACTCTCTTCTCTTTTTGTTATCGTGAAACACCTCGGAAGCACAACGAGTCATCCACCATGACCCTCACCTCGCTCTTGCTGCTTCTCCTCGCCGGTATCGTTACCGGGACGATTGGCGCCATGCTCGGGCTTGGCGGGGGCGTGTTCCTCGTTCCGTTTCTTGCTCTTGCCTTCGGACTTCCGATGCATCAGGCGATTGCCACGAGTATTCTGGCAATCATTGCTACGTCAAGCGCAGGCGGGGCAATGAATGTGGAAAGGCGTATTGTGAATCTCCGCCTGGGCATGACGCTTGAAACAACAACGGTTATCGGAGCGATTCTCGGTGGCGTCACTGCCAATCTGCTCGGCGGAGATGTTCTCACCAAGATCTTCGCGGGTCTGTTGTTGCTCGTTTCATTCATGATGATTTGGCGAATCCGCCAGCGGGGGATGGAAGAACCGACGCATCAGGACGGAGTTCTGGCAGCCACGTATAGAGACGATTCAACCGGCACGATCGTCTCTTATTCTGTCAGACGTGTGCCTGCCGTGATGCTTGTTTCACTTGTCGCGGGGAATATCTCCGGCCTCCTGGGAGTTGGCGGTGGTATCTTCAAGGTACCTTCCATGAACATAATCGGTGGTATCCCGATGAAGGCCGCCACAGCAACAAGCAATTTCATGATCGGCGTTACAGCGGCCGCAAGCGCTTTTATTTACTTTGCACATGGACACATAAACCCCCTGATCGTAGCACCAGCAGCCCTTGGCGTCTTGAGCGGGTCTTTTCTGGGCGTGCTGCTTGGCCGCAAGATCAAAAGCCATGTGCTCACCTGGGTATTCGCAATTGTGCTACTGATCATCTCCATCCAAATGTTTTTGCGATAGCATGCGCCCGGCAGAATGGGTTGGACAAACCAATGGATGACCCAACAACTTCTAACGTGGAACGCTGGATTAGCATGGCGCTACGCATCGGCGTCTGGAGCAGCGCCGCACTTATGATTGCCGGACTTCTTGCGGTCTGGGTCTCGGGATCGGCCTCGTTGCCGCCAAGCGAGAATCTATCTCCTAGGGCCCTCTTGCGAATGCTCTTCTCTTCATCTGTTGATGGGGTCACCTTGATTTTCTCAGGTTTAGTCGTCCTGATGCTGACTCCTTTTCTACGTGTGTTAACGGCAGCGATAGGGTTCTTGGCTGAACGGGATTTGAAGTTCGCATTTGTCTCGCTGGCTGTGCTCAGCATGCTGCTGGGCGAGTTGTTTTTTTTCCTCCGCTGAAAAGGGGAATACGAACATTCGCCTGAGCCAGAATATGTTGGGAGAGAAATTTCACATCGCGGCAGGTTCGGCCTGAGGCCCATGTAGCCACGATCTCAGACACTTTTCGTAGATTGCATTCTTCGCATGCACTTCATCCAGAAGCTTCAGGAAATCCAGCGACGAAACGAATCGCTTCTCTGTGTTGGTCTTGATGTTGATCCGGCGCTGACTCCATCACATATCAAATCATCAAGTAACCCAGTTCTCCTCTTCAATCGCCGTGTCATTGATGCTACCAGTGACCTCGTATGTGCGTACAAATTGAACCTCGCGTTTTACGAGGCGCTCGGGGACCAGGGCTGGCATATCTTGCGACAGACGCTGTCGCACATCCCACGTAGTATTATCACGATCGGTGATGGCAAGCGCGGGGACATCGGCAACACTGCAGAGCGTTATGCCAAGGCTCTCTATAACGATTTGGGCTTCGATGCTGCTACCGTAAATCCCTACATGGGGCGAGATTCAGTCCAACCCTTCACCCGCAGCGAAAGCCACTGTGCGTTCGTTCTGATCCTCACATCCAACGAGGGATCAAGCGATTTCCAGCGTATCACGCTCGGTGGCAGGCCGTTTTACGAAAAGGTTCTCCAGGCCGCGGTGAGTTGGAATGCGAAGAAGAACATTGGCCTGGTGGTCGGTGCAACTCATCCTGAGGAACTCCAGCCGATCCGGAAGCTTGCGCCCGATATGCCTATCTTGATCCCGGGCATTGGCAAGCAGGGAGGCGATCTCGAATCCGCAGTCCGCTACGGATGTAACAAGAAGGGTGAGCTTGCCATTATTAACGCCAGCCGAAGTGTTATCTACGCATCCGGCGGTAAAGACTTCGCTTCAGCTGCACGAAAAGAAGCAACCAGGCTACGCAACCAGATCCTCGCGTATCAAGAGCAGTACTTTGCTTAACTGCTCAGCGCGCCGCCCATCCTGCGGTGCACATCCGTCCCCCCATATCTTCACTACTTATGGATCACGTCCAATGGCCCAACGCCGATTCAACATTCACGAGCGCTTCCTCCGGCACATCTGGAGCAACCAGTACCTCCGTCGATCCGACCTAAAAACGACCGACGGCCACGCTGTGCAAGTCATTAACGTCGGCACGCTGAACATCGACGGCGGACCTGATTTCCGGAACGCCACGATTATGATTGGTGCCATCACGTACTGTGGCGATGTTGAAATTCATAGGACGGCCATCGGGTGGCTCCACCACCAGCATCAGGATGATCCCCGCTACAACAAGGTCATCCTTCACGTTGTTCTCGAACGCACGAACGACCTTGTCCCCACAACCGTGTTCAGCGGCAGACAGGTTCCTGTTTTGATCCTGGAGCCCTTTCTGGCTGAGTCGATCCGAAGCCTGTGGCAAAAAGCCGTCCTTGATGAGCGGGCCCGCTTGACGGAGTCCATCAAATGTTTCCGCCTCAATCGGGATGTTGGTCCTGACCTGTTGAAGAGCTGGATCCGGAAGCTTGCGGTTGAGCGTCTTGAACTCAAGCTGCGTCGATTCGACGAGCGGCTCCGTGAACTGGCGCTGGTTGCTGTACTATCCGTACGCGAGCGCGGCCGGCCGTACGGTACCGTGCGAATTCAGGGCAACGCCGACGACATTCCGCCACCTCATCGTGAGCTCACGCAGAAGGATCTTAGCCGAAGAGAAATCTGGGAACAGGTGCTGTACGAGGGACTCATGGAGTGCCTTGGCTACAGCAAGAACCAGGAGAGCTTTGTGCGGCTGGCTCGCGCTGTAACGCTGCAAGAGTTGCGCCGCCGGCAGGTTCATAACGACTCGTTGAGGACCCAGGCCTTTCTCTTTGGTGCGGCGGGTCTTCTGCCAAAGATCCGTTCGCTGAGGGAGAAACCATCAAAGGTTTTCGTCCGACGTCTTGCCAAAGAATGGAGAGAGCTCAAGAAAACGTACCGTTCAGCCATACTGCACTCAGCCGATTGGCAGTTCTTTCCCACGCGACCCTTCAATTTTCCTACGCTCCGCTTAGCCGCAGCAAGTGTTCTTGTCGAACGGATCCTCGCTGAAGATCTCTTCCGAAGGATTATCGAACATGTGAAATCCCCAAGGGAGCTTCCCGAAAAGCTCACTGACTTGTACGCTCTCCTCTCGTTAGAACCGCTCGAGTTTTGGTCCAACCATTATCGTTTTGATCAACCAACCACCAAATCCGTGCGCGCTCTCGGCGCCGAGCGAATCAACGACATGATGGTCAATACCATCATTCCGTTATGTCTGCTCTATGCCAGAATTTTCAGGGACAAGGAGGTGCGAGAACAGGCTCTGACGATTTACGATTCCCTTCCGCCGGCAGTTGAGAATTCGATAACACGACTGATGAACCGACAGTTGCTCAAAGGGAGGATGGCGCTCGATTCCGTCAGCGCCCAACAGGGGGTGATTCAACTCTACAAATTCTACTGCAGCGAGGATCGGTGCCTCGAGTGTGAGGTGGGAAGACTGGTTTTCACCTGACCTCTCGTTGACCTTCCGAAGGTTCGTTAGTCTCCGCGCAGGACCTTCGGAAGGTTAGGCTGTCACGTCTTCTGCTGTTTCTTCTTCGCCGCAGGAAACAAGACGTTGTTGAGGATCAGGCGGTAACCTGGTGAGTTCTTGTGTAATGTGAGATCGGTTGGGGGATCGCCCACCGCGTGCTGGTAGTCCTCGGGATCATGACCACTGTACCAGGTGAATGTACCCCGACCGTGGTTCCCATGAATATACCTGACCTCCTCCGTCCCTTCCCGCTGGGCAAGGATGACTACTGTGCGCTTGATGAGCGACTTGCGGAACGCCGTAGTTTGCCCCATGAATCCTTTGACGATCGCGACGTGGTCTTGCGTAAGCATGGTGGGAACGGGGTCGTACTTTGCCGAGAATTCGAAGAGTGTGAAGTAGTCTGTGCTGGGGTCGCGAATCGGCGGCGGGTCGCTCTGAGGAATATCAATGTCAGAGTACTCATATCGTAAGGGATTCATATCAAGGGTGAAGTTCTCAAACGCAAGTGTCAAACCATAGTCCAGCTTCTTCTCGGCGTCCCGATCGGGTGGATCGCCGTCGTACATCACATCACAGATATCAACGTTTTCAGCAGCCAGCGCAATATCGTAGCTGTCTGTCGCCGAACACATGGCGAACATGAATCCTCCTCCGGCGATATAATCTCTGATGGTGCGGGCAACGTTCTTCTTCGCGTTGGAGACCTTTTTGAAGCCCAGCCGCCTTGCCTCCTTTTCATAGAGGAGTTGTTGTTCTATGTACCACTGCGCATGCCGGTAGTTTGCGTAGAACTTCCCGTATTGCCCGGTGAAATCCTCGTGGTGCAGATGTAACCAGTCGTACTCCGCCAGCTTTCCCGATAGAACTTCTTCGTCCCACACTTTCGTGTACGGGATCTCTGCGTATTCCAACGCAAGGGTCACAGCATCATCCCACGGCTTGAAGTTCGGCGGCACATACACTGCGATCTTCGGCGCCTTTTCCAGTCGGACAACATCCATATTGTTATCGTCACTTTGCACTTGTGCATAGATAGCGGATGCCGCGTTAACGCCCAATGTTTCAAAGGATACTCCACGAACCCTGCATTCCCTTGCGACAACATCGCTATAGTCCGTCATGAACGAGCCGCCTCGGTAGTTCAGCAGCCAATCCACCTCGGCGTTGTGCTGAAGAGCCCAAAACGCGACCCCGTAGGATTTCAAGTGATCCGTCTGTTGCAGATCCATCGGGATGAGAAGCTTCGACTGCGGGAAAACGCTCGCCACCAGCGTTCCGACTAGGCCGATCAACGTCGCCACCGTATTGAGAGGTATCATTAGCAGGTTGTTGACAACTGGTAATCAAAGTCAGTCTGGGCGACGTCTGCGCCGCAGGCGCATGAGCCTATGGCTCAGAACCCTGCACTTTGTATCAAATAGCACACTTCGACTTCGCCCAGTGTGACTATGTTTTTGGTTTTTCAACACCCTGTTAGAGCAGGTCTCCCCTTAGAACGCGAGTCCGCTTCCGCGCTTCTTCGCGGTACAGAGACGTGGGGTATTTTATCAGAAGCTGCTCGTATGCTTCCACGGCTTTCTGCTTGTCGCGTAGCCTCGTTTCATAGATCTCGGCAATCCGCATTTGCGCTCGATCCTTGAGGATACTCATCGGCATATCACTAACAATTTGCCCAAAGACTTTCAGCGCATCGCTGTTTTGATTCAATAGCAGATGGAGCTCGCCGGTTTTCATCATGGCATCATCAAGGAGGAGGGCCGTTGAGTACTGCTGTATCAACTCCTGAAAGCGCGCAAGCGCTTCAGAGTACTTCTTCTGCCGCATCAAGAGATCGGCTTTCGCGAACGCTCTGAGACCCGCTGGTGCCGCTGTTGCGTTTTCCTGGATGAAATAGAGAAGCTGGAGGGCGTCATTCGCGAGGTCGGTGTTTACATTTGCTGTGATTGCCCGCAGCTTGGCCAATGCTGAATCAAAGTCAGCTTCAAAGAAGTCAAGCTCCGCGAGATGAAACAACACCCGGTCACGGTACAATTCGGGTGATGCCGCGAGGAGCCTACGATACTCCATCCGAGCCTCGGCAAGGTCGTTTTGAGCAACGCGCACCTCGGCAGTGGATACGGTTGCTTCGTTAACCAGGGCAGCGTTGAATGGCAGCTTCCGTAACCGGTCAAAGGCAGCAGCTGCTCCGTCGAGGTCGAAGAAGCGTTGAAACCGAATGATTCCAATCCGGTACAGTGCCTGCATAGCCATTTCGGAGTTGGGATAATCCGTAACTAAAGACTCGTAGAGCTGAACAGCCCCCTCAAAACCCGGACGCACCTCGGAAACAGGGAGATCTTCAGGCTTCGCGATGAGGGGACGCTGTGTCGCAAGACAGATCTGAATCGCGGTATCACGCTCGAAGCTGAGTTCCTCAATAGCCCGGGCATATCCAAACCGTGCTTGAGCAATCACCGGTAGCGCTGGCTGCTTTCCGATAACCTCTTGAAAAGCCCTGGCTGCGACAAAGGGTGCTTTCTCCTGCATCGCCCTCTGGCCAAACTGCAGCAACTCCGATCCGTTTGCGTTACTCAACTTGTCAATGGTTTGATACTCGATCAGGGCAGATGGGAGGTCTTTTCCCTCCATGAACAGCCAGGCAAGCAGCGAGTGCAACGGTATGTCGGTCGGAGCCTTGCGAATCTCCTTCCGCACGACGTTGAGCGCAGCCCGCAGCCCTTCCTCACGCCCGGTCAGGAAACCAAGTCGGGCTTCTATGTATGACCGCTGCTGCGGCCGCAGCCGGAGCATCCTCACATATTCTGCAGTTGCCAACTCATATTGATGAAGGGCACTGTAGAGCGATGCCAGCTCTTCTATGAACACCTCTTCATTAGCAAGAGCTCGCCGAGCACCACGATAGATCTCCGCTGCCTGTTCATATTGCCGGTGCTCAATCATTTGCGACGCAATGAGCCGGTAAAGGTTGGGATTGCGAGGATCGCTGCTTAATACAACCCTCCAGAGAGAATCGGCTTTTCCCGGTTCACCTATCTGGTAGTACAGACCACCAAGAACCGATAGAAGGTTTTCATCTCGAGGTTGAAGCATGAGCCGACGTTCCACAAGCGCGATCGCTTTCCCGTACTGCTTGAGCTGTATGTAGCAGCGGCGGACGCCGTCGAAGAATACAAAGTTGTGAGGATCTGTTTCGTGGAGAGATGCGTAGATAGAAGACGCACGCTCCCAGTCGCCGACCTGCTCGAAGCTCTGCGCAAGACGCAGTCTTGTGGTGAGATCAACGTCTTGTGCACTTGCGAGCGCTCCTAAAACCATCGCAAGCAGTGTAGCTCGCCGCAGAGTGCAAGTAGCGCTTGTCAGGTATCTCGGGTGAGACATCGTTCCGCTTTCTTTTTGATCAAACACCAACGAAATATATGAAAATGGTCGGCGTAATCAAAGATCGAACCGGTTGCCCAATTCAGCACAGCTCTGCACCCGCGCGTTCCTGTAGTTTTCTAATTCTGTAGGACGCGTTGTAGTAGCTGTGCACCTGAGCGTTCCGCTTTCCTTGACATGCCCTGCTTAATTGCTTACCTTGCCAGTAAGACGATGTGTGCAGCCCCGAGAAATATTGCGATCCTTGGATCGACGGGCTCCATTGGACAGAGTAGCCTTGAGGTGATGAGGAATTTCCCCGGTCAGTTCCGACCCGCATACCTCGCGACAAACACAAACATCGAGCTGCTGCAGAAACAAATAATCGAATTCAAGCCAAAGGGCGTTGCTGTTCTCGATCGAAGTCGAGCCTCTGCGCTAAGAGCCGCGGTTGCCGGTCACATTGAGATTCTCAGCGGCAATGAGGGCTTGGAAGAGATCGTTTCCCGGGATGATGTTGACGTCGTCATCAGCGCCCTTGTGGGGTTCGCCGGATTGAAACCAACAATCGCGGCGATCACGCGCGGGAAGACCATCGCACTGGCGAACAAGGAAACGTTGGTCGTTGCCGGCGAGCTGATGACATCGCTTATAAAGGAGTGCGGGGCTCAGCTCATACCTGTTGACAGCGAGCACAGTGCTATCCTCCAGTGTTTACTGGGCGAAGACCCGGATCAGATCGCGCGGCTCATCCTTACTGCCTCGGGGGGACCGTTTCTCAACACGCCGAGAGAGGCGTTTTCGTCCATAACTGTAGAAGCGGCACTGAACCACCCGAACTGGAAGATGGGTAACAAGATTACCATCGATTCGGCCACATTAATGAACAAGGGGCTTGAGGTTATCGAGGCACACTGGCTGTTCGACCTTCCGCCTGAACGCATCGAAGTAGTGATTCATCCCCAATCGATTATCCATTCCATGGTGGAGTTCGTTGATGGCTCGGTGAAGGCTCAGATGGGCTTGCCCGATATGAAGCTTCCCATCCAATTTGCGCTTACCTACCCTCGGCGGTCCCCGATGGACGGTGCCCGGATCGACTTTCCGAAGCTTCGATCAATGACCTTTTTTGAGCCGGATCGGGCAAAATTCCGCTGCCTTCAGCTGGCTTTTGATGCTCTCTCCCTGGGTGGTACGGCCCCGACTGTTCTCAATGCTGCAAATGAAGTGGCTGTAGGAGCGTTTCTCAAGGGAAGGATCCGCTTTGACAGGATACCGGCGATCATTGACCGGGCACTGTCGGAACACTCCATCCGGCTATCGCCCGGGCTCCAGGATATTGTCGAGGCCGACCGGCATACCCGTAGTTTTGTCGGAACTCTTTGCTGAGCATGTTTGTATTGATCAGAGGCTAGTATTCAGAATACACTATACTGAAATTGCCAAGACCGATAAGCTCATGGCTTTCCTCCCAACCATACTTTATTTCCTCATAACGATTGGTATCCTCGTCTTGGTTCACGAGCTGGGGCATTTCTTGGCTGCCAAGTTTTTCGGCATGCGGGTGGAGCGGTTCAGTATCGGTTTTCCACCACGGGCCTTCGGCAAAAAGATCGGCGACACCGACTACTGCATCTCCTGGATTCCTATTGGAGGGTATGTCAAGATCTCCGGCATGGTGGACGAGAGCCTCGACACGGACTTCCTTGGAGAGGATCCAAAGCCGTGGGAGTTCCGTGCCAAGCCGATCTGGCAGCGGCTTATTGTCATCTGCGCGGGTGTTGCAATGAATGTGCTTCTCGCGGTGCTCATTTTCTGGGGAATCATATTTTACCAAGGGAAGACGGTTAAGCCCGTAACGGAGGTTGGCTATGTTGCCCCCGAGAGTCCGGCAGCCAAGGCTGGATTCCAGATCGGCGATGTTGTTCAGAGCGTCAACCGCAAGCCCGTGACGTACTGGGAAGATGTCGATAAGTTCGTCTACACCGACGCCCTCTCTGGTGGACTTCAGATTGACGTCCTGCGCCATGGACAGCCCCTCACCGTGAGCGTCCCGCAGGCGTTGGCAGTCGAGATTCTCGAGGAGCGATTTGGTCTTTATCCTGATGGCCTTGCGGTGTATGTGCAAACCATCGAGGGCGGCAAACCAGCCGAGCGGGCCGGGCTCTTGCCGGGCGATATCATTCTCGCTATCAACGATGTAGCTCTTTCGTACCACGCGCTGCAAGAAACCATCAAGCGCTACGCAGGAAAAGAAGTCGGCCTCACGTGGAGTCGGGGGGAAGAGACAATGCACGCTCGTATCAGCCCCACGGAAGAGGGAAAGATCGGTATTGGATTCATACCTGTGTATAGTGGACCCGTCGAGAAAGTACGGTACTCTATCCTTGCTGCGCTTCCCGAGGGAATTAAAGATGCATGGGTAATGAGCTGGCTCAACGTCAAGAGTATCTATCAGATCGTCGTTGGCAATGTTTCGTTCTCCAAATCTGTTGCCGGGCCGATCACGATCGCCAAGCTGGCAACTCGCTCCGCGGAGGTGGGTGTCATCAGTTTTCTCGGATTCATGGCTCTCCTCAGCATGAATCTTGCCATACTCAACTTGTTGCCATTTCCCGCGTTAGACGGGGGGCATGCAATCTTTTTGGTCTATGAGGGCGTTTTCCGTCGTGAAATTCCTAACAGAGTCAAAATCGCGTTGCAGCAAGTGGGCTTCGTACTCCTGCTTGTTTTTATGGCCTTCGTACTGTATAATGACCTCGTTCGGTTCTAATCCCGTCCGTGTGACTATTGTCACCCCTATTCATTCGAGTGCAGCGTAGTTTTTTAGCAAAGTCACTATTCGATTAGGAGGGACCCATGGTAAAGAAAGGCGTATGGGCTGCGGGGACGACTTTTGTTTTTCTTTTTGTCATCTTCGCAATGGGGCTGTACATCGGGAGTCCGACGACAACGCTTGCGCAAACACAGCCCAGTTTCAATATGGTTTTTCAGAACCTTCCGACCGACAATGTTAGCCTTTCAACATATGTCGGTCTGGATCGAAAGCTCAAAGCGGCTCCTGGACAGACGCTGGAAATAGTTGTAACACCACCGCTCACAGCCCCGAGGTTGGTCTATTTGCAAGCCCGAGTATCTATTGAAAGCATCGTTGGCGTTGACAGGTGTCTTAACGCATCGTTCAGTGCAACCACGAGAGCCTTCGAGGTGAGAGGCTCTGGACGGGTTCTGACAACGAATGACTTTTCGGGTTCATCATCCATAGGGATCGCCTCATCGGAAGAGAACTCTGCTTGCATTGATGCTCTCGCAGACAAAATCCAACAGGGTGTTGCCTCCCTTCCCTCCGGTATCTACGTCACTGAGGCTAGCCTGTACGACGCGCAGACGCATGCACAACTGGGACCAACAGCAAGGCATACAATCACCATCGCTGGCTCTTCAGCCACTGAGGCCGTGATCAACCTGACAGCCCCGACAAGCGGCGAACAGTTGCCACAGTCGCCGCAGGCGGTTTTCATTTTTGACACGTCAATCCCCGGGAGGCTGCTCGCATTTGAGCATTCAAACCTGCTTCAATCTCCCGAGGATGCCACTCGTGACCTCAATTCTCCGCTCAAAATCGTTGACGTCCCTGTTAGTACTCGTGGAACACATCAGGTCACGGCTACCTATCCTGGTCTCGCTCTCCGCCCGTGGCTGGCTGGGAAGAAAATCTCATGGTTGTTCCTCGGAACAACCTCCTCGGGGGGTGGTGCAACTGAGACGCGACGCAGCCCGGTCTGGTCATTCACCATTATATCAAGTGATCCGAATTTCACCAATTTGCTGAATGCGCTCAGCGGTGCGCCGGACCCGATCGGCTCAACCTTCGCCAATCTGCTCAGCTCCGGTTACATGCTTGCATATTCGACCACCAATCCGATCCGAATCCAGGAGGGAGACAGCCCGGCACGAACAATCGATATTTCTCAAGTGCTTGCTCTCCTCAATGATCTGGCGCGACGCAACGTCCGCCTCAACGCTCAGATTGTGTCAGAATAACTTTTGAGGGAGGACTGATACAATGAAACACAGATCGCTTGCACTTATTGTTATTGTCGCCGTCGGGGCGCTGTTGCTTGCCACCGCCTGGAATTTCCCGCAGGACAAGAAATCGATCTCGGCAATCATCATCAAGGTTAAGAACGACGTTGAGCGCAAGACGCCAACGACGGCATGGACCAAGGCCCTTACGCTCTCCGAGCTGAAGGCCGGCCACGAGGTCCGCACGATGGAGAAATCCTTTGCGTTGATTAAGTTCGCGGATGAGTCCAAGGTGGCCGTGCGGGAAAAATCGCTCCTGACGGTGCAGGGTGAAGTTGAAGGGAGGAGAATTCTCAACCGTGATGTTTTCATTGAACGCGGTCGCGCTGTGTTCGATATTAAGAAGCAGCAGACTGAGCAGTTCAGGTTTAGTTCACCAATCTCCGTCGCTTCGATTCGCGGCACAGAGGGTGGCACGGGATTCGATCCTGGCCCAGGCTCTTCTGACTTGACCATCATTGTTGGAGAGGCCCTTTTTACAAACACGCAGACAAACTGCGAGGTGACCGTTGGCGCTGGCCAGACAGGTTTAACGGATACCTCCGGGCAATGCTCAAGCCGGGGCGCAACGCAGGGCGAGTTGAACAACAACGACCCGAATTCCGGCTTGAACCAAGGCCAGGATGATGGTACTGGGCAGCCGGGGACTGGCGCTCCTGCCGCGCCTGCCACAGGATTCTCCGTCAATGCGTCGGCATCGGGAACGCTGAGCTCTGGTCGGGGTGCATCCATCCAGGTGGCTCTCGTCAACGCACCGGTGGACATTACACAGGTAACGTTATTCTACCGAATCCAGGGCGACCCGTCGTACAAACAGCTTGCGATGACCATCAGCGGCCCGAATGTGTCTGGTACTGTACCGGCCTCGGACATCCGCGCTGGGGCAACCCGCACCTTTGAGTACTACTTCTCCATGCTGGGTTCCGATGGAACGACGTATACATTCCCGCAGGATGATCCAGCCGCGAATCCGTATACGCTTCCGATCACACCTCGGGTTGTTCGACTGAAGATCCCTATTGCGGATCCAAGCGGAACTCCGAGGTTCTTGGAGGTTTCTTACGAAGAATAAGTGGAGAAACGGTAACACCGGGGGAGCCCGTTGTTGCTTCTCATGACTGGTTTTCCTACATTGACGGCAGGGGTTTTCCGACCTGCCGTTTTTGTTGATCCGTTCATCCTGTTCGCTTCGACTTTTCGCCATCTCACATCAAAGTAAGGGAGAAAGCCCATGAATCGTTCTCTACGCTTCCCCATAGCACTCCTCGGCTTACTCATCCTTGTGTTCGTAGCGGCCGATGCCCAAATAAGCCAAGTTGTTCTCCGCGTGAGTGTTCCTGTGGTCAGCCAAAATCAGCCTCTCCCGGTCAGTGTGGAATTCACGCCCAGCGGTAGGGTTGAGCGGGTTCTTTTCAAGTACCGTAGCTTTGGTGAGACGGAGTTCAGCGAGCAGGAAATGCTGCTCACCGGCAACTCTGCAACTCTGACGCTGTCGGCTCAATTCGTTCTTCCCCCGTACATTGAATACTACATCCACGTCGAGTTGGCTGATGGAACAACTGAGACATACCCGTTGCGGAATGCCGACACATCCCCCTTGAAAGCCACAATTAGGCCTGTTGATCCCAAGAGCCTCGAGGTGCGAGTTCTCAGTCCCGAGCAGGGAGAGACGGTATCTGCGGAGGATCTTGTGATCGCGGTGTCGCTCTTCTATGCATCCGATGCTGTAAATCGCCGGGGAACCAAATTATACCTGAACGGCGTCGATGTCACCTCGCAGGCCATTTTCTCCGACGATGTACTTCTCTATTCGCCGGCAAATTTCCCTCGGCCTCTCAATCTCGGCGTCCAGTTCCTACGCATCCAGCTTTACGACACAAATGGGAACCTGTATCACACGGTCGAGTCCAATTTCAATCTTTCCACCGCAACGGCGCTCGCCGCCGAGGAAACCCGCTTCCGCGTCGGTATTGACGGGACTGTGGAGGCTCGTAACGAGGACGTCGGCGCATCAAAGAACACCTTTCTCCGCGGCCAGCTCCGCGCAAACGGGAGCTTCCGATCGCTCGCCTTCGGCTCAAGCATCTTCCTTACGAACGAAGAGAAGGACTACCGCCAGCCTCAGAACAGGCTCCTCGGTTACGGTGACCTTGGCTTTTTCAAAATCCAGGTGGGAGACGCCTTTCCAAAATACCCGAGTTATGTGATGAGCGGTAAGCGCATCCGCGGCGTGACGGCAAATCTGTTTCTGAAGTTCTTCAACCTCGACATGTCTTTCGGCGAGACCACACGAGCCATCGATGGGACCGTTCTGCGAGATACTACATATGCAGACGCCTCAAATGCTGAAGCTCGTCCGGAGAACACGGTGTTGAAATCCGGTTTAACCTACTCCCTTTTCACGCCTGGAATATACTCAAGGAGTATAATTGCGGTTCGACCCAGTTTCGGATCGAGTGAAAACTTCCAACTCGGCTTCACCTACATGAAGTCGAAGGACGATAAGGGGTCCATTCGCTATGGGGTCTCACCACAGGAGAATATGGTGGTTGGATCTGACATCCTAGTCGCGTTTGACAACCAGAGGTTCAGACTCGACGGACAGGCATCACTTAGCCTTACAAACAAGAATATCTCCAAGGGGTCGTTCACCGATGCCGACTACGACCTCATCGCAGGCAAGCATGACCCAACGCTGACCCCGGCCGAGCGTAAAGACCGCCAGCAACAGGCAGACGATATCAAGAAGCTGGCCGATGTGGGTGGCAAATTTATCACCATCAACGAGTATCTTTTCCCCCTGAATCCTGTCGGCACGGGGTTACCTGGCTTAGCGTACGAGGGAGCCCTGACGCTTAACTATTTCAACAACTTCATTCGTGCACAATACTACAAGCGCGGGGCGGCGTATCTTTCCTTTGGCAATGAGTTCCTGCAGGCAGATATCAAGGGCTTGGCGTTGTCAGACCGCATCCGCATGTTCCAGAACAGAGCGCTCTTAGGAATTTCCTACGAGCAACGTGAAGACAACACTGGCCAGACAAAGCCAGCAACAACGAATTATGACAACCTCACCACGTCGCTGACGGTCTTTCCGGGTCTGAATCTTCCGTCTTTCACTATCGGTTACGGTTTGCTCACGAGGAAGAGTGACGCGAGCCCCACAGACTCATTGGAGAAGCTGTTTGTCGCTGATGACAAGACGAACCGCATCTCGCTCCAGATGAACTACGACTTCCAGGCGGGAGCCCGGCACAGTCTCTCACTCGGGATGAGCCTTTCCGACAAGAAGGACAATACCTTCAACAAGAGGGATCAGAAATACAACAGCTTCTCCGGTTCTCTCACCACCGTGTACTCAATTCCGCTCCAGACAACAGTGTCGTTCAGCACGGATTTAACAGAAAGCTCACAACTCAGCAACCTCCCGACCACGCCCGCGGTGACCGAACTTAAGATCACGGCCATTTCGCTGAATGCACAGTACAGCCTTATGGATGGCAAACTGCGCCTTGTATCTCTGCTCAGCACGGCGATGGGAGACTTTAATCGCACGTTGGCGCAGGCAGCCGTTGATTACACGTTCACGCGCAACTTCGGCCTCGTGGCGCAGTACGACTTCATTCAAAACTCCGGATTCAAGGATGACAGCATCGCCAGCCTGATCCTCCGCTACAACTTCTAGGCTGCTTTCCCGAGGGGCATCCTATGGCTGCATTCAAGAAGACTGTCCTGCCGATTCTCATCAAGATTGTCTTGGGACTGGGAATCGGCGGGATCGTCGTACTCCTTTCCATCTGGAATCCACAGTTCATCGCGCAAGTCGACTACCTCACCACCGACTACCGATTCCAGAGTCGCTATGAACGCATTGACAGTGTTCAGGCCTACAAGAGCGAGTTTCAGGCGCGGTCTGATGTCATCATCATCGGGATTTCGGAAGATGATCTCAAGGCAATGCCAGACCGTTTTCCGTTCCCACGTTGGTACTATGCTCATCTTGTGGAGAATTTGAACCGCGCGGGGGCCAAGGTCGTTGCGTTTGATATCACCTTCGAGGCTCCACTTGAGTTTACAGGCGACTCTGTTTTCAATGCGGTTCTAGAAAAGCATGGCAACGTCATACTGGCCGTCAAAAGCGAA
>Ga0194125_10000959_pt1 | contig 49131 bp, 33 predicted proteins | sample TA2KigC250mmetaG_FD_148626 | JGI IMG/M metagenome (GOLD analysis project Ga0194125, IMG submission 148626) | Freshwater microbial communities from Lake Tanganyika, Tanzania - TA2015034 Kigoma Deep Cast 250m | ecosystem: Environmental > Aquatic > Freshwater > Lake | place: Tanzania: Lake...
CTCGGCAGGCAGAGCGCGCCCGTCGCCCAGTAGCCGCTCGATCTCCTCCACCAGCGCCTTGTCCTCGTCAGGCACCACGACCGGCTGCCTCCGCGTCGGCCCCGGTCCGATGCCGCCCGTGCTCGCAGCCGCGCCGCCACCACCCCGGCCCATCTTGGTGACCGGCTCCGCCCGTGGGAACTGCTGCCGGAAGGCGGCCAGCCACTGCCGCGCCAGGCCGCTGACGCTGCTGCCGGTGCCGGCCGCATCGCCGGGCCGTACTTGCACCAGGAACGTGCCGCCGATGTAGATCGCCGGCAGCCCGCCCATCGACTTCGTCCACATCCTCGGGTTCCCCACGTTCTCCACCGACAGGGCTTCCACCACGTTCTTCTCCACCGCCGACCCGCGCTCCGACACGCTGCCATATCCCCCGGCGTCACGCAGCCGGCAAACCAGCTTGTTGGCGAGGATCACGTCGTAGTAGTCCCCGGCGAGCACCGGGCCCACGATGGCGACGGTCAGAGCGAACAGCGCGCCGGCTCTCAGTGTGCTGCGAGTGAGTGGTGTCATCTCCGCTTCCCCCGTGCTTCGGTTTGCTGCGTCTGTTGGCTCAGTACTACTGTGGATAGTAGACCATCCACACGACCGGAGGTTTCTTGTGACGGCGCTCACACAGGGGCTTACAGCCGAGGAGAAGCGTCTGCGTCCGCCCTCTCATGCCCGCATGGCTGCGATGCTGTGCTGTGACGAGCAGGCCTCCAGTGCAAGGCACGTATTGTGGCCCGTAGGGGGCCTGGTGTCAAGAGGCCGACGCGGGCTCTGAGAGCAGGGATGCACGGCGAGCGTGGCGAATGGGAGAGGGGTCAACAAGGACTGTGGCATGGGCGAAGAGGCAACCGGCGTAGGCGGAGACGCAGTCGCGCCAGCGTTGGACCCGGAGGTGGGGCGCTTCCTTCGCGAATGCCTCGACCCGATCCGAGCCGCGTTCGCTCCCCAGGCCCTGTTCCTGTTCGGGTCCCGTGTCCATGCCGCGCGCGATGAGTGGAGTGACATCGACATCCTCCTCGTCTCGGACCGCTTCGCGGGCCAGCGGATGTTGGACCGCCTTCGCGCTTTCCGCCGGCAGATCGACCCCCACCGCCATGTGGACGTCCTCTGCGTCACCCCCGAGGGGTTCGAGCAACGCCGCAACGGTGCCACCATCATCGCCGAGGCCGTGCGCACCGGCGTGCGGATCATCTGAGGGCGGCTCCCAGGAAGGAACCCGCTCGCCTCGCGCCCAATAACGCCCCTGGCGTGCTCTGGAGGGCCGCCGGCCTGCGGTCACGAGCCGCCATTCACCGATCGCAGTGGGAGGGTATGACTGCATGGAAGACCAGACCGGGTCGGATAGGGGAGTACCGTTTGCGCCGATGGAGCCGCCCGGCTACGCGCCGCAGCCGAGTTCGCTCTACTTCCGGCTGTCCGTGATGATGTTCCTGCAGTTCGCGGTGTGGGGCGGTTGGGCGGTCATGATCTTCGTGCACATGCTCAACAACCTGCACTTCACCGGCTTCCAGATCGGGCTGGTGTTTGGCACCACCGCCTTCGGCGCGCTGATCTCGCCCATCATCGCGGGCTGGCTGGCCGACCGGCTGATGCCCAGCCAGCGCTTCGCCGCCATCTGTCACTTCCTGGGCGCCATCCCGCTCTTCCTCGCCTGGAGGCAGGACACGTTCTGGGGCCTCTGGGCGTGCGTCCTCGCCCACGCGGTGCTCTACATGCCGACGATCGCCCTGACCAACACGGTGGCCTTTCATCACATGGGGCAGTCGAACAAGTTCGGCAACATCCGCGTGTGGGGCACCATCGGCTGGATCTGCATCCAGTTCCTGTTGGGCTGGTATGTGGGGAAGGAGTTCGCGCGAGCCCGGGACTGCCTGCTGTTCGGAGCCGTCGCGGGCGTGTTGATGGCTGCGTACTGTCTGACGCTGCCCAACACCCCGCCCTCCAAGGAAGCGAAGAACCCCTACGCCTTCCTCGAAGCCCTCAAGCTCATGGGCGAGCGCAACTTCGCCGTGCTGCTGATCATCTCGTTCATCGTCGGCATTGAGCTTCCGTTCTACTACAACCTGACGCCCGGCTTCTTTACGGACCCCGTGACGGGGGTCGGTCTCACGCCCGGCCACGCGCAGTGGGCTCAGGTGCTGGGGCAGGTCGGCGAGGTCCTGCTGATGGTCCTGCTCTGGCCCTCGATCCGTCGGCTCGGCATGGGTTGGACGATCTTCATCGGCATCCTGGGCTGGCCGCTGCGCTACGGCATCTTCGCGATCGGTCACCCGACCTGGCTCGTGATCGCGGCCCAGACGCTCCACGGCGTCTGCTACTCGTTCTTCTTCGTCGGCGGCATGATCGCCGTCGAGCGCCTCTCCCACAAGGACATCCGTGCCAGCGCGCAGGCCCTGCTGGTGTTCGCCACGAGCGGTCTTGGGATGTTGATCGGCCACTTCGGCTCAGGCACGATCCACGACTACTTCAAACTGACCGTTGACCCGCCGTCCTGGGCCTGGCCCAAGATCTTCATGGTGCCCATCGTGCTCACGGTCGTCGCGGGGATCGCCTTCATCGTCCTGTTCAACGAGCGCCGCTTCCAAGAGCGGGCCAAGGAGATCGAGGAGGAGGACAAGGCCGAAGCGCCAGAAGAGACGGCGACTGGGGTGCCGGAGTAGGCAACATCCCCTCCGACAAGAAGCGTGCAGCCGCCCGGAACTGGTGCAGCCGGGCGGCTACCGTTCGGGGACAAGCTCCTCGTAGACCCGCGCCAGCTGGCTCGGCGTCACGAAGACGTACGGCTCACCGAGTTCGGCGGCGGCGCGGTTGATCATCTCCGGCTTGAAGGTCCAGCTCAGCGCGAACACGCTCATGAAGCCGGGCCGGGCCCGGGGCGTCATCTTGCGGACCTCGGCAACGAGGCTCGCAACCTCCGCGTCCTCGCGACGCTGCGTGAGGTCTCCGACAAACGCCCACTGCACCCAGCGCGTCAGGCAGTGGAAGACGGGAACGCGGCTGCCGGGCTCGGGCCCTGCCAGGAAGTGGTTCGCGATCTCGGGCGTGGTCGTCTCATGCCGGCCGATGTCGGGCAGGAAGGCGTTCACCCGCCGGAGCTTCCGCGCGAACAGCGCGAGGTCGCCATCCTGCGCGAAGTCCGAGCGTTCCCCCCACGAGCCGTGGTAGGTCTGCACGGTCCGCAAGTCCAGACGGTCGAGGCACTCCTGCGTCAGGTTCAGGTACTCATCCAGCACTCGGGCGCGATTGTCGTAGGCCGTGCCGTAGTCGGGGACGTTCATGTAGCCGAGACCGGACAGCCCGCAGATCAGCTCGTCGCGGTCGGTCAGGTGTCCGTAGTACCACTCGACGATCCCCGGCGCGAGGTCGAGCAGCGAGGTGCCCATGATCCACCCGGTCGGCGTCACGCCGCGCCCAGGCGCGTCCCAGACCTCGCGCTGGGGGCGTAGCCAGTACCACGGGTCGTTCCCGCTGTCCAGCACGCTGATGGATACGTAGACCTTCGCGGGATCGAGGGAGGGGAGAGGCAGCCGGTCGATCTGCGGCTGGCGGAATCGGTCGGGCGCCGGGATGCCGCTGTGCAAGCTCATGTTCGTCAGGAAGTCGGTGCCGATGGTGAGCTTCGCGTAGCGCGAGGCGAGCGTCATCCCCCAGTACTCACCGATCCCCTCCGCCGGGTCGTTCCAGCCCCACCAGCCCATCACCGGTGAGTGCGGCTCCGTCGCGGCGAGGAGCTTCTCGGCGAACGCGGTCTCGGCGACGGGGTCCTTCCCCTCGTCCGCGCCATCGACGCCGCCGGAGATGAAGAACGTGAAGATCCGGTGCGCGACGAGGTAGTCGGTCTGCTGCTCGGAGCGCTCCGGGTGGCCCGAGCACAACACATCGTGTCGCATCTGCGGCCACAACTCCCGGAACGCCCACTCGTAGGCCTCGGCGTCCGTCCGCCAGCGCCCGCGGAGGTCGTCGATGACCGGCAGGGCCCAGTCCTTCGCCTGCTGCTCAGTGCAGACGATACCGTCGCGCACCGAGGCCACCATCGTCCCGACGTTCCGGTAGCGGTCCTCGACGAGAACCGCCCCCTGTGCTGCCTCCCGGAAGAGCCCGATGATCTCAGCGGCGTGCTCGATCCGCCGGACCTTCTGACCTACGTACCCACGTTCCTGGTACCACTGCAGCGACTGCTCGTCATGCGGCGAGTACACGAAGTACAGGCGGGGTCGATTGCGGTTCACGAGGCCTTGCAGGCAGGCCAAGGCCACCCGTGTCGCCTGGTCGTCCCCGGCGACCGAGTGCACGATCACCTCGTCCTCAGGGGAGATTGCGGGTGAGCGTGGGAAGATGCGCCGACTGCGGCGCGGCCGGAACGGCACCGGCTGTCTCTTGGGCAGGCGCTCCCGCGCCACCCAGTCAGACAGCGCCCGCTCAGCCCTCTGCGCGGCCTCCTCCGACAGCGCGCCGGACTCCTGCAGCGCCCAGATTGTGCTCCGCACGACCAGCTGTCGCAGCACGAGCACTTCGCCCGGGTCACGCGGATCGCTCAGCCACTGCGTGCCCGCCCACACGTCGATTGCTCCCCGGAAGCGCGGGCAGTGGTGCTTGATGGCCGCAACCGGCGCCCCCCGCAAGCCCTCGCGGTCGCCGACGCCAACGATGCCGATCAGCTCGTCCTCTTCAGCAAGAGGTGCCTTGCCCGGGAAGAACACCACCCCCATGCCGCCAGGCACTCGGTACTGGAACGGGTCCACGTCCGCGCGCGTGCTTTCGAGACGGAAGGGTGCCTTGGACATCGGTGAGAAGAGCGCGGTGTCCACCGGCACGGAGCCGACGACCTGCCCGATTCCGACACGCTCATGCTGGCCGTGGTCCTCGTGGCCCTCGTCGCGCCAGACAGTCCTCCCCGCCACGTCCTCCCGCACACACGGGTGCGTGAACGGCGCTCCGGTGGCGATGAGACAGCCGCCGCGCCGATGGAACTCGGTGATGTCGGCCTCTGCCTCGCGCGGGAAGGTGTTCCCGTAGCACCACACGAGGGCCCGCGCGTCCGGCTCTCGCAGTGCGCTTGCGAGGCCGTCGGCGTCGGCCAGACGCGCGTCGAGGCCGCACTCCGTCAGTATCTCGGCGACGATGCGGGGGCTGACGGCCTGGTTGGCGCCGAAGTACGGGAAGCCGCGCTCCGCGAACACGACGACCGTCGGCGCTTGGGCGCGGCAGCAGCCGCCGAGTGCTGCGACGGCCGCGAGAGTGACTGCCCACCGATCACTCATTCAAGACCACCAGTAGTTGCGGGATGATGTGCCGTTCTTGCGTGTTGCGCCCTCGATTCCCTCCCCGCGAAGTCGAAGCAGGATTGCGCCGCTTGCCCCCGAACCTCCCGGGTGTGAGGTGATGACGACATGCCCCGGCTGTCGGCCGCATTCGCTGTGTTCCTGTTGGTTGCCTCGACGGTCTCCGCTCTCGCGGACGAGTTCACGTATGCGCCGCTGGACGACTTCGAGGATGCCTCGCCCTGGGTGAAGGGCGACCCGAACACCGATCTCACGCAGAAAGAGGTCGCCATCGCGCCCAGTACGCAGCGCATGAAGCAGGGCAAGCAGTCCTTGGCCTTCATGATCCGCGTGGACTGGACGCCCAAGCCCGGCGAGAAGTACCCCAAGGGCTGGCCGATGCTCTCGCGCGAGTTCGCACAGCCGCAGGACTGGTCGAAGTACGACGCAGTGAGGTTCTGGCTTTACACGGAGACCCAGGCCGAGTTGCCGAAGGACCGCGTGCTCCGTTGCGGGTTCCAGCATGGCGACCAGGTCCTGGCCGATGATGAGTGGTACACGCTGCCGGGCATCCGCCCCGGGGAGTGGCAGCAGATGACGGTGCCCCTCGACCCGCGACGCAAGTGGGATGACGTGACCCGCATCCTGTTCTACGTCGCGGAGGGCTGGTACCAGGATGGCGACCGAATCAGCTTCTACATCGACGACATGCGCCTCGCGACGCGCAAGTGGCCGGTGCTGGAAGGCCTCGAGGCCGGTACGCGCACGCTTCCGCGCGGGTCGGGGATCGCCGTAACCGCCGCGATCGCCGGTCCGCCGGAGGGCAGCAAGCTCCGCTGGAGCGTGACGGATATGCGGGGCAAGGTGGAAAGCACGGGCAAGCAGGCCGTCGCGGGAAGGACCGTCGAGTTCACGATCCCCCCTGCCGGCATCCTGGCGGGGAACCACTGTGTCCGGCTGGCTCTCGTCGATGCCACGGGTGAGGAGCGCAGCATTCGACGCCAGTTCGTGACGGTCCTCGAACCAGGCAAGCGCGCCTATCTCTCGCTTATCACCTTCTACACCTCCGTCTGGCGCGAGAAACCGGAGCAGCTGGCCGTCGTGAACGACTCAGCCTATGCCGGGGTGGCCGTGCCCGTGTGGAGCGGGTACGACACGGATCCGGTGCCGCCCTACGCCGAGACGATCCCGAAGCTCCGCGAGCTGAGGAAGCTGGTGAACATCGACGTGTGGCCGTGGGTCTTCTCCAACCGGCTCTTCGGCGTGCCGGAGGACGCGACGCGGCACCCCTCGGTAGTGGGCGGCGCCGTCCCGGACTACTTCGCCCGCATCCGAGTCCTCGACCTCGACGACGAGGCGGGCGCACGCTCCGACGTGCTCACGCAGTGGCGCTACGCCGTGCGTGCGGCGAGGGAGCTGGGGGCGCCCGGCATTGTGCTGGACTTGGAGGCCTACAACAACTACAAGGCGTATGACGTCGCCTACGTGGCAGAGAAGCGGGGAGAGTCGGTGTCCGGCATCGTCGCCAAGTGCGAGTCCATCGGCGCCGATCTCGCGCGAATCTGCGAGGAGGAGTACCCAACCTGCATCGTGTGGAGCCTATTCAGTCGGCTCGAGGCGTCGCAGCGCAGAGAGACGCCGGACGGGCCGCTTTACTCTACGGCGGGCCATATCAGCCTCGGCTTCCTGAAGCACGCCCGGGACCACCATGTGCCCTGCAAGTACCTGTGCGGCGGCGAGGTGACTCCGGGCTACTACAACCGCAACGTGGACGCCCTGAAGCGCAGGATCGCGCAGCGAGACGCTGAGATGGCCGACATGCTCGCCGCCTTCCCGAACCACCTCTTCTTGGCCGGCACGATCTCGCCGTACCACGACGCCTCGATCCTGACGTCGTGGATCAAGGACGCGGCGGGGGAGAACCCGGAGCTGAAGACCATCCAGGACTTCGGCCCGATGTTCCGCACGCTGTTTGATGCCTACGACTGGGTGTGGATCTACGCCTCCAGCGCGGCGAAAACCGAGCCCTACGACCCCGAACGCAATCGGCAGTACAGCGACGTGCTGCGGGCAGCGCTGGAGGAAGCGTCACGCTGAGAGCGTGTATGGGCGGCCAGGCGCCATGGACCGCCCCCCTGCGTCACACACGACCGTACATCGCCGTCATGTAGGGGCGCGATTCATCGCGCCCGCGTGTAGGGGCGTGACTCATCACGCCCCATGCCGTGCTTCTCATACACGCTCTGAGGTCCGGCCCACACCGAGGCCTCGGGGGCCGGCAACCGTCTGCAGACTTGAGTGCCCGCACTTGGCCACACACGGCAAGGGAGGTCGGAGACCATGTACAAGGTGATCGGAGCGCTTCTAGTGATGTGCCTCATCCGTCCGGCCTTGGCCCAGGAGGCGCCCCCCGCGAAGGCGGCGCCGGAGCAGCTCGACCCGGCGGAGCTCATGCGGCAGATGGGGGCCGACGAAGAGGACATCATGAAGTTCCAGTTGATGTCCCAACTGCTGGGTGAGGACGCCTCGCCGCTGCTCTTGCTGATGATGATGCAGGGCGACGGGGGGAACATGGACGGGGACTTCTTGGGGATGATGCTCATGATGAAGGCGCTGTCGGGCGGCGGCAAGACGGCGCCTGCCGTGGCCGCCATCGGCACGCGCCTCTTCATCATCGAGGACGGCACGGTCTACATCCTCGACACCACGACGCTGAAGCTGGAGACGTCCGTCCAGTACCGGCCATCCAAGAAGGTCGCCGGTCTCCCCGCAGACCTCCTGCCGATGTTCCAGCAGGCGAAGGACAAGGCCCTGGCCTCGTCCTGCCTGTCGAACATGAAGCAGCTCGTACTGGGGGCGTTGATGTACGCGCAGGACTGGGACCAGATGCTGCCTGGGGAGCAGTGGCCGGAGCAGCTGCAGCCCTACCTGAAGAACCTGCAGATCTACCAGTGCCCCGGCGCGCCGGACAAGGAGCGGGCCTACGCGCTGAACGAGGCGCTGGCGGGGGCCAAGATGGGGGATATCAAGCGCCCGGCGGAGATCGCGCTGTTCTTCGAGTCGGATCTGCCGGACGACGTGCCCTTCGGTGGTCCGGACGGCGTGCTCATGGAGCCTCGCCACGGTGGAATGCTGACGGTGGGCTTCGTCGATGGGCACGCGAAGCTGATGAAGCCGGAGGACGCGAAGAAGCTCCTCGCGGAAGACCCGTTCCAGTAGGGGAGTCTCAGGTCTCGCGTCTCATGTCTCGGGTTGACGTCAACGGCGGCACGGGTCGGACCGTTGCCGTGAACACGGGACCCGAGACCCCCAAACCTGAGACCCGAGACCTGAGACCCGAGACCTGAGACCCGAGACCTGAGACCCGAGACCTGAGACCTGCCGTCAGGGCAGCCACCGCAGGCCGGCCGGGTTGTTGAGCTGCCAGATCCTCGAGGACGCGTACCACTTCGCGTGGCCGTCCAGGAACCCCACGCTCGTGCCGTCGTTGTGGCGTGAACCGATGGCGGACTGCGTGTCAGGCTGCCGGTCCGCCTGCACCTGGAAACCCCTCCCGCCGCCGGAGCCCGTGCCCGTGGGAGCGGGCGTGGAGTCGGCCAGCAGGATGTTCGTCGCGGGTTCCTGGAAGACGCTCAGGGAGTAGGCCACGTTCGTGTTGCGATCCTCCAGGTCGCGGTTCAGGCCCAGGGACAGCGGGCCCCGATCCTGCCAGACCTGCCCGTACTGGCTCTGGTTGGCGGCCGACGGGCAGATGAAGACCTGGGTGTTCTTCAGGTAGGGTAGCAGGTACGCGGGCCAGATCAGAGCGTTGTTGACGTTGCCCTGGCGGGACGGGAGGAGCATCTCGTCGTAGTCCTGCGTGTACATCGTGATCGCCAGGGAGAGCTGCTTCACGTTCGAGAGGCAGGCCGTCTGACGGGCCTTCTCCCGGGCCCGGGCGAAGACGGGAAACAGGATGGCGGCCAGGATCGCGACGATCGCAATGACCACGAGAAGCTCGATGAGGGTGAAGCCTTGAGGCGTGCGACGAGGCATATCCACGCTGCCCTTTCCAAGCACGGGAGGCATGCGCGTTTCCACGCATACCCTATCGCCCGGTCGCCATGGCCCTTGCGGCTGTAGGCAGACAGGGTCGGACAGGCGTCGGTCAGCTACTCGGTTGTGGAACGGGCGGACACGCGGGTCCGCCCCTACCCTATGCGAGGGCTGTAGGGGCAGACCCATGTGTCTGCCCCGTCTACCAGCTACGTCCTCCTCTTGCGCAGCCGCGCCCAGCCGGCGAGAATGCCGATCGCGATGAAGCCCGCGACCAGCCCCGACGCGGCATAGATGGCCAGCGTCGGCATGAAGGGCAGACCCGTGTGGTTCAGCGGCAGCCCCGCGAGGCCGAGCGTGAACCCCTTCAGGGCGAGTTTCCCGAGATTGCCGGCGATCCCCGCCACTAGCAACAGCACGGTGCGCCAGCGGCTCGTGAGCGCCAGCCCGAAGGCCTCGACGATGGAGGCCGAGATCATGAGAGCCGCCAGCTCGTTCGGCCGGATCGCGCCAAGCGCAGCTCCCAGCCCGCCGCCCGCGAGGGCCGCCCCGGCCGTCATGCCCGGACGCCGGCAGCACGCGAGCAGCAGGACGGGCATCCAGAAGACAGCGGAATGGCCCGGCAGGGCCATCGGGGTCTTGATGAGCCCCGCCGTCACGGTGATCGCCAGGGAGAATCCCAGCAGCGCGGCCAGCTCCGTAGCGATCACGTGGGCATCGAGTCGCGCAACCGCCGTCCTATCGCGCATGGAGACGTGCCTCTTCCTCTCGGTCGCCCGGCGCCCCGTGGATCGGGACCCACCGGGCCTTCTCCCTCTTACAGTACAAGACACACTTGCCGTAGCGCAAGGCCGGACGCAGCTTGTCTGCGAGCAGAACCTCGTCCGTCAGGAGGTCTTCTTCGACGGAACGGACCTCATCTCCTCCCGCCTCCAGCACTTCCTTCACCGTCACCTCGCCGGCCAGCTCCCTCAGCCGGCCCATCTCAACGAACCGCCCGTCGTTGCCCTGCGCCGCCAGGCACGCCCCGGCGAAGGCGCCGACGATCCCATCCTCCGCCTCGACGGCGTGACGCAGAACCGCGCCGGCCGCCGCCGCCGCGTCCCAGGCCTCGGACCGGTGAACGAACCGCCCCTTGGCCTCCAGGCCGAGAGGCACCCCTAGAAGCGCCTCCGCGCGGGCGACGCATACGCCGGGCTCCGAGCCCGCGACGTGCAGGCCCCGCACCCAGTCCACAACCTCGTGCGCGAGGGCATGTAAGTCGTCCGGCGCATCCAGCAGATGGATGACGTTGCCGCTGTTGCGCGCGGTGAGGGGGATCTCCGGCAGGACCGCAAACTGGTGCCGCGTAACGCCCCAGACGCGGAAGTCCGGGCTCAGGCGCGCCGCGATGGCCCGAGCGACGCTGCCCGTCCCCCCTTCCCCTGGAATGTCCGTGTCATCGACGGCGACGACGACCTCGGCTTGCGTACGCCACTCCGGCATCGGACCTACCTGTACACATCCCGCGGGCGGCCGACGTGGAACGTCACCCGGCCGTCCACCGTGAGATAGTTGAAGGCCTTCTCGGTTGGGGAGTGAGGCCCGGGAGCCTCGCGATCGGTGACATCCGCCGCCAGCCATGTGTCTGGCTTGGAGCCCTTGGTCACGACGTGCTTCTCCGCCATCCATCGCGGCCAGTTCCCCTCGCCGAGCTTCCGGTAGCAATGGTACACGTAGGGCGGCTGGCCCTCGCCCGTCGCGGGGCAGTGCAGGTCCGCTTGGGCCAGGCCCTGCTTCTTCAGCCGCTGGGGGAGCCATGCGTCTGCGTCAGCGGGTGTGTCACCGATGGGGAAGGCGCCATCGTTGTCGTCCGCATAGAGGCGCAGGGCCTTGCCCAGCTTCTCCAGCCGCTGCGCGCAGAGCGTGACATCGTCTCGGTCGGGGGGGTGTGCAGTCGGCTCCGGCGGCGCGTGCGGCCGGCTCACCCACAGGGCGAGCGCGAGGCCCACCGCTGCCGCGCCGACGCTCGCCAGGATGCGCAGGACGTTGCCGTGCATGGGGCCGCGCGCCCGCGCGGGCTGCCTCTCAGTGCTCGTGCTCGGGGGGAACGGCCCCCTTCCGCTTCACCTCATCCGCCTTGTCCAGGGCCTTCGCTTCTTCCTTGCTGAGCGGCTTCCATTCCCCGAGTGCGGCGACACCGGCATTGCGGAAGTTGCGCTCGCCGAGCTTCGACAGCGCCTGAACCGCCTCCCTTCGGGTGACCAGGTCCAGGGGCTTCAGCGCCGGCTTGTGCTCGCGGTCGGCGAGGTTGACGTCCGTGAAGGCAAGCTTGATGGACTCCCCCTCCGCAATGTCGTTCGCGACGGCCGCGAGGTACTCCTCACGGGTCTCGTCGGCATCGCTGAGGTAGGAGCGGAGACGGATCCGGTAGTCGTCGCGCTCCTCCTCCGGCGCCCACACCTTCTCCCTCCCGTTCCTGCCGCCCCCCAGCACCACGGAGTTGCGCAACAGGATCAGCTCCTGCCGCGTGATGCGGCGGGAGTACTGCCATTCGCCCTGCTCGGGTCCCACCAGCCTCCCCGCCTCCACCATGCCCTGCAGGTACGGGTACAGGGGCGTGTGCGCCATGGCATCGCCGAACTGGCACGGAGCATTGGGCTTGACTTCCGCCAGGCGGACCCACCTCTTGGGCTGGTCGCGGTAGTAGATGTTCCACGCCCGAACCAACCACGTCAGGAAGGTCCCTCGTTCCAGTGTGGCCTTGGGCAGGAACGCCTCCCCCCCGGAGAAGTCGAAGACGCCCAGCCGGACGAACGCTGCGAGCGTTTCCTCCAGCGGGTCACCACGCATGTCCTTGAAGGTCGCGTTCTCGTACCGAGGTCTGAAGTGGACGTCGAGCTGTTCCTTCGGTTTGCAGCCGTACAACGCAGCGACGATCGCGGACGCCGAGATGAGTGCGAGGATCAAACCAACGGCACACAAACGGCTACGCATGTGGGAACTCCCTCCCCTGGAGGATCAGGCGAGCCAAGTGGCCCCGGGGGCTTCCCTTGTAGTAACGTCAAAGGGCCCCCCGGAAGCCTCCGCTCGCACGCCGCTCAGTAGATCTCGCAGTCGGACACGATGAACTTCATGCCAGGCTTCAGGGGGAACGTCTCGCGGACGGCGTGGCAGCCGGCGATGAGGGGCTCGACCTTCTCGGGCGGCAGCACCAGCAGCAGAACCTCATTGAGGCCGGGCCAGATGGCGTTGCCCTCCCGGATGTTCCGCTCGCCGGCGCCCTTGGCGTCCGACAGCCGCGTCCAGTGACGGATCTCCAGATCCTCGAGCACGCGCATGATGTCGGGCAGTACGCCGGAGTCGAAGACGGCGATGACCTGCTTCACTCGGTTCCCGTACCCTTCCCGCGGCCGCCCATCAGCCGGGCCCCGATTCGGTAGTACACGCTCTGGATCGTGTCGGTAATGACGTAGAACGACGGGACGATGAGCAGCGTGAGCACGGTCGAGAGAATGAGCCCGCCGATCACCACGGTCGCCATCGGCTGACGGAACTCCGATCCCTCGTTCAGCGCCAGCGCCGTCGGCAGCAGCCCCATGATGCAGGCGATCGTGGTCATGAAGATCGGCCGCATTCGCGTCGGCCCCGCCTCCAGCAGCGCCTCGTACGTGCTCTTCCCTCGAGCTTTCAGCGTGTTCGTGTAGTCCACCACCAGGATCGCGTTCTTGCCCACGATCCCCATGAGCATGATCGTCCCGATCAGGGAGGAGATCGAGATCGACTGCCCCATGATGGCCAGCGCGAGAATCCCGCCGCCGAAGGCCATCGGGATGGTCAGCATGACGTTCAGCGGCTGTAGGATGTTCGTGTACAGCGCGGCGGTGACCATGTAGACCAGGACGATCGCCAGCGCGATGGCCTGGAACATGTACCCGAACTCCTCGCCGCGCCGCTGAGTCGTGCCCGTCCAGCGCCAATTCACGCCCGCCAGCCGTCCCTGCGCCTGCATCTCCTGGAGCACCTTGCCGGCCAACACCTGGCCCTCGCCCTCGGCCACCCCCTCCTCCAGGTAGGACTCCACCGTCACCGAGCGCTGGCGGTCTTGCCGTTCGATGCGGGATGGCCCGGTGTCCATGTAGACTTGCGCCAGGTCCCCCAGGCGCACCGTCTGCCCCGTGGGTGACAGGCCGACAAACAGCCCCTCCACATCCTCCACCCGCGTGCGGTCGAACTCCGACAGCCGCACCCGTAGGTCGTACTCGTCGCCGCCCTCGCGGAACTGGCTGCTCGTATCGCCCTCGTAGGCCGCTCGCAGCGCCATGGCCACCTGGGCGGCAGTGAAGCCGAGGTCCGCCGACCGTGCGCGATCGATGCGCACCCGCAGTTCAGGGCGCCCGCGCTTCGCCGACACATCCGGGTACAGCAAGCCGGGAACCTCGCTCAGGCCACGCGCCAGCTCCGCCGAGGCTCGGTCAAGCGCCGTCGGGTCGGGGCTCTGCATGAGGATCGCGACGGGCGCGCCGCCGCCGCCATGCTCCTGGGCGCGGACGACCTTCACCTCGACCGACGGCAGACCGGCCAGGTCGCGGCGCAGGTCCTCCTCGAACTGCCCGTCCGTGCGCTGGCCCCGTTCTCGGCGCTCGGTCTTGCGGGCCAGCTTCACGTTGACGACGCCGTACTGCCCGCCCGTATTCCCCGCGCCCATGAATGATGAGCCCTGGCTGCCGGCGGTGGAGCTGACGTCCTTGACCTCGGGATAGCGGGCCTTGTCGAGCACGCGCTCCTCGACCTGTCGGGTGAGTGCGTCCATCACCTCCAGGCGCGTGCCGGGCGCCGTCTCCAGCAGGACCTGAATCTGGCCGGTCTGGGAGGCCGGGAAGAACTCGAACGGCACGCGGCCGGACTTCATCGCGGCCATCGTGATCGTGATCAAGCCCATGTACCCCAGCACCACCGCCAGGTACGGATGCCGCAAGGTCGGCGGCAGGAAGCGCCGGTATGTGCGCTCGAGGAAGTTGAAGGGCGCATCCATGGCGGCCCAGATCGGGCGAGTCCAGTGCCCCGCCGCCCGGTCGCGCTCGGCCGCCGTCTCGCGCTTGAACCACCACGACGCCAGCATCGGGGTGAGCGTGAACGACATGAACAGCGACAAGAGCGTCGCACACGCCGCCGTAATCCCGAAGGCGAAGAAGAAGCGCCCGATCATGCCCTTCATGAAGGCGACCGGCACGAAGACCACGACGTCCACCAACGTGATGGCGACCGCCGCCCCGCCGATCTCGGCGCGCCCGTTCACAGCGGCGACGGCCGGCTCCTCGCCGATCCGGAAGTGCCGCTCGATGTTCTCGATGACGACGATGGAGTCGTCTACGAGAATGCCGACCGACAGCGACAACGCCAGCATGGTCAGCATGTTGAGCGTGAAGCCGAAGAAGTAGATCGGTAAAAAGGTGCAGATGATGGAGGTCGGGATCGCCAGGGCGACGATGACCATCGCCCGCAGGTTGTGCAGGAAGATGAAGGTCACCAGCGAGGCCAGCAGCGCTCCCAGCAGTAGCGAATCGCGAACGTCCTTGACGGCCTCCCGCGTATCGTCGGCCGAGTCCTGGTAGATGGTGAACTCGATGTCTTGCGGCAGCGTCTGGTCGAGTTCCTTGATCGCCGCGCGCACGCCATCGGAGACGTCCACCGTGTTCGCGCCCGTCTGCTTCAGGACGTCAACCGCCACCGTGGACTGACCGTTCAGCCGGCTGATGGTGCTCGCGTCGGCCGCCGCATCCTGCACGTCCGCAAGGTCGCTGAGATAGACGATTCCGCCCCGTGGCGTCGGAATCCGCAGGCGGCGGATCTCGTCGAGGCTCTTGAACTGCCCTATCGCCCGGACGGCGAAGCTCCGCGCGCCCTCCTTCAGCTCGCCGGCGGGGATGTCCAGGTTCTCCGCCGCCACGAGGTTCGCCAACTGGTTGATGGAGAGCCCGACCGCCTCCAGGCGCTCCTTGCGGGCCTCCACCTGGATCTCGCGTACCTCGCCGCCGCTCACGTTGACCGCCGACACGCCCGACACCTGACCCAGCCGCGGCTTGACGTAGTCCTCGACGAAGGTCAGCATGTTCTTGGGCGAGCGGCTGCCCGTCACCCCGATCGACACGATCGGGATCGCGTTGATGTCGAGCTTGCGGACGACCGGGTCCTTCACATCGTCGGGGAACGTGGCCTTGGCCTGGGCCACCGCATCTCTTACGTCGGCAGCCGCCACGTCGGCGTTGACCTCCAGCTTGAACTGGACGATGACTACCGACAGGCTGTCCTGGCTCTGCGAGGTCAGTTCATCGACGCCGTTGAGGATGGCGACCGTGTCCTCGATGGGCTTGGTGACCTTCTGCTCGATCTCGTCCGGTCCGGCCCCGGGGTACGCCGTGAACACGGTCACGATGGGGAAATCGACCTGGGGGAAGTACTCCAGCGGCATCTCCCGTAGCCGCGTGTAGCCCAGGACCATCAGGGCGCCCACGATCATCAGCATCGTGACCCGGCGCCGCACGGCTACGTTGGTGAGCCACATGAGACAAAGCGCTCCGACGGAGTGCTACCTTCAAGTGCGATCACGTGAGGGCCGGCTTCGGCTACCCGCCGGCCTCCCGCTGGACGGGCTCCACCTTCTGGCCGTCGGCCAGCCCCGACTGCCCGGCCACCACCAGCGTATCCCCCTCCTTGACCCCCGACGTGACCTCGACCCTCCCGCGCTCCTCCGCGCCCAGCTCGACCGGGCGGATCTTGATCTGGCCGCTCTCCACGGCGTACACCACTCGCTTCTCCCGGTCCTCCACGATGGCGTCGCGCGGAACGAGGACCGCCGCCGAGCTCTCACCCACAACCAGCGAGACATCGGCCGACATCCCGGGCTTGAGCACCTCGCCATCGTTCTTCACCAGCACGCGGGCGGTGAAGTTGCGTTGGTTGCGCATCGACGAGGGCGTGACATCGACCACCCGGCCCTTGAGCGTCGCGCCCGGCAGGCCCGGCACCGAGACCTCCGCCTCCTGTCCCTTGGTGACCTTGGCGATGTCGCGCTCGCCCACGACCGCGTGGACGTAGACGCTGGTGATATCGACGATCCGGAACACCGTATGGGCGTTGGACGCCCACGCGCCCGGCTCGACCAGCCGCTCGGCCACCAGGCCCGTGACCGGTGAGTAGACGCTCTGCTTGCCCAGGGCGGTGCGGGCCAGGTCGCGCGACGCCTGCGCCTGCTTCACACCCGCCCGCGCGGCGTCGATGTCGCTCTGCCGCACGGTCACCTCGCCGTGGCCGGCCCGCGCCATCGACAACTGGTCTTCGGCCAGGCGCACCTGCGTCCTCGCCAGGTTCACGTCTTCCCGCGCGAGGGTGATCTGGTCGCGCTGCGCTTCCGCCAGACGCAGTTGCTCGTTCGCTTGGTCGACTTGCAGCTCAGCCAGGCGCACCTGCTCAGCCGTCGGGCCCTCGTTCGTCAAGCTGAGCTGCTGCTTCACCTGCTCGAGGTTCGAGCGCGCCTGCTGGAACTCGGCCAGGGCCTGCCCGAACTCGGTGCCGGAGGCGGCGCCCTGCGTGTAGAGGCGCTTCTTGACCTCGTAGTGGGACTTGGCGAAGTCATAGCCCGCCTGCGCAATCTCGACCTGCGCCTGCACCTGCTTCTTCTGTTGGTCGCGCGCGCCGCGGCGCACCTCGGCGAGTTGCGTCTCGGCGGAGCGAACTGCGAGCTGCGCCTGCGCGATCCGGTTGTTGACAGCGGTCTCGGTCGTGGAGGCCGCCGTCTGGGCCTTCGCGAGCTGCGTGTTCGCGGCGTCGGCCTGCTTCTGGGCCTGCTCGACCGTGATTCCGGTGGTCGAGGTAGTGAGGGAGACCATGTCGCGGGCCTGCTTCAGCCGCGCCTTCGCCACGTCCACTCCGGCATCGGCCTGCCGCGCCTGAGCGCCCATCACGTCGGAGTCGAGACGCGCCAGGAGACTGCCCCTGACCACCCGATCGCCCACGTCCGCGTAGACGGCGATGGCGGTGCCGCTGCCCTCGGACGCCACCTCAACCTCGCGCAGCGCCGCGACGGTGCCTGTGACGTGGACGGCGTCGCGGATCGACCCGCGCATCGCCGTGATGACGGAGACCGGCGTCGCCGTTTTGACGGGCGGCGTGGCTCCCGCCTTCGGGCCGCCGCGCTTCATCTTGCCGCAGCTCACGGCCGCGACGCCGACCAGGAGCAGCGCCGCGGCTGCCAGTCCGATTCGGTACGCCCACGGCCTCATGGTCACGGTGCCTCCTGCAGATCGAGCATCCCCATCGCCGCCCGAAGACCGACGAGGACGAGATTCAGCTCCAGTTCCCCCTCCGCCCGGTCCGTCTGAGCGGTGGCCACGGCCGCCTGCGCGTCGATCACTTCGGCCCCCAGGCCGACGTCCTCATCGAAGCGCAGACGGGCGATCCGCAACTGCTCGCGGGCCGACCGCTCGGCCATCTCCGCCGCGGCGATCCGCTCCTTGAGCCGGTCGATCTGCACGTACTTGTCCGCCACTTCCGCCCCCACCGCCTGCGCCACCAACTCCACCCGCTGACGTGCCGCTTCAAGGCCCGCCTGCGCTCCCTTGATCTTGGCCTTCGTCGCGCCGCCGTCGAGAATCGGTTTCTGCAGCGCGACCACGATCTGGTACGTGATCGGCTTCATGCTGAAGCTGGCGGTCTGGTCCTGAACCTGTGCGGACACGCTGACGGTCGGCCGCAGCGAGGTCTGGGCCACGCGGATCGAGGCCTCCTGCAGGCGAACGGCCGTCTGTGCCTGCTTCATCTCCGGCCGGTTCTCGAGCGCGTACTCGATGTTCTCCTTCAGGCCCGTGGTCGGCGGCTCCGGCATGTTGTTGACGCTGACCGCCAGCGGCGTCGTCTGATCAACGGCCAGCACCCGCCGCAGGGCGACCCGATCCCGCTCGATGAGGGAGCGACGGTCCGCGATCAGGCTCTGCGCCCTCGCGACCTGGGCTTCGGCCTGGGCGACCTCGAAGAACGCGATCAGCCCCTCGCGGTAGCGCTTCTCGGTCACGCGCTGGTGCTCCGTGAGGCTCGCGAGGGTCTCGTGGTCTACATCCAGCAGGCGTTCGTCGTAGACCAGCTCGATCAGCGCCTCGCGCGCGAGCTTCGCTAGCGCGAGCCGGGTCACGGCCGGCGCCGCCTGCGCCGTCTCAACACCCGCCTGCGCGAGATCCCGCTGCGACTCGAGCTTGCCCCACGTCCACAGGATCTTGCTCGCCGTCAGGGACTCGGAGTGGATCGTCTTGATGTAGAAGGACTCGAACCCGGGCGGTAGGGATGGCTGCGGCCCGCGACGGACGAGGTTGGTCGCGAGGTTGAGTTGGACGTTGTCCAGGGCCAGGATCTCGCGGAGTTGCGCCTCCGCCTGCGCCACGCTCTGCGCGTCGATCCGGAGCTGCGCGCTGTTCTTCAGGGCCAGTGCCGCCGCACCATTTGGATCGAGAACCAGCGGCTGAGGGGGAGGGGAGGGCTCCTGGGCGCTGAGAGGCACGCACACCCAGGCCCAGGTACAACTCAGCGTCACGATGCCTGGCACTCGACAGAGCGCGACAACCGATCTAGCCACTGCGGTCCTCATTGACTGAGTCAGGCGCCCACGCGGTCGCGGGATCGCCGCGACCGCGACCGACCACCCGGGGCGAGACGGACGCTACGCCGTCCCGGCCTTCTCGTGATCCTGCTCGGCGTCGATGTGCTCCACGGCCTCCATGAAGTGGAGCCAGTCCTCCAGGAGACGCTGCACATCCTGCACGCGGACGATCGTCAGTCCGCAGTGGCCCGGATGGTGGAACACCAGCAGCTTGTCCCCTCCGCGAAGACCGTAGGCCTCGCGCGCCTCGGCAGGAATCACGATCTGGCCGCGCTCTCCGACCGTCACGGCGCCCAAGAACAGGTCGTTCAGCTTCACCGACTGCGGTCCGTCCAGCATGAGAAAACCACCGGCACGCGGAGGGCGGAAATCCACTCCATGAGTGATTTACATGATTCCCGCGTCAAACACGCTATGCCACGCGAATACTACCGCGCATGTCCAGGAATGTCAAGCGTACCTTACCGCTTGCTCGTCCCCCCGGTCTCCGCCCGCGCTTCGGCCATCAGCGCGCGCACCGCCTCCTGCTGCGCGGGCGTGAGCGGGCACTGGTTCTCGGCTGCAGTGGCCGTCTCCCTCGCGCGCTCCCGGGCGCGTTCGATGATGTCCGACGGGTCTCGCTGCCAGCCCAGGGGGTTCCGGAAGTCCAGGAACATCGGCAGCCACAACTCCTCCCGGTAGAAGCGCGCCGTGTGCTCGGTCTCCATGAACCGCGCCCCTTGCGGCACTGTCTGCAGGATTGTCTCCTCCCCGAGCCGCTCATTGTCCACGGTCACCTCGCGCAGGAGGTGCTTCAGCGCCATCGCCATCTCGTAATCCAACAGGAGCTGCACGAGGCTGCCCACGTCGCTTGCCGCCAGGCACCCGATCCCCAGGCTACGCCCGCCCGACATCACGTCGAGGGCCATCCCCAGGCCCTTCTCCAGGAGCGCTTGTGGCCCGACAACCTGCGCACCGGCGTTGAACCCGAAGATCCGCGGGTAGCCGCCGAAGAAGTGCCGGTGCATCTCGTGGGTGGCCGCGCGGTGCAGGATCACGTCCGGCCCCGCCTGCCGATGGCTTGCCGCGCGCATGTCCATGACCAGGGGGTTGTGCATGATGCCGCACGTGCCGTCATCCACTGCGAGCGTGAGGGCATTCAGCGCCAAGGCCTCGGCGGTCGTCTGCGCCGCCTGGCCGGCCACCGTCACGGGCGTCGCCGCCCCCGCGACCGGCATGGTGGAGGGCGCGATCGGGCGGCCCAGCAGGCGCCGCGCCTCCATCGCGATCTCCGCGTTCTCTCGCGTGATCATGAACGGCGAGTTCACCCACATCACGCTCGCGAACTCCGCGTCGGCCCCGACGACCTCCCGCGACCCCTTCACCACCGCCAGTGCCTCGATGAAGTACGGCAACATCCGAGCCGAGTACACCGACACGCGGTGCGGTTGGCGGCTGTTCAGGATGATGGTCGCGAAGGTCAGGAAGTCCGAGCACCCCGGCGGAAAGTCGGTCGGGATGAAGGTCGGGTGGCTCCGCGTCGGCACGCCCAGCGCATCGGCGACGCGACACCACTCCTCCAGGTCCGCGCAGACCGCGGGCCGGAGTCGGTTCGTCTCCAGGTCACAAGCGAGCAGCGCCTGCCCGTGGGTGAAGACGTCGATCTCCGAGCCCGGCCACGGCGGCGGCCCGTCGCCATGCGCCTCCAGCCACGCTTGCTTCGCCTGCGCGATGCGGTCGAGCACCTTGCCGCGGACCGGCTGCGGGAAGAACACGCGCTCGCCATCCACCCGGCACCCATAGTCGAGCAGGTAGTCGAACAGCTCGTCGCTGCCCTGGATCCTGAGAGGCAGCTCGCCCCACAGCCGAATCGCGGCCGCCGCGATCCGCTGCACCTCCTCCGGGCTGAACAGCTCGACTTCGAGTCGCGCGCGGAGTCTCATCGGAAGTCCCCTCGCTTTGCACGGAAAGCAGGAAACGGGGCGGCGTCCGGCCAATCATGTGGGTCCGAGGCCGGCAAGCGACCCGCGCCTGTTTGGCTGCGCAACCGGCGGACACCTTTCTTGCCTCTGCCTGAGAAGGGAAGTGAGCGCACATGCCCCCAGCCGCTCGCGCCAAGCTGCGTGCCGGAGTCTCGCGCGCCAACATCACCCCCAGCATCGGGATCGACCTGGTTGGCTTCGCAGGACGCGGACCCTCCGTTGGGCTCGGCGACGAGCTCCATGCCACGGCGCTGCTACTGGACGATGGTCGGGAGCGCGTGGCGATCCTGCACCTTGACCTCATCGGGCTCGATGCGGAGTGGAGCCGCGCGGTGTGCGAGTTCATCGGCAAGCGCGCCCGCTTGCCGGCGCGCAACATCGTGCTCTGCTGCACGCACACCCACTATGGGCCGAGCGTACGCGGCTTCGAGGGCGACCCGAGAGAGTCGCCCGAGGCCGCCTACATGGCCGAGCTGCGGTTCAAGCTGGCGGGCATCGTCGCCGAGGCGCGCACGAAGCTGACTCCCGTGACGGCGCGAATCGGCCGCAGTACTTCCGACATCGGAATCAACCGCCGCGAGCGCCTCCCCGACGGCCGGATCATCCTCGGCCGAAACCCGACAGGTCCCATCGACCGCGAGGTCATCCTTGCCCGACTGGACCGCCCGAGCGGCGAGCCCCTGGCGTGCCTCCTGAACTTCGCGACCCACCCCGTAAGCCAGAGCGGCGCGGCGCGCTTGATCTCCGCTGACTTCCCCGGCTACGCGAGGGAGGTCGTCGAGCACCTCACGGGAACTACGTGCCTCTACCTGCAGGGGGCGTGCGGGAACATCAACTCGGTCATCATGCAGGAGGGCCTGGACTCCCCGCGTACGCTCGGGAAGCGCCTGGGCGCCGCGGCGGTGCAAGCCTACGAGACCGCAGAGCCGGTGCCGCTCGCGCCCCTCGCGGTCGCGCACGCGGAGGCGAAGCTCCCCGCGAAGACCTACGCTTCCGTCGCGGAGGCCGAGGCCGCCGTCCAGGCCCTCCAGGCGGAGCATGATCGGGCCAAGGAGGCGGGGGGCAACAAAGGTCGCCTCTGGTGGGCGCAACACCGGCTGGACCGCGCGAAGACGGCCCTCGAGAGCCTACAGACCGGCAAGCCGCTCCCGCCCGTGCTCGCGCCGGTCTGGGGCGTTGCCCTGGGCGAACTCGGTCTCGTGACCGGCCCGGGGGAGATCTTCTGCGAGATCGGAATGGCGGCAAAGGAGGCCGGCATCTTCCCTCACACGATGTACCTGAGCAACACCAACGGCTCCATCGGCTACGTCCCGGTGCCCGAGGCCTACCCAGAGGGAGGGTACGAGGTCGAGAGCGCTTCGCGCGTCGGACCTGGGGCGGCCGCGGTGCTCACGGACGCCTCCCGGTCCGTCCTCCGACGGGCTCGCAAGACTCGCGGCAAGCTGACGCCGCGGCAGGGCCCGTCCAGCCGCCCTGGGTGAACCTTCTGGTGTGGAAAGGCGTTGTAGAGGGTAAGATGACAATAGTTGTACAGACTTGCACTTCGGGAACGGGGGCACATCGCACTGGCGCAGGCAACACAGCTACGGGAGGGTAATCACCGCAACCTGCGCCGTACGAAGGGAGTCGAGGGGGATGGCCAGGGACGTAGAGAGCAGGCAACTGCTCTATGCCATGACAAGCGCCCACACAACGCAGGACAGCGACATCGCCGGGATCGCCGTAATCATCAAGGCCGCACGTCACCACACGCTCCGCAAGTTCGCCGGCATCGTTCCCACCAACGACCGCGTCACCGCTGCCTACGAAGCAATCAGCGCCGCCCTGCGCGAGGCCCGCGAGATGGGGGCCCGGGCGCTCATCGTCTACACCGACTGTGATGCTGTCGTCGGCCAGCTGGACCGCTCTGTGCGCGTCGATCCGGTCCATCTGGCCCGGCACCTGGAGGCGCGCAGCCTCCTGAACCAGTTCCATCGCGCCGAGGTCGCTCCGGTCTCCCCGGCGCAAAACGACGGCGCCCGACTGCTGGCTGCCGAGGCCTGGGAACGCGGCGGCGCCTGCTCACGCCAACTCGAGCTGCCGCTGGCTCTCAGCGGCACCGCGTAGCCACGCGACGCGCCGCTGTTGATTCGGCCCCGGGACGCTGAACCCGCCCCGAAAGGTGCACACCCCACGAACGTCGAAAGATGGGGATGAAGCACGATTCCGCCCCACGCAACGACCGGCGACAGCGCCGATCGAGTGGGGGAGCAGGCGCCATGTCGGGTCGGGACGACCGTGAGGACGAGCCGGTGTCAGGACGCGGAGACCGCCGTATTGCCGCGATCCTGGGAATCACCGAGGTCCTCTGCGGAAAGACGGAGTATACGGAGGTCGTCGCGTCCGCCCTGGAGGCCAGCCTCGAGACCGTGGACGCCGACTCCGGCTCCATCCTCCTGCATTCGCCCGCGGACAACGCCCTGGTTTTCGAGTACGTCGTAGGCCCCATTGCGGACCGGCTGCTCGGGCGCGCCATGCCGGTGACGGAGGGCGTTGCGGGCAAGGTGTTCCGCACCGGCCAACCCTCCCTGCTCAATGATGTCTCCCAGGCTCCGGAGCACTACCACCAGATTGCCGACGAGACGGGCTACCCGTCGGTCACCATGATCACCGTGCCACTAAGGACGGCCGGCGGCCGCACCTTGGGCGCCCTGCAGGCCGTCAACAAGCGCCACGGCGCCTTCGAGCAGGAGGACCTCGAGCTGCTGACGATCGTGGGCACGCAGGCGGCCACGATCATCGAAAACGCCCGCCTGCACGAAGCCGCACGCCTCGGAGCCGTTGCCCGGCTGCTCGCCAAGGTCGGCCATGACGTGAAGAACATGATCGCCCCCGTCGTGGCCTCGGCGCGCGCGATCGAGAAGGTCCTGGAGAAGCACTTTGACGCACTCGAGGCCGCCGCGCAGGACGGTCCGCTCGCGGAAACGGAGCTGGCCACCCGGTGGGTCCGCGACCGTAGCCGCTGTCGGGAGGCGACCGATCTGTTGGTGCAGGCCACGCTGCGGGTCGGCGAGCGGACGCAGCAGATGGCCGACTGCATCCGGGGCGAGATGCCGCCCCCCGTGATGGCGCCGACCCGCGTGTCGGCCATCGCGCGTGAAGTTGCCGGCGTGCTCGCCCCGGTGGCCGCCGAGCGCGGCGTCGAGCTGCAGCTCCACGCGGGCGATGATCCGGAGGTCATGGCGGACAGCTCCCAGATCTTCAACGCGATCTACAACCTCGTCCTGAACGCGATCCCCGCCACCCCTTCCGGCGGAACGGTGCGGCTGGGGGTCGAAGCGATCCTGGGCGGGAGCTTCCCCGAGGGGCGTTGCGTGCGCGTGGAGGTCTCGGACAACGGCTCCGGCATTCCCGCGCCGATCCTGCGCCGGCTCTTCAGTGCCGACGGCATCAGCACCAAGAGCGGCGGAACAGGCCTCGGCACGCGCATCGTCAAGGAGGTGGCCGACATCCACGGCGGCACCGTGTCGGCCGTTAGCGAGGAGGGGAAGGGGAGCTGCTTCACGCTGACGCTCCCGCTCGCCGAGGCCGCCGCTGCACAGTAGCCCGCGCTCGTCGTAGGAAGCCGGCTCGGCCCCGCAACTGTTGTTCTTGGTAGGCGTATCTCGATGACGGTGATGCATTGACCTATGGAACGGCACGTACGCTTCGTGAACCGAGGAGCCACGCTGCTGGGCGTGCTCTTCACTCCCGACGACGTGGGCCGCGTGCGCGACACGGGCCTCGTCTTCCTGCACGGTTGGGCAGGTTATCGCATCGGGCCGCACCAGATGTTCACCAAGATGGCCCGCCGCGCGTGCGCGATGGGCTTCCCTTCACTGGCCTTCGACTTCCGGGGGCGCGGCGACTCCGAGGGCGATGCCCTGAAGGCCTCGATCAGCACAATGATCACCGATGCCCAGCGCGCGGCACGTACGCTCGTTGAGGAAACCGGGGTGCGGCGGGTGGCGCTGGTCGGCGTCTGCTCGGGCGGAGAGGTCGCCCTCGGTGCCGGCGCGACGATCCCTGAGTGTGATGCGATGGTGCTCTGGTCCGTCCCGCAGGTCGCGGCGGACCGCTCGCACGCCGATCGGGCGAAGCGAGCGGCGATCCTGCGTGAGTACTGGTCCAAGCTCTTCCGCGCGGCGACTTGGCGCAAGCTGGTCTCCGGCGCCCTGAACTTCGGCATGATCGGCAAGGCCATCGCGCGTGGCGGCAAGGGGGAGGGCGAGGAGAGCGCGCCCGATGACGAGCGGATCGACTGGCGACGCCGGTTCATCGAGTTCCGGGGCGAGGTCCTCTACGTGTACGGAAGCAACGACCCGACCACTCCCGACTGCATCGCCCACTACGCGCGTCTCTCGAAGGAAGCCGGCCGAACCTTCAAGCACCACGTCATCGAGGGGGCCAACCACTCGTTCTACTCGCTCAAGTGGGAGGCCGAGGTGCTGGACGAATCGCTCCGCTGGCTCGATGAACGCTACCCTCGCCCGGCTGACCCGGCTCCCCTCGGGTCCGGTCCGGTACCGTCGCGCGCCCCGGCGTGAGGGTCTTGACCCCCGCCCCCGGAATGGTCCACAATGCGCGCAGCCCAAGCGGCGCCTTCTCGCGCGCACAGTCCAGGAGTGAAGCCCGATGACCGATCGCACGATCCGGACCCTCCAGTACCTGATGTTCGAGGTCGAGCCGCACGACTACTCCGAGGAGCTGGAGGCCGTCCGCAAAGAGCAGAAGGCGCTGCACGTCTCCGGCGATACCGCCCTTCAGGCTGAGGCCGCCGATCTGCTGGCCGAGAACGCCGTGGACATGCAGTCCTACCTCGCCGACTGGCACCTCAAGTCGACGAAGCGCCATCCCGACACGGCCTTGTCCGGCGCCGACCTGATGGCGGAGGTCGAGAAGAACTACGCGCTGCTCGAGGAACTCGGAGGGTGGGAGCGCGTCGCTGCTGCGAAGGCGAAGGCGGCTGGCGTCAAGGCCAGCAACCTGCTGAGGCTCGCGCGCGGCGCCGATGACGGGACGCACAATACGCGGTGGGGCAACGACTACGCCTCGGGGCTCCGCAACGCGATGCAGAAGGGCGCCATCCTCGTTACCACCAATCCGGTGCTCGTGGGCACGGCGGCGAAGGAGGACCCGGCGATGTGGCTCCCCGTCCGCGACCGTGTGCGCGCCGACAACCCGAAGGCCGACGCGGTCGAAGTAGCCGCGCTGATGACGATCAAGGTCGTCGTGCAAAACGCGCGCCTGCTGCGCCCGATCTGGCAGACGTGCGATCGCAAGCTCGGCCTCGTCAGCCTCCAGCTCTCCCCCAAAGAGGCTTTCGAGGAGGACGTGATGATCGAGGGTGCGCTCCGCATCTATGAGGGGCTCAAGGGCGAACTCGGCGGGACCCCCAACACCGTCTTCAAGGTCCCAGGGACGAAGGCGGGAATCACCGTCGCCGGCGAGCTGACGAAGCGCGGCATCGGCGTGAACGTGACAGTCAACTACTCTCTGCCTCAGCAGATCGCCTTCGCCGGCGTCATCGAGAGGAACAGCACCGCGCCGCTCTCCTTCCGCACCCAGATGGATGGCCGCCTGGACGATCCGGTCGGCGAGGAACTGAAGGCCGCGGGCGTGTCGGACTGGGAGGAAGTCAAGACCTGGGCAACCACCGCCATCCGCCAGCGCGAGTACCGCCTGCTGTGCATGGCCCCGCAGCAGGGCGGCATTGGCTTCACCAAGAGCTTCTGCCTCGGCGCCGCCGGACGTGGCCCCTGGAACATCTCGCGCTCCGTGACCGATGGCCCGGCAACCCTCTTCCTGACGGTCTTCCCCCAACGTCAGGTCGAGTTCGACGCCGAGCCGCGCGAGATCGACCCGCGGGCCATCTGGGAGCCGATTGCGCCCGAGAAGCTCTCGACGCTCCTGCACCACAGCAAGCTCTTCCGCCAGGCCTTCGAGCCGGACGGCATGACACCCGAGGAGTTCGATACGTTCCTGCCCACCCAGCAGACCCTCAAGCAGTTCAGCGAGGCCTACGACAAGTTCGTCGCCTGGTGCGGCGGCAACGACAACGCCCTGGCGTAGGCCCATTCCGGTGGCAAGAGCGGCCCGCCCGCGAGCGGTGGGGTGTTGCCGTCGGTCGTGTCGTGTGCTGTTCTCCTAATCTCCTGCTCTCCCAAACTCCTGCTCTCCTGCCGTTGTGACGTCCGTCACAGAACTACTACTGCCGATAGGGTATAATTACTACTGACGGTAGTAGTAAATCCTGAGTCGGCGATCGGAGGAGATCACCATGTTCAAGACCCGAGGCATGACCATGATGTTGGTGGCTGTGATGCTGTTCGGAGTCGTCTCGATCGCCGCAGCGCGCGACTGGGACCAGTTCTACAACCAGCGTCCCAACTACCAGGGGATGTTCACCAACCGAGAGGCCTGGAGTGCGACCATCGTGGGGTTTGGGCCCGAGTGGTTCGAGGTCCAGCGCTATGGAGAGGTCATCAGGCTTCGACTGAGGGAAGGCAACCCCCGGTTGTACGTGGGGCAGCGGGTGCGGATCGTCCCGTTCGCGAGAGATGGTGAAGCGGAGATCGCAGAGCTGCGACTGCCGGACCAGGACTTCCGACCGGTTGGCATCGTGCGGTACATCGAGCGGTTCGTGCCGAAGGAGGGGCCGCACTACTGGCGCGGAGACCACGGCCAGCCTCGCTGGGGCATCCGCATCGAGACGGGCCCACGGCCCGGGTATCGGCCGCCCACGGGCTACCGCCAGCCGCCCGCCTTCCGGCACGGCCACTGGGAGTATCGCAGGTAGCGCCTACACTCGGCACAGCGCCGTCTGAGCGCCTCCCCCACAGGCCCGCCGCGATGAGCGGCGGGCCTGTCGTCGCCCCCCTGTAACCTGCGCCGACTCCCGAGGCACCATGCACATGGCGCCGGGAGGCATTGAGTGTGCGCGCAGGTTGGGGTAGAATGCCAGAGGAGCCCAGGCGAAACGCTGCCTTGGCGCGAGTAGAGGGCCAATGAACCGACTCCTGCTCCCAGCACTCGTCTGTTTGGCGGCCGTGAGCGTCCGCGCCCAGGTCGTGCGCCCCTTTGAGACCGACGTGTGGCCTGTGGCGATGAGTCCCCTCGACGAGCGCGTAGACGCCGCGCTCAAGGCGCACGGAATCCCCGCCGCCAACCCGTGCTCGGACGAGGTCTTCCTCCGCCGCGTATACCTCGACGTGATCGGCACGCTGCCCGACCCGGAGGCGGTCCGCTCCTTCCTGGCCGACCGCAACCCGGGCAAGCGCGCGGCCCTGATCGACGCCCTGCTGCAGAGAGAGGAGTTCTCCGACTACTGGTCGCTCAAGTGGGGCGACCTCCTGCGGATCAAGGCGGAGTTCCCCATCAACCTCTGGCCGAATGCCGTGCAGGCGTACCACCGCTGGGTGCGCGACGCGATCCACGAGAACAAGCCCTACGACCAGTTCGCCCGCGAGCTGCTGACCTCCAGCGGCAGCAACTTCCGCGACCCGCCGGCCAACTTCTACCGTGCCATTCAAGGACGCGAGCCCGCGGCGATCGCCGACGCCGTGGCCCTAACCTTCATGGGCTCACGCATCGCGACTTGGCCACAGGACCGTCGCGCGGGCATGGAGGCGCTCTTCTCCCGTGTGGCCTACAAGAAGACGGATGAGTGGAAAGAGGAGATCGTCTACCTCGAGCCCTCCGCCACCGGTCCGCTCAACGCCGTCCTGCCCGATGGCTCCAAGATCCGCGTCGAGGCCGGGCAGGACCCTCGCCAGGCCTTCGCCGACTGGCTGCTCAAGCCCGAGAACCCCTGGTTCGCCCGCAACATCGCCAACCGCGTTTGGTCGTGGCTCTTCGGGCGCGGGATCATCCACGAACCGGACGACAGCCGCCCGGACAACCCGCCCTCCAACCCCGAGCTCCTGGCCTACCTGGAGAAGGAGCTGGTGGCGGCGCACTATGACCTGCGGCACCTCTATCGCCTCATCCTGAACTCGCGCACGTACCAGCAGTCCTCGATCGCTCGCAGCACCGACCCGGCCGCCGAGACGCTGTTCGCCTACTACCCGGTGCGCCGGCTGGACGCCGAGGTGCTCATCGACGCCCTCTGCTCGATCAGCGGCACCCGCGAGAGCTACTCAAGCCCGATTCCCGAGCCGTTCACGTACATCCCGGAAGACCAGCGCAGCATCGCACTCGCGGACGGCAGCATCACCAGCCAGTTCCTCGAGATGTTTGGGCGCCCTGCTCGCGACACGGGCCTGGAGTCGGAGCGCAGCAACGAGCCCACCGACGCCCAGCGGCTGCACCTCCTGAACTCCACTCACATCCAGCGGAAGATCGACCAGAGCTGGCGCCTGATCGGCATCGGGCGTCTCGGCCGCATGAACCCTCGCCTGGCGATCTCGTCTGTGTACGCAGTCGTCTTGTCCCGCTACCCAACGCCGGAGGAGCTGAACGCGGCACTGGCCTACTGCACGGCCCCCGGCTCGAACCCGCAGCAGGCCGCGTCCGACCTGGCCTGGGCGCTGATCAACACCAAGGAGTTCCTCTACCGGCATTGATGAGGCACCACCCATGAGCGCATACGCAGGTGCAGGGATGTTCACCCGTCGCGAGGCGCTGAAGCGCGGCATACTCGGCGCCGCCGGGCTGGCGCTGTTCGATCCGCTCCGGGCGCTCGCACAGAAGCCCGCTCCGGTGGCCCGCGCCAAGGCGGTCATCCAGATCTGGATGTGGGGCGGCCCGTCGCAGCTCGACACCTTCGACCCCAAGCCGGACGCGGGCTACGACTACTGCGGCCAGCTGGCGAAGGCCATCCCGACCAACGTGGCGGGCATTCAGGTTGGCGAGTTGCTGCCGCTGCTTGCGCAGCAGGCCGACAAGTACTCGATCATCCGCAGCATGACCCACGCCAGCAACGCGCACGAGACGGCCTCGTACATGGTGCAGACCGGGCGCGAGCCCGGCCGGCTTGTCTTCCCCTGCGTCGGGGCGGTCGTGTCACTGTTCAAGGGCTACGACCACGGCTACCAGGGCCTGATCCCGCCCTACGTCGTGCTCACCGAGGCGCAAGGCCGGTTCGATGAGGCCGGCTTCCTCGGCCAGCGGTACAAGCCCTTCGCCACCGGCGGCGACCCTAACAAGCAGCCCTTCGTCGTGGAGGGTGTGATCCAGGAGGGCATCTCCGATCAGCGCCAGCAGGCCCGCCGCGAGCTCCTCCACTCGCTCGACTCACTGGGCAAGGCCATGCCGACGGACCTGCACTTCCAGAAGCTGGACCAGTGCGAGGCCCATGCCTACGACATGATCCTGGGGGATGCCCGGAAGCTGTTCGATCTCTCGACCGAAACGGCGGAGACGCGCGAGGCCTATGGGCGCAACACGTTCGGCCAGTCCTGCCTGATGGCGCGGCGGCTCGTCGAGGCCGGGATGCCATATGTCACCATCAACTACAAGGGCTGGGATACCCACAAGCAGCACTTCGAGACCATGCGCCGCAAGCTCCCGGAGATGGATAAGGGCTTTGCAGCGCTCCTGACCGACCTGGCCGGGCGCGGCCTGCTGGACAGTACCATCATCTGGTGGAGCGGCGAGTTCGGGCGGACTCCCAGAGTCCAGTGGGAGGCGCCCTGGAACGGCGGCCGAGGACACTGGGGCAAGTGCTTCTCGGCAGTCGTGGCGGGTGGCGGCTTCAAGGGCGGCCAGGTGGTCGGCGCCTCGAACGCGACCGGCGAGGAGGTCGCCCAGCGGCCCGTGTACCCGGTGGACCTGATCGGCAGCATCTACGAACTGCTCGGCGTCGATCCCGACGGCCCGCTGCCCAACCCGCGCGGCATGGATGTCACGGTCCTGCCCACGGCGGCGGAGGGCGCGAAGTCCGGCGGGCGCCTCAAGGAGATCATGCCGTAGGCCGGGGAGCGCAAACATGAGAGCAACTAGACTGGTTCCGATGGCCGCCCTGGCCCTCTGCGCCGCAGTTGCCTCCGCTCAGCCACCTCGCGGGGAGCTGCACCTCGGCTATGTCTATCCGGCGGGCGCGCAGCAGGGCGCCAAGCTGCGGATCACCGCCGGCGGGCAGTCCCTCCAGGGCGTCAGTGTCGTGTACGTCTCCGGCCAGGGCGTGCAGGCCTCGGTTGTCGAGTACGTGCGTGCCCTGAACAACAAGCAGCTCGGCGATATCGCGATGCACCTGCGGGCGCTGACGAAGCAGCGCCTGGCGGAGATGCAGGGGAAGCAGGGCGCTGCGCCCGCCCAGCCGGCCCCGCCTCGGGCCAACGAGGAACCCCTGCCCGCGCTTCCGGATCACCCCCTGCTGCGGGGCCTGGAGCAGAAGAGCCTGGCCGAGCTGGCGGCTCTGCGCGACATCCTGTTCAACCCCAAGAAGCAGCCCAACATGCAGATCGCCGAGACCGTCGCGATCGACCTCTCGGTCGATCCCGCGGCGCCGCCCGGCGACCGGGAGATCCGCCTCGGGACTCCCGCCGGCCTTACCAACCCGATGCTCTTCCAGGTGGGCGCCATCCCGGAGTCATGGGAGCAGGAGCCCAACGACCCCAGACCCAACCGCCCGGCGACCGTCGCCCTCGCCTTGCCGGTAACGCTCAACGGGCAGATTCAGCCGGGCGATGTTGACCGGTTCCGCATCCTCGCGACCCAGGGCCAGCGACTCGTCGTCCGCACGCAGGCCCGCCGCCTGGTGCCCTATCTTGCCGACGCCGTCCCGGGCTGGTTCCAGGCCGCCGTCGCCTTGTACGACGCCAAGGGCAGCGAAGTGGCCTACGTAGACGACTACCGCTTCGATCCCGATCCCGTCCTCTTCTACCAGATCCCCCAGGCGGGCGAGTACGAAGTGGAGATCCGCGACTCCATCTATCGCGGACGCGAGGACTTCGTCTACCGCATCTCGGTCGGGGAGCTGCCCTTCGTCACGCAGCTCTTCCCTCTCGGCGGTCCCGTGGAGGGCAACACCGTTGCCGCGATCGGGGGCTGGAACCTGTCGGTGAACCAACTGACGCTGGACACTCAGCCCGGCGGCGGCCCCATCCGCCAGACCGTCCTCCAGCAGAACGGCCTCGCCTCGAACCCCATCGCCTATGCGGTCGATGACCTACCCGAGTGCACGGAGAAGGAACCGAATGAGGCCGCTGCTTCGGCCCAGCCGATCGGGCTCCCGCAGGCGGTGAACGGCCGGATCGGGAAGCCCGGCGATACGGACGTGTTCAAGGTCAAGGGCCGGCCGGGCGACGAGATCGTGGCCGAAGTGTTGGCCCGCAAGCTTGGCTCGCCGCTCGATTCGCTGCTGAGGGTGACCGACGGCGCGGGGGAGACGCTTGCGCTCAACGATGACTGCCAGGACAAGGCCAGTGGGCTGCTGACCCATCACGCCGACTCGTACGTGCGCACGAAGCTCCCGCAGGACGGCGTCTGCTACGTGCGGGTCGCGGACTCGCAGGACCACGGCGGCGAGGCCTTCGGCTACCGCCTGCGCGTCTCCGCTCCGCGACCGGACTTCGCTCTCCGTGTGACCCCTTCGAGCCTGAACGTGCGCCCCGGCGGAGCCGTCGCCTTCTGGGCCCATGTCCTGCGCGAGGATGGCTTCGACGGCGACATCGAGCTGGCGCTGAAGGACGCGCCCGCGGGTCTCGCGCTCCAGGGGGCCCGCATCCCTTCGGGCCGCGACAGCCTCCGCCTGACCCTTACGGCTCCTCAGATCCAGGCGCAAGGGCCGATCCCCCTCCACCTGGAGGGCCGCGCCCAGATCGGCGGCCAGACGGTGACCCACACAGCCGTCCCCGCCGAGGACATGATGCAGGCCTTCGCTTACCGTCACCTCGTGCCCTCGCAGGAGCTGCTGGCGGCTCTGGCCGGTGGCGGCCGCTTCGGCCCGATCATCCAGCCGATGGACAACACGACCCTTCGCCTTCCCGCCGGCGGCTCGGCTCAGGTCCGCATCAGCGCCCCCGGCCGCGCGTTCATCCCGAGCCTACAGCTCGAGTTGAGCGACCCGCCGAAGGGCCTCTCTCTCGGCGCAGTCTCACCCGTGTTCGGCGGGTTCGTGGTCACCGTCAAGGCCGACGCGGAGTCGCTGGCTGTCGGCTATGCCGACAACCTGATCCTCGAAGCCTTCACCGAGCTGCAGCCCAAGCGGCCGGACGGCACGCTCGGCGAGAAGCGCCGCGTCCCCCTCGGCGTGTTGCCCGCGATCCCCGTTGAGATCGTCAAGGGCTGAGCCCTTCCCGCCTCAAGGGCTTGGCTTCCCTCCCGGCGAAGCAGCGTGCCCGAAGCTGCTTCGAAGAGGACCACTGATGCCGGCTGTTGACCTCGTTGTGGTGGGCGGCGGCAGCGGCGGGATCGGCGCCGCGCTGGCTGCCGCCCGACTCGGACTCTCCGTGCTCCTCGTTGAGCGGGCGGACACCCTCGGCGGCACGGCCGTCCGCGGCGGGGTCCACTGCTGGCAGCCCAGCGCCGGTGGCACGGGGATTCCGTTCGACATCTACCGGCGGCTGAAGCGCCTCCCGAAGGCGGTCGCGATCACCTCCATCGGTCGCCACTGCCTGTGGCCCGGCCCACAGGAGCCGTACCCGTTCCCCGGCGGCGAGAACGTGGTCGACCCGCGCCGCCGCTACATCGAGACACTCCAGCGGTGTGGCGCGCGCTCCATGGCCGAGGACGAGGCCTTCGTGCGCGAATGCTGGCACGGCGTGGTCTTCGAGCCGGAGGCCTACTGCCAGGTTGTCGAAGGGCTGCTCGCCGGGACCGGACGTTGCACGGTCCTGAAGGGCGCGACCTTCGCCGGCGTGCGCATGGAGGGGTCGCGCGTCGCCCTCCTGAAGCTAAGCACCGGCGAGGATGTGGAGGCGGCGTTCTGCGTGGACGCCACTGCGGACATCGACCTCGCCGTCGCCTGCGGCTGCCGGACGCTGCTGGGTCAGGACGGTCAGGACACCTTCGGCGAGCCAGGCGCCTCTGAGGAGCCCAACGACCACCTCAACGCCGTGACGCTGATCTACCGCGTTACGCCGGCCGACCAGCCTGCCGTGCAGCCGCTTCCAGACGGCAGCCCTGAGGGTTGCTGGTGGCGGCCGAGCTTTCCGGTGGCGGTCATGGATCACATGCCTCGCGAGGGCCTCACGGTCAACATGCTCCCTGCGATGGAGGGGCGCGAGGCCTCCGATATGGGTCCGCAGGCCGCCTACGACGAATGTCGCCGCCGCGTTCACGCGCACTGGCGGCACCTTCAGGTTGAGTACCCGGAGTTCCGCCGGTACCGCCTGTCGCAGTTCGCGCCGGCGCTTGGGGTGCGCGAGGGCAGACGCGTCGTGGCGCGCTACATGCTCCGCGAGCAGGACCTGATGGCGGGTCTGAGTGGGCAATCGCACGACGACACCATCGCCATCGCCGACCACGGCCTGGATACCCATGGACATGCGACGGGCCGGGCGGGCTGCCGGGAGTTGCGCGAGCCGTACGGCATTCCGTATCGCTGCCTGCTGCCCGTCGGCGTGGACAACCTGCTGGTGGCGTGCCGGGGCGCCGGCTTCAGTTCGCTGGCGGCGTCCAGTTGCCGGCTATCGCGCACGATGATGGGCCTCGGCCAGGCCGCGGGCACCGCCGCCGCGATCGCGCGCCGCAGTGGCTGCGATCTGGCCGATGTGCGTGCCTCAGACCTGCGCGCTGCCTTGCTCGAGCAGCATGTGCACCTCGAATGGCCCCTGCCCGAGAGCCTGCGACAGCATCTCACGGACGAGGACACCTACTGAGTCTCCTGTATCTCGGGGAACAAGGAGCGAATTCGTGGGGCGGGCATTCTTGCCCGCCAATGGCCCGTGGCGGGCAAGAATGCCCGCCCCACGAGTTTCCCTACCTACACGAGACTCAGTAAGGGGATGGATGCGCGATGACACCAATCCTGGTTGCCCTTCTCGTTTCAGCCCTGCCGCTCGTGGCCCAACGCCCACTTGATGGAACCACCGCCACCCGCTGGGAGCCGCGCACCGGCTGGGTGCAGGCCGTGCCGACGAGCTATGGCGTCACGAACGAGGACGGCGCGCTTGTCTTCACTGCCAAGGGCGCAGGCGCCGAACTCCCCTGGCAGATCACCCTTGCCCCCGAGGAGATCGGCGGCGACGCCCGCTACCTTGCCATCCGCTACCGCGCCGAGGGGCTCGCGAATCCGCCGGGCAACTACTTCCTCCACGGCTGGGAGGGAACGACGGGCGGGCTGACCTACGCCTTCAGTGACGAGCTGCAGCCCGATGGCGCCTGGCACACGCTCGCTGTTGACCTCCTGAAGGTCATGCCTCAGGGCGACACGACGCAGATCGCGGTGAAGGTCATCGTCGGCCCCACCGAGAGCGCGAAGCTGACGGTCGAGAGGGTCTGGTTCACCGACGACCTCCCCGCCGATGCGACCATATCGCGCGCGGGCGCCCGCGAGGCCAAGTCGATCGGGCTCGAGTGGAGCAAGCTCCCTCCGCTGACGCCGGCTCCCACATGGACGCAGTCACCCGCGACCGACTTCAGCGCGACACTCGAAGGCAGCGCGATGACGTTCCGCGTACGCGGGGCGGGCAAGCAGATGCGCTGGCCGCTGAAGCTGCCCGAGCCGGTGGACCTCAAGGCGCTCTCACGCTTCTCCCTGCGCTACAAGGCCACCGGGCAGCTTGGCAGCAGCACATATGCGGTCTGGTTGGGGGATGACGCGACGGGCGCGGGCCAACACTCCGCCCACCCGCTCCTGGCGCGGGATGTCATCGCCGACGGTCAGTGGCATCGCGTCGATGTCCAGGTCAACCAGAGCTTCACCGCGACGCAACTCGCCGTGGGCCTGGACTGCGCGGGCGATGAGGCGACGATGACGCTCGACCCAATCACCTTCGGCTCCGTGCCCGCGCGCTGGCCGATCGGGCAGGTGCTCAGCTACGAGCAGCGCGCGTCCGATGCGCTCGGGGGATTCATGCTCCTGTCGCCCGCCACCGGCGGCAGTGCCTCCCCGTTCCTCGGGCAGCGGTTGGGCCTCTCGGACTGGTTCGCCTCCCAGCACATCACCGTCGGCGGAATCCCCTTTGCGGTGCCGGCGACTCCGGGAGAGGTGCAGCAGACCGGCTCCGCCGCGCTGGGCACGCTCAGCGTCGCTCTGCCGCCCACAGCCGCCGAGGTGTACCTCCTCACCGCAGCCGTCGCGCCTCCGACAGAGCCCTGGGGGATCGACTGGGCCCATCCGCGCCCGGTGGAGATGCTCTCGGTCCCGGAGAAGCTGGTCTGCGAGGTGCGCTACGCCGAAGGGCCGCCGGACTTCGTGCTGCCGCTCGACCTGGCCACCGGCGCCTGGGGGCTGAAGCGCGGGCTGGGGGTCTGCGTCGTGCATCCGGACCCCGCGCGCCACCCGACCGAGCTGCTACTGCATGACCGCATGCGCGGCGCTGCCTTCGCCATCCTCGGCGCAACCCTTCGCCCAGGCACGCCACGCACCGCCGCGCCCTCGTGGGACGCGCTGGCCTATCCCGAGCCGCCGGCGGGCGCGCTGCAGAAGATCACCGGCGCGCGCCGCAACGTGCCGGGCTACCCGCTGGTGCGCTCCGGGAAGCTCTACGCGGAGTTCGCCCTGATGCCGGCCTTCGGCTGGTCAGCGCTTCAGGCGGGCGACTCCGAGGACGCCCTTGCGTGCAGCAGGGGGCCTGTCTTCGAGGTCGAGGTAGACGGCCAGGTCCTGCCTCAAGAAGAGTGGCAGCAGCGCAGCTTCGAGGACGTCGGGCAAGGAATGCGCTTCGTGCTTGAGCACCCGGGCAAGCACCTGCGCGCGACGCTGGACTGCGCTCCGGGCGTACAGGATGGCCTGCGGATGCAACTCACCATCGAGAACACGGGCGCCGAGCCAACGACCGCCACTGTCCGCTTCCCGGTGCTGCGCGGAGTGCGACTCGGGAGCGCCGAGGACACGTGGTATCTCTTCGACAAGCGGGGCGGGATCATCAACCGCGAGCCTGTCTCGTTCCGCGAGGCGCTCGGCGATCCGCACCCGCTGCAAGCCGATGGCTTCTTCAACCCCAAGACGGGGCTGGCCCTCGCCTGCCTGACGCACGACACCGTGGCCCAGCACCACTTCATCAACATGGGCAAGTCAGCCGAGGGGGGCGCCTGGTCGCCCGAGTATGTCCGGCGCGACCTCGCTCCGGGCGGCAGCTTCACGACGACCGAGGCCGAACTCATCCTCCGGGAGGGCGACTGGCGCGCGATCTTCGGGGCCTATCGCGAGTGGCTGAAGACTTGGTTCAAGCCGCCGGCGCCGAAGCCCTGGTGGGAGCGCACCTTCGCCTTCCTCGGCTGCAACGCGCACTACGACGCCTCGCCCGATCCGAAGGTGCGCGGCGCCGTTCAGCCCCGCATCGACACCGCCCTGAAGTACCTCGGCCTCTGCGACTACATCCACCTTTTCGGCTGGTCCTCCTCGAAGACCTATGGCGACTGGGGCGACTACGATCACTACGACGAGACGGTCGGCGGGCTGGACTACTTCCGGGGCAGCATCGCCGCCGCCCAGGCGAAGGGCGTCGCCGTGGGCCTCTACCAGGACGGTTACCTGAGCTGCGGCAAGGGCCAGAGCGTCGGGGCACAGGCCGAGGAGTGGGCGATGAAGCGCGCGGACGGCAGCCCGAACTTCGTCCCCGAGTACGATGCCTACAACGAATGCCCGTACAACGAGCAGTGGCGTGCCTACCTGGCCTCAACCTACAAACGCATCGAAGCGGAGACGGGCGCGAAGGGCCTCTACATTGACGAGTATGGCGCGACGGACGGCCGTTGGACGTGCTACGCGAAGGATCACGGTCACAACGGCTACGAGGTCCCATACGCAGGCGAGGTGGCAACGCTGCGCGCGATCCGCGAGGCGGTCGGGCCGCAGGTCGCGCTCTACACGGAGTACCCCTCCGCCGAGGTGAGCCGGCAGGTGCTCGACGGCTCGTTCACCTACCAGGCCCTGTGGAGCGCCGAACAGGAGCCGCTCGCGCCGCACTTCATCGATCTCCCGCGTTTCGCGTTCCCGCACTTCAAGCAGTTCCACATCATCCACTACGTCACGCCCCGCGACGGGAACTGGTGGCTGCTCAAGTTCCCGTTCTTCAACGGGGAGAGCTACGACGTGGGGGAGCCCGGCCTCGCCGCCTGGGATGATGCCGCCCTCGCGTTTCAGAAGCGCGCGCTGGAGGTCCTTTGCGCTCACCGCGAGGCCTTCTCATCTCACGATGTGGAGCCGCTCGTGAGGACCGAGGTGCCCGGCGTTTTCGCGAACGAGTTCCGGGCTACGAACGAGACGGTCTGGACCCTCTACAATGCGAACGGGCGAAGCGTCCACCAACCTGTGCTGAAGGTCAAGCACGTGCGGGGCGCGACCTACGAGGATGCGTGGAATTCGGGGACACGATCCCAATTCGATACGACCGAATTGGGTCATGTCCCCGAATTCCGCCCGGAGGTGCGCGGGGAGACCGCGCTTCTCGCTGTCGAACTGGGACCCAAGGCCGTCGGCTGCATCGTGCAACACAGGGGCGGCTGACGGCCTGTCAGAAGGAGCAACAATGCTCAGCGCTCTAGTTGCCTGCGTCGTGTGCCTCGCGCCGCCCAGCTTCGCCGGCGGAGGACCGGAGAACCTTGCGTTGGTCGTCAACGCCGACAGCCCGGACTCGCTGGCCGTCGCGAACGAGTACGTGTCGCTTCGTCAGGTGCCGCCGAGTCACGTCATCTACCTCAGCGGCCTCGACCCAGCGCGCACGATCAAGTCGGCCGACTGCCGGGACCGCATCCTGCGGCCTGTGCTGGAGTCGATCCGCAGTCGGGGGCTGGAGGGGCAGATCGACTACCTGGTCTATTCGGCCGGATTCCCGTTCGCGGTTGACGTGAGCGAGGACATGGCGGGCAAGCAGTTCCCGCGCCTCATCACGCAGCCCGCCTCGCTGACGGGTGTCACGTACTTCGAGGACCTCGTCCTTGCGGGGAGCACCGAGTACTTGGCGATCGACGCGAACTGGTACGCTCGCCGGCTGACGAACGAGAAGTCGCAGGCCGCGTGGCCGGAGTCCGACCAGGCCCTCGGCGCGAAGCTGCACACGCTCCTCAGGCAGTACCAGGACGCGCGCAAGAAGGCCGCGGAGGCGAACACTCCGCTCGAGCCGGAGGCCGCCCGCCTCCTCGACGAGGCCGTGGGCGCCCTGCAGATCCTCGTCGCCAACCATCCCGCCAACCCCGAGTTGCTCTACGACCTCGCGTGCGTCCTCGCGCTGCAGGGCAAGCCGGATGACGCGATGACGGCGCTGAGGGCGGCCTGTGATTCGGGCTGGTGGAACGCGCTGCTGACCGAGGCCGACACCGACCTCGTCTCGCTCCGCGACCGCGCGGACTTCAAGGCTCTCGTCGAGAAGATGCGCGGGGTCATCGTCGAGAGCCAACCCGCGCAGCCCTTCAGCGGCGCCACCGTCTGGGACAGAAGTGGTGCGCCCACGACCTCCGCCGACGGCCGCCGCTTCGTGATCTCCGCGATGCTGGCCTACACGGGCGGTCCGGCGAACACGCTCGACGAGGCCCTCCAATGCCTGCGCACGAGCTGCGCGGCGGATGGCAGTTGCCCCGCCGGCACAATCTACTACATGGTGTCCAGCGACCGCGCGCGCACGGGACCGCGCCAGGCCGTCTTCCGGTCCGCGGTGAATGCTCTGGGCAAGCTGGGCGTGCAGGGCGCGGTGCTCGACGGCGTGCTGCCTCAGGGCAAGCCGGACGTCGCCGGGGCCATGATCGGAATCGCGGGCTTCAAATGGGCGGACGCGGGGAGCACGATCCTCCCGGGGGCCTTCTGCGACCACCTCACCAGCTTCGGCGCCGTAATGACCGGAGCGGGCCAGACGCTGCTCAGCGAGTTCATCCGCTACGGCGCGGCGGGCGCGTGCGGCACGGTGACGGAGCCTTACGCGATCCCCGGCAAGTTCCCCAGCCCCTTCTTCCACGTCTACTACGCGAGTGGCTGCTCGCTCGCCGAGGCCTTCTACCAGTCCGTGCGCGGCCCATATCAGCAGCTCCTCGTCGGCGATCCGCTCTGCCGGCCGTGGGCGAAGATACCACAGGTGCAAGTGAAGGGGCTGTCCTCGGGGGAAGCCCTGAGCCGCGTCCGCCGTTTGACGCCCACTGCAACCGGCGCCGACCCGGCGACTCGCTTCGAACTGTACGTGGACGGTCTGCGCACGCAGTCCTGCGCGCCGGGTGAGACGCTGACTCTCGATCCCAAGGGCCTGGCGGAGGGCTACCACGAGGCGTGCATCGTCGCGATTGCCGGGCCGGTCGAGACGCAGGGCCAGACCATCATCCCCTTCCGCGTCGGCAAGCGGGACGCAAAGACCGAGGGCTGGCCTGCGGCGCTGGTACCCAGTGACGCGGTCATCCATCTCACGGCGTCCCTGCCGGGCGCGCAACGGATCGCGTTCCTGCAGAACAGCCGCGAGGTCGCCGCGATCGAGGGCGCTACGGGCGCGGTCGACATTCAGGCCGCAACCCTCGGCCTCGGCCCCGTCCAGCTTCAGCCCGTCGCGACACTGGGAGACGGCCGCCAGGTGCTCGGCGCGCCGCACGTGGTCACGGTGGGGCCTACGGGGTGAGGAGCGCGTGCCGCTCGTTGAACGCCTTCGCCCGAGCCACGACCTCCGGGTAGGTCTCGCTGTCCATCGTGAGGTCGGGCTGCCAGCTGAAGTGCCATACCCAGAGGGCCATCAGCGAGACGCCCTCGGTCTCCATCGCGTCGATGGACTTGCAGATCCAGGTGCCGTGCGGGTCCGCCTGGTTGTTGGGTGACGCGCCCAGCTCGCCGATGAACACCGGCGCGCCCGCCGCGTGCACGCAGCGCACCACGCCCTGTATCTCCTCGATGGTCGTCATGCCCGCCCACGGTACGCTCGGCCCGGCGACCTCGTCGTTGCCGTAGAAGTGGAAGCTGAGCACATCGAGCGGCTCCGGCTGAGACAGCAGGTTGTTCCCGAGCCATTCCCGCCACGTGTCGGAGCGGAAGCGGAAGTCCGGGAAGGTCTCCCGGCGGCTCGTGCACTCCGGGCGCACCGAGGCATCTCCGCTCGTGACGAGGTGGTTTGGGTCGAGCGACTTGATGAATGCCGCGTGCTCCCGGTAGAGCTGCTGGAAGTCGTCCCATCGCAGGCTGTCGCTCAACTGGCCATCCTCGCGGACGGTCGCGCCGGGAGGGTAGACGCCGGCGGGTAGCAGCTTGCGCCCCTGCATCTCGACATCCGCGTGCAGCATCCCCTCGTTCATCAGCTCCCACATCAGCACGGTGGGATCGTCCTTGTAGCGCGTGACGATCTCGCGTACGTATCGGTACACCGCCTCATGGGTCTTCGAGTTCGGGTCGAGGATCGCCCGGCCCGTCTCGCCGAAGATGCCGTACGGACCGGGGATGGTCTGCAGCGAGGGAACCAGCTTCACGTGGTGCTCCCGGCAGAGCGCGAACAGCTCATCCATCCCGCGCCAGTACGCCTCGGGGTCCTTGTCGTAGAGCAGCGAGCGATCGAGCGGATAGCCCGGGTCGGCGAAGAAGCGGATGAAGGCCAGCCGGCTCCTCTCTGCATCCTCGATGGCCGCCATCACGGCCGCCTTGGCGTTCTCCGGCGTGCCGTACTTCTCCCGGATGTGGAACCAGGTGCCCAGGTACGCCTGGTGCAGGTGCGGCACGTTCACGCCGATGGCGCGGTACTCGCGCCCATCGAGCATGAGCTTGCAGCCCTCGGCCTTCATGAACCCCTCGGCCATCGTCGCGCCTCCAGTCAGGATCAGCGTCACCCCAACCCAACACGTTGTGACCAGTCGCATCGCTGCCTCCCTTCGGTTCAGCGCAGTTTGGTCCTCTCGCGGACCGCGTTCACGAGGCCCGGCCTCCAGTGGCCCTGCAGATCGCGCAGGCCCGTCGGCTCGGTCGGCGAGTCCTGATACGACCAGACCCACCATCCGCCGAACCCGTACTCCGTGACCTTGTCGAAGTGCCAGCGCAGGACGTCCGCCTCCGACAGCTTGCGCTTGTCCACGATACAGAGCGCGATGTTGTGGCCGGCGCCCTTGAAATCCGTCGAGATGATTCGGCTGGCGTTCTCCGGGCCGAGGATGCGCACGATCTCCCGCAGGTAGTAGAACCCATCGGTCGCGGGGTCGCAGCACGGGTAGGTGCTCATCACCCAGTAGTCGGGCGGCATCTGCAGGTCGTCAACCAGCCAGCGCTTGAGGTTGCTCACCGAACTCAGGCGTACCTGCGGGGACTTCGCATTCCAGTACTCGGTGTCGGCGAAGATCGGGAGCATGATCGGTGACCCGACCGGTCGGTGCGCCGCCTCGCGGAACTTCGGCCAGACCTCGTGCACGAAGCGCTCCGAGTAAGCCGCGATCTCTGGCCGCTCGGGCCAGTCCCAGGTAACGGGCTCCGCGCCCCCGAAGTGGTGGTTCCCCATCATCGTCCACATCGCGATGGACTCGGGCGCGGCGACGCGTTCCTCGACGTATCGGATGATCTGCCCATACCAGACCGCCGATTCCGTCCACGGGGTATCGTCCGGCTTCGGCCACCACTCGCTCTGCCCGATGTGTTCGGCAGTATCCACGCGGTAGGGAATCCACATGTTGGTGCACAGGTCGATCTCGACCGATACGCCCACCGCGTGGCAGTCATCCAGGAACGCCACCAGGTTGTCGAGCGTGGTCATGTTGGCCCACTCGGTCACATCGCGCGCATCGTCCGATGGGGGCGTCGCCTTCTCGCGCAGCGTGAACGGGATCAGCACCATCACGTCGAGGAAGTCGATCCCCGTCTCTGCCACGAGTTGCGCGACCTCGCGCTTGACCCGGTCCCGGATGAGGTGGTAGTCCATGAGCCAGTGACTCGTGCCTGGCGGCGAGGGCGACGCGGGGTTGAAGTGCACGCCCTGTAGCTTCTCCGGCAGGCGGCCTTCCGCGCGCCCGATCCCGATGGACAGGCTCCCTACCAACGCAGCGACCACTGCAACCCTCACGGTACGCAACTCCCTAAGCAGTAGACAGGTCGGTGACTCCCTCGCGCGGAACCGCTTCGACTGGGCCGGCCATGACACCTCCGGCCTGAGAGGGTGTGTGGGAGGCTGCATGAGCTGACATCCGATCATCGGGACGCGACCTCCGGGAAGCCGCCTTCAGCGGTCAGCGTGCGGGCGGTCCTGCTGGGCGTCGTCCTCATTCCCCTCAACACGCTATGGGTTCAGAGCATGGAGCTGGTCTGGGACTCCGGCCAGCCGACCATGCTCTCGCTGTTCTTCAGTGCCGTGTTCACGCTGCTCGTCTTGGCCCTGGCGAACCTCGCGCTACGTCGCTGGCTGCCCCGGTGGGCGCTCGCTCCGGGGGAGTTGCTGGTCGTCTACATCATGGTCAGCCTCGGGAGCGCGATCGGCGGCCACGACTTCCTGCAGGTCCTCGTCCTGATGCTGCCCACCGGCAGCTACTACGCCACACCCGAGAACCACTGGGGCGACCTCTTCTCGGGCGAGCTGTCCTCGCCGCTGCTCGTGAACCGCCACGACGCCATCCGCGCCTTCTGGGAGGGAGGGGGAGGGCTCTACTCGTGGGCGGGCCTGTCGCCGTGGCTGCGGCCGACGGCGATCTGGGCGGGGTTTGCGGTGGTCCTCCTCGCGACGCTGATGTGCCTCAACCTGCTCGTCTGGCGCCGCTGGACCGAGCAGGAGAAGCTCACGTATCCCCTCACGGAGATTCCCTTCCAGCTCACGCGGCCTGGGTTTGGGCTGCTGGGCCCCGACCTGCTCGGCAACCGGCTGCTCTGGATGGGGTTCGGCGTGGCTGCTGCCCTTGACGTCCTGAATGGCCTCGCGCGTCTGTACCCCTCGGTGCCATCCATCAAGCTCACCGCGCGCGATCTGAGCCCGTACCTCCAGGCCTACCCCTGGCGGGCGATGGGCTACGTGACGGTCTCGGCGTACCCCTTCGCGTTCGGGTTGGCCTACCTCATGCCCCAGGAGTTTCTCTTCGCGAGCTGGTTCTTCTACTGGCTGTGGAAGGCGCAGCTGGTCCTGGGCTACGTGCTCGGCGTCGAACGCGTGGGGTTCCCCTATGTGAAGGAGCAGACGTTCGGCGCGTACGCGGGCATCGCGGTGTTCGCCCTATGGGCGGGCCGGGGGTACTTCGCGCGGTTGCTCGGGCACCTGCGTCAGGGAAGTGCGCCTGAGGACCAGGCGCGCCAGGCCCTGCCGTACCGGATCACCCTCGGCGGAGTGCTCATCGGTGCGGGTCTGCTGGTGCTGTTCATGACCTCGGCTCTCGGCGCTAGCCTTCCGGCGGCGCTGCTGTACCTGGGCGGATACCTGCTGGTCTCCCTTGCCATCACCCGCATGCGGGCCGAGTTCGGCCTGCCGGTCCACGACTTCTTCACCGGTCCCCTCTCCGCAATGGTGAACATCGGCGGCTCCGGCATCCTCGGTCGGCGGAACCTCGGCGGGCTGAGCCTGCTGTGGTGGCTGGAGCGGGCCCAGCGCAGCCATCCGATGCCCCACGGGATCGAGGGCCTACACCTCGGCGAGCGCCGGGGCCTGCGGCCTTCGGGGGTCGTGATCGCGCTTGGGATCGCGATGGTTGTGGGCACGGTGGCGGGCATCTGGAGCATGCTGCACCTCGGCCACACCTACGGCTTCGTCACCCGCAGTACCGACGCGTCCTACCTCGGCATGGAGGCCTTCAGCCGCCCCGCAAGCTGGCTCGCGTACCCCGTGCGCCCGAGCCTCGGCCGGGGCGCAGGCCTGGTGGCGGGCGCCTGCTTCACGATCCTGCTCATGCTGCTGCGCCAGCGCTACGTCTGGTGGCCCTTCCATCCCGTTGGGTATGCGGCCTCAAGTATCTGGTTCATCGGCCTGTTGTGGTTGCCGATGTTCGTGGCGTGGCTCCTGAAAGGCCTGATCCTCCGCTACGGGAGTCATCGGCTATACCGCCGCCTGGCGCCGCTGTTCGTGGGTCTCGTGCTGGGGGAGTTCATGGTGGGCGGGCTGTGGGGCCTCATCGGCGCCATTGGCAGGTTCCCCACCTACCGCTTCTGGGCGTACTGAATCGCCAACACGAGGGCGCACTCGGCCCTCCGTCGAAGTGGCCGACTGCTGCGCAACAGGGAGGCCACGATGGGATCACTCCACCATGCCGGTTGGGCCGTCCTTGCCTCGGGCCTTCTCGTCTTGCCGGGAGCGACGCACGCCGAGCCAACGCGTGGGAGGGAGGGTGTGATGGTCGCCCAGCAAGCGCCGCAAGGTGCCGCGCCGTTGGACCTCGCCAAGTTGCGCGAGTTGCGCCGGCAGGCCGCCCACCGGCGCCGGCGGATGATCTTCAACAACGATGGCGACGATGTCATCTACACGAAGAAGGAGCCGGCCGCCGAAGCCCTCCTCGCGCTGCGCACGACGCCGCTGCTAGGCAGCCAGGTGGACAGCATCTTCTACAGTAACTCCCTGTGCTTCGGCCAGGCCCTGCACAACAGCCAGGTAATGGAGCCGTTCACCTGCACGGAGGCGATGTTCGCTGACAACAGCCTGCCCGGCCTCATGGCGCGGGGGATCGACCCGATCCGCGTGATGACCGACTTCGGCCACGCCAACGGCATCGAGATCTTCTGGGACATGCGCATGAACGATACGCATGACGCGTTGCTCGACAGCTATGGCCCGTACCTCCGGCCGAAGTTCAAGCTCGACCACCCCGAGTTCCTCGTCGGCTCGCCCGACAAACAGCCGCCCTATGGCCCGTGGTCGTCCGTGAACTACGCCGAGCCGCAGGTGCGCGACCTGGCGTGCCGCTTCTTCGAGGAGGTCTGCGCCCGCTTCGACATCGACGGCATCGAGCTGGACTTCCTCCGCCACGCCTGCTTCTTCAAGAGCGTCGCCGAGGGCGGTCGCGCGAGCCAGGCTGAGCTGGACCTGATGACCGACCTCGTGCGCCGCACGCGCGAGATGAGCGAGCGCGAGGGCCTCCGGCGCGGCCGACCCATCCTCATCGCGATCCGAGTGCCCGACTCGGTCGAGTACTGCCGCGGCATCGGGCTGGACGTCGAGAAGTGGCTGTCCGAGGGGCTTGTCGATATCCTGATCGGCTCCTGCTACTTCCAGCTCAACCCGTGGGAGTACCTCGTCGATCTCGGGCACCGCTACGACGTGCCCGTGTACCCCTCGCTGAGCGAGTCACGCGTCCAGGGCGAGACGCGCTTCAGCCGGAACTCGCTGGAGAGCTACCGGGCGCGCGCCCTGCGGGCCTGGGCCGCCGGCGCCGATGGCGTCTACATCTTCAACTACTTCAACCCGAAGGGTCCGATCTGGCGCGAGCTGGGCGACCCGGAGACCTTGCAGGCCAAGGACAAGCTCTACTTCGTGACCGTGCGCAATGGCTCGCCGAACGGCTACCTCGCCGGCGGGCGGGAGTACCAGTATGTGCCCGTCCTGACGCCCACCAATCCGTGGCTCGTGCCGGTGGGTGAGCCCGTGCAGGTCGAGCTGCCCGTGGGCGATGACCTCGCGTCTGCCGTCCAGGCCGGCCTGAAGCCCCAGGTCACCTGCCACGTGCGCTTGCTCGGCGGCAGCGCCGTGCAGGTCGCGCTTAACGGCCACGCGCTCGCGGATCCGACCGTTGCCGATCAGTGGCTTGACTTCCCGGTGCAGCCGGAGTGGGTCGCGAAGGGCGTCAACCGGCTCGCGCTCTCCGCGCCGTCTGAGCCTGCCGCAGGCGACGAGTGGACGACCGTCTACGAGGGACCTGACTTGCCCGCCCTGCCGTGGCAGCGCATGGGCTTTGGCGAGGGCTGCGTCGCCGAGATGCAGGATGGCAGGCTGCTGATCGCCGACCGCAGCGCGGCGGGCGGGAGCTACGCCTTCTTCCAGTGCCCGTGCTTCATCCGCCCGGAGGACGAGACCGTCACCGAGGCGCGCCTGAAGGTGCTCTCCGGCTGGAGCAGCATCGAGATCGAGAACGGCGTGTCGGGCGAGGAGATCCAGTTCTACCCGGACATGGTCAAGGCGCGCTACTGCGGCCTGAGTCACGCGCTGGACACGACCGACGCCTTCCACACGTACCGAATCGTGCTTCAGCGGGACACGTTCCAGGTCTTCGTCGATGGCGAGTTGCGCATCGACGGGACGAGCAAGCTCACGCACCCGGCCTATAACGGGCGCAGCGGCGTGATGTTCGGCGCGGCCAACAGCCCCAGCCTGGGCGAGGCGCTCTGGGAGTCCGTGAGAATCCGCAACCGCGCCCTCACGCTGCTCGACCTTGCCCTCAGCATCCGTTACGGCGCCTGACAGGGCGCATGAGAGGCACGGCACTGGGCGTGATGAATCACGCCCCTACATGACGGCAATCTCCGGTCATCCGCAACGTAGGGCCAGTCCGCGGCCGTTTGCAGTGTAGGGGCGCGATTCATCGCGCCCGATCGTGTAGGGGCGCCATTCATGGCGCCCGCCCACGCGTCCCATTCCCTGTCTGCGGCTTCGCGAACCGTTCCGGGCAGCGACCCGCCTTCCAGTACGGGGCGAGTTCGCGCGTGAGGGCCATGTAGCACTCCGGGGTGTCGCCCCAGCGGTCGATCAGCTCACCCGCCTCGGTGCGGAAGTCCTTCGGCTCGCTGTACTGGATCGCGCACCCCTCGTCGTTGTTGTTCCAGCTCTCGACGATGAGCATCCGCCGCCGGAAGTTGCCCGGGTCGCTCAGCACCTTCCGCCAGCAGTGCTCGTAGCGGCTCTGGTCGGGAGCATACTCGGGGCTGTGGTGCAGCGTCACCGGCTTCATGCCCGTCTGGCGCGGGCACCAGTGGCCGGGCCCGATGGCGATGGCGTTCGGGTAGACCTGCGGGCCCGCCATCCCGCCCCACCACGCGACATCGTAGTCCACGACGCCGGCCTCGGAGCTGATGTCCACCCGCCCGCCTCCCGGCTGCTTACCGTTCCAGCCGCCGACCATCTCCGGCCCGTAGACGTGTTGGTTCACCCCGATGAAGGGCTCCACGCCGAAGGTCTCCCGGCACTTGCGGCGCAGCTCGCGGAAGGTCCACGCGTCCCACTTCTTCAGGCCCGCCTCGACCCAGGTGGGGAACCAGAACTGGATGATCGGCCGCGCCTCTCCGTCCACCTCCACTCGGGCCAGCGCCCGCAGTGGCAGGCGCGCCGGGTAGTCCTTCTCCCCGCAGAACTGCCGCAGGAACGTGCGGGTCGGTTCCCACAGCTCCGCGATGCCGTCCGCCGACGCCTCGGTGCCGTCGCCGTCCTTCGGCTGGTACCAGGCGAAGGGAGTCTCCAGGAACATGGCCATCGGCAGCGGCTTCTCCCCGCGCTGGTCCAGCTCCGACCAGGCCCGCATGAGCCCCTCGAAGCAGGGCTGCGGCGTCAGGTCGGCGTTGAACCAGAGCGAGTGCCAGTCATCCAGGAACACGAGGTCAAACCTGCTCCACTTCATGGCCCGCCACTCGGCCATCAGCCAGAGCGGGAACTGCTGCTCATTCTTGTAGGTGACCGGCCACTTCGACGCATCCGGCAGGACACTGCCGGGCCACTTCGCGGCCGCGTCCAGGCCGTAGATCCCCGCGCGCGGGTCGTCCGGTGCCGGGTAAATCGCCTTCCACGTCCCCGACATGCCCAGTTCTCCCCCCGACGTCACCGCCGTATCGTCCCACGGCCCGCGTGAGAAGAAGTAGACCCCCAGCAGTCGCTCCTGCGATCCGAACACGCCCTCGTCGGCGCGGCCGGGAAGACACACTGCGGCCTGCGTCAGCACAGCGAGCGCCGCCGGCGTCAACGCACGCCCGAGGCGCCGTTGAAACGTCAAGCTCTCCACGACGATCATTGGCCGATTCTCCTGCTTGGGTGTCCGAAGGCGCGCTCCCGGTAGACGGGTTCGCCGAGGGTTGAGCCCCACACCTCCCGAAACGAGCGCAGGGCCATTGCATTGTCGGCGACATCACCGCAGGCGCCGCGCAAGGCGGGCCATGGTCGGGTTGTTGTAGGGGCAGAGCGTGCTCTGCCCGCCGTTCTGGACGTGGGCAGAGCACGGATTGTGTTGATAAAGGCAGTGTCGGGATTGGTTGCACATTCCGCACTTGGCGGCCGGGTCTATGGGTGGCCGCGGGATTCACAACTGATTCGCAATTGCGCCGGTT
>Ga0194125_10000969_pt1 | contig 48912 bp, 43 predicted proteins | sample TA2KigC250mmetaG_FD_148626 | JGI IMG/M metagenome (GOLD analysis project Ga0194125, IMG submission 148626) | Freshwater microbial communities from Lake Tanganyika, Tanzania - TA2015034 Kigoma Deep Cast 250m | ecosystem: Environmental > Aquatic > Freshwater > Lake | place: Tanzania: Lake...
AGGCGTTTTGCATGTCCGATTATGGTGGAACAACCAGATGGTCCACTCTCTTGACTATCCTCTGGCTGAGTTCCCTAGAGTTCACTTTTGAATCGTAAAGGAGTTCACTTTTCAAAAATTCCTAACAGGGGCTTCTGAACCCCATGTCAGCTATTTCGAAATAGGCGTGAGATGATACGACACAGAAGAACCTCTTCGCTTCAACACTCGCTCGTCCTCGTGGATGCGCATAAGCACATCGAGCATCTCCTGTGGTATCATATTGGCTAAGGTCAGAAATGACAGCGCAATTCCGCAAAAGGGGGTCACATGGGCATATGTTATCAGGGTAAGACACTGAGAGAAGTGGTACAGGAGAAGGATCGGTCTTTCAAAGAGACTGGCCACGCCTACGGACTGGAGAAACTCGACCTCGTGGAGAGTGACCCGGCCAAATTCATGAGGTTCCAGATGAGGCTGGTGGCCGCCTGCATAAACGCCAGGGAAATGGCAAAGCTGATATCAGCTAATCCCATGTCCCTGATACAGGGGGAGCTGCTGTTCTTGCTCGCTAATCCGGAAGGGGATGCTTCTGCTGCCTCCTATGGGCTAGCGGGACATATTCAGGCTTTTCCCTTCATAATCCGGCGTATAGCTGAGTTGGGTTTTGAAGAAGACCCTGGGATCAACCAGGGAGATATCTTTTTCACCAATGATCCCTTCTACGGCGCTCCGCATAATGCTGACTGTTACAGTTGGGTGCCGATGTTCTATAAAGGCGAACTGATTGGCTGGACGGTGGGGCTGAACCACATCACCGATGTGGGAGGGCTACAGCCTGGTGGCCTCGGTACAATCTCCACCAGTGTTTTCACCGATGGATTTACCGTGCCGCCTACCAAAGTAGGGGCCAATTTCAAGGCACACAAGTGGTGGGAGCTACACTGGAAGAGACGGACGCGGACAGAGGCTTTTAATGTTCTGGATGATAAGATGAGGGTGGCTGGAGCAGTAGCCCTCCAGAAGAGGATTTTGGAGATTGTGGAGGAGTTTGGGATTGACTACTTCCGGAGGGGATTGAGAGAGATCATAGAACGAGAAAGAAGACTGCTAGTACAGAGGATCAAGACTCAGGCGGTCCCGGGGATATATCATTACCTTTTCTTGGACATGGTGAAGTACAAGGGAGTGGTGGGCAAGCTGTTTGCCACCTCCAATAGGGATTGGATTATCCGTCTCCCAGTGGAGACCCATATTCGTCCTGATGGTAGCCTCCTCATGGACCTGGAGGGTATGACGAGTGAAGGCGATTTTCACTGCAATTCCTATGAGCCTTCGGTAAGGATGAATACCTCGACAGGTGCCTGGCCCATGTTTGCTTATACCGTCACCCTCAACACGGCCCTTTACTATATGACTGGCTGGAACTTCCCACCTGGCAGCATGTTCAACCCACAGAATCCCTTTGCCGGCACAGTCATGGGACTGGCCATGAGCGGCAAACTCAACTTTCAGTACCACATCTGCCTCAGCCGCGCGTATTTTTCTAGAGGCTATCTTGAGGAATGCTTTCCCCAAGATGCCGCAGGGAGTGGCTACGGACTCTCTGGTGTGATGAAGGACGGATTCCGCTGGGCCGGTGGCGACATGACCCTCATCACCTGCTGGAGCTCCGTTGGCTTCCCGTATAGAGACGGAGGATATGCATCCGTTTGCACACCAAACCCAGCGCCAGACCAAGGTGAGGCTGAGCTGGGCGAGTTCTTGCAACCGACCCAACTGAATATAGGACGGAAGCTAGTGCCCAACTACTGTGGGCATGGCAAGTTCAGAGGAGGACTGGGAATAGGGCTGTGCCAGATGATTGCTGATCCAGGGCAGGCCTTGACTGTAGCTGTTTTTGCCTCCAGCGGCGGGATGGGTCGGGCTGGCATGGGAATGAGTGGTGGCTATCCAGGGATAAACGACGTTGTCCTCTTCGCCCATAACACCAACATGAGGGAGATCATAAAGGAGGGCAAGCCCTATCCCAGGGATTTCGTGGAGATAAGGCAGTGGCTCAAAGAGGGTAAGCTGAAGGCTGACAGTGTGGAGATTTATCAGAGTCCCACCCCCAACATTTCATGCCAGGACGGCGACCTATTTGCCAGTGCTACCGCGGCCATGGGGGGATGGGGTGATGTCCTGGAGAGAGACCTGAGCCTGGTGGAGAAGGATATGCGCTATGGCTGGATTACCCCGGACGTAGCCAAGATCATCTACGGGGTGGTAACTGACGAAAATGGCAAAGCCAAAGTGAAAGAGACGGAAGACCTGCGACAGCAGATGCGCCTCAGAAGGAAGCAAAGGTCTGTTGATGCTAAGGATTGGTGGAAGAAGGAGAGAGAGCAGGTCTTGATGAAGGATTTTTCTGAAGATGTCCGCAACATGTATGCTGATTGCCTGAAATATCCGAAGTTCCGCCGAGAATTCATGGCGATGTGGCAGTTGCCACAGGACTACGTGCTTACATAACTGGGAAGAAGATAGGTAAGAGTCATAGTGAGCACGCGGTGGGCTGCGAGCGCTTCAATGGATAGAACCCCCTCTGGAAACTTGAAGTCCGTGGTCGCCTTAAATTAGATCAGTCTTATTAGACGCTACCATTCCACAATTCTGCGTAGCCTTGCGCGCCGCGCCTTTGGGCGAGCATGCGCCGACCGTCTGCCACAATCCTACGTACGCAGCTACCTGGTTTGGAGGCTAGCCGCATGCCTGCCGGCACGCCGCCCCGAGAAGATGCAGTCTGCAATGGACATACCACTGGCAGAGTACCCATTACTGCAGATTCCTACGGCATTCCGTCCTACAGCGTAAAGACCCTCAATAGACGAGCCATCCTTACGCAGTACTTGACCAGTCTTCTCGTTCACGGCGAGACCACCCAGCGTCATCGCTACGGTGGGAATCCCACTCTTTGACCTTAGTGAGCAATCGATGGCGTAGAAGGATGGCGTATCCTGAGGCAAGAAACGCTTCTGATCCTTGCCCAGCGGATCGGGATCTCCCTTCTTGGCAGTCGCATTATACTGGGACATAGTCTCTTCCAGAGCCTCTGGGGGCACCTTGATCTTGGCAGCTAGTTCCTTTAACGATGGAGCCCTTTTGCGAGTGATGCGCAGCATGGGTATCATGGTCAACTTCTGGAACGCAGCACATTGTTCGCCTATCTTACTCACCGCCTCTTTGTAGGTCTTACTGTCAAAAATCAGATAGGCATAACCACCATTGGCCACGATGTAGTCCCCCTGCCTTGCCCCGTAGAGATCCTCGCTGCAAATGCGCTGGCCTTCCTTGTTGACCAACACCCCCCGCATCAGAGCCTCTGGAGGCACATAGAACCTCCAAGCGCTCATCTTGTCCATACAGGCTGTTGCCCCACCAGCACTTTCTCCCAAACGGATTCCAGCACCGTCGTCGCCGTAAGTGCCATTCGGCGAACAGTTCAAGTAGACAGGAGCGTACTCTTTGACCATCTGCCTGTTAAAGATGAAGCCACCAGCCGCCAGGATGACCGCCTTGCGGGCTCGTGCACGATAGGGTTTTGATCTTCGCCTTGCGATGAACTTGTCCAGAGAATGGAGTGCCTTGCCTAGAGGGGGGATCCAGGTATTAGCCTTGGCATTGATAAAAGAGATGGCACCGTGTAGACGCGCTGTAATGCCCGGTGGGATGGAGCGCCCCTCCACACCTATCACCCGTCCATCGTCAGCGAAAATCAGTCTATCCGCCCGGGTCTGGCAACGCACCTGGACTCCCTGTCTGCGGACGGCCTTTTCCATAGCATGGAAGAGAGTGAGGCCAGAGATCCCCTTGCCTCTGGCCCGGTGGCCACGGGGAGCCGGCTTCGCATTTGCCTTGTAACTACTGTGATTCTCATTGCCCGAGAAATACAGGTAGTACTTGTCGGTGGGGTAGGATGTCTTGAAGGGGCACAACGACCCCTCGAAAGGAACGCCTGCCTGTTCCAGCCAGGAGATCATTCCCGGAGATTGTTCGCAGAAAAGCCGTAGCGTCTCGTCTGAAACAGCGTCGCCTACCTCCTGCTTCAGGTAGCGATACATCTCCTCCGGCGTGTCCTCGTATCCGGCATCCTTCTGGTAACGTGTACCACCCCCCGCATAGATAACGCCGCCGCTGGCTGCCGTAGCACCGCCGCCATGAAAGCGGTCCAATGCCAAAACTGATGCTCCTCCCTTGGCCGCCTCCAGAGCCGCAGCCGCACCCGCTCCACCAAACCCCACTACGATGACATCAACTTCAGCATCCCACTCACGGGTCTTCTGTTCCTTAGCCATGCTCTTCACCTCCTCCTTTCTTCTGCCGGAGAGGTTGCTTCACAGTTTCTGCCCACCTTTGATTCGTCTGGAAAGACCCCGCGTGGCAGTTTAGTAAATCGCAGTTCCCGATAACGCGCAGAATACCAGCAAATGAAAAGGTAGTCAACCACGGTTAGCTATTACTGTGCGCCTATTTGCCTGCTCAGGATACTCAGCAACGGGGTGTCCCGTTGGGTCACACATCGTCAGTTTGCTCAGTCAAGTGGGAGCGCTACACGAGTAATCGAACTTCGGGTGTCTTCCTCCAACTCCAGAGACCCCCCAGCCAGCCCTGGTGCTATCAACCCTAGCCCAACAGCTGCTATTATCGCCGGGGGCTGGTTGATTCCAGTCCCGATCGTGCCATAATAGGGAAGAAAGGAGTAAAAGCCATGGCAGATATAGGAAAGACCAGCGAATTCTTGAGCCGGTACATCAGGCCGCAGTCGTTCCCCGTTGCGGTGAAGATGCTTCAGATGAACGATAAACTCCCCGACAGGGTGTGATTTCCCAAGCGCGATCTTGGGTTTCCGATTTCATTATGTCAGGCCATAGCTATGGCACGGCGCAACGGTTGGACGGTAGCATTGCAGAGAGAAGACCAATGCTGTCCACATGCTGCCTTTGTCCTTGGCTTCGTGCCAGGGAAAGGGTATCTTGACGGCAGCTATGCCGAGGCGGTGGGATTGTCCCCCAAGGAGCGGTTCTCTAAGCTCGCTCGACACGTTAGCAGACTGGATTTCGGAAAATACAACTGCATGGTGGTTGCTCCCCTCCAAACCACGACCTTCCAGCCAGACGTTGTGGTCGTTTACGGCAACCCGGCTCAGGTATCCAGGCTAGTGCAGGCCGCCGTTGTCATGACAGGTGATGTCCTGACCTCTACGTTTTCCGAAGGGATCGCCTGCTCTGCGTTGATTGCTCGTCCCATGAACACGGATATGTGCCAAGTTGTGCTCTCGGGCGCCGGAGACCGGTACTTCGCCCTCACGCAGGACCATGAGCTGGCTTTTGCCATACCGTTTAGCAAGATCGACACAATTCTCGATGGATTGGAGATAGGCCACAACGCTGTAGGCCACAGGTATCCCATCCCTTTTTCTATGAGACTGGAGGGGCAGTTGCCAGCAGCCTATTATCGTCTGCTCGAGTTGCTCAATAATGAAGAGGTGTAGATACCCTGACGGATATTTCAGCCGGGGAAGCCCGCACCGCAGGATCATTCTCTACGATAGAAGGATAATCCGGCCCACGACACAACCCGTCGAGTTGTTCACTTACTCACCAGGCTACCCTGCTATTTAATCTGTGATCTCTATCCGATACCGGCAGGCGTCGTCGCCCTTTGGCATGAGTTCCGTAAAACGAACTTCTGCTTTGGGGTTCAGAGCCTTGACATAACCTCTCAGGCCGCTTGCTATCACCCGCTCGCAAACAACCGGCGCTATGCTAAATGCCTCCGCTACGGGGCACGTAACCACACGTTTTTCAAACACCCTGGGCGATTTCTCAATGTAACCGTCCCAGAAATTAGCCAGGGAATCGTCTATGATGTCAAGTAATCTTCCAATAGCCAGGCAGTCTGGTGCTGTCTCCGTTTCGGCTATTCCAGCAGCTTCCTTATGCCTCTCAACATCCAGCTTACTGCCTTCAAAGATCGCTTCCTCTACCCTGCGCAGAAACTGCTCACCTCCCACCTCTTCTCCGATCACTGCCATGAGTGCCACAAGGGATGCCAGGTTCTCTGCCCAGGTCTTGTAGCGTTGCCTCATGTTTCCTGTGTTCCTGAAGCGTTCCTCCTGTTTATCCTTGATCTCCTGTTTCATATTTCCCTCCTCTACAGTTTCAGTCGGCTCAACCAGAGTGGATTGCCGATTGCCTACCCCCCAGCCTCGTCTCATCCCCAGTCTTACATGCCGCTCCAGATGCTGCCCATGTCAGGTCATTCTAACCTATGTCTGAGCCATTCTGCTCTGCCTCGCGTCATCAATCACTCTATGCCTAGCCGGAATAGACCAGCAGCAATTCATGCAAAATGCAGATCGGGAAGTCAGGTTTCTGTCTTTCAAGCCGCCAACAGGGATGATAGCTCTCACTTCGTACTATAGCCACAGTCACCATCATCGCCAGCTTCCCAGCACTGACGTCCTCTTCCACGCCGCCGACGTACATGGCTTCCTGTGGTCTTACGCCTAGTTTCTCTATGGCCTGGTTTTGCGGCCAAGACCGCCAACTGGTTCACTGACCCACTTCGCCCAGTCACCTTACTTGCCACATTATAGCACGGAAGCTTTGGCAGAGGCGTGATCTATGTTGTATGGAAAGAGGGCGTTTCCAAACAGTAACCTATTTCGATCAGGTTTCGAGCCTATGAAAGACAAATTGGCCAGCCTTAAAGAAACATCAACGGTGATTGAAAAAAATAACCGAATATGATAATTTCAGGGGGAATCTGCAAGAATCGAATTACGATGAAGGAGGGAAAATGGAGACGGCCTTTGTATTGATAGATGTGGAGAGCGGCAACGTTCCTGGCGTGGTTACCGAGTTGAGCAAGCTTTCCCAGGTGACCGAGGTCTACTCTATCGCCGGTGAACATGACATCCTGGCCAAGCTCAAGTTTGCCGACATCAAGTCTCTGGGAGAATTGATTCCCAAGAAGATCCAGAAGATAAGTGGCATTAAACGTACAGTGACCCTACTCACCTTTGAAACTCATAAATACGTGAATTTCGACCTGGCTGCTGGCCACAAACTGGAATAGAGTTAAATCTAGAAAGCAGGAATACAAAAATGGCAGAACAAGAAAAAGCAATAAAAAAGGTGATGCGCAAACTCACCTCCATGGAAGAATTAAGTCCAAAGGAGATCAGGGAGGTGATCTTAGGGATCAGGGATGAGGAGGTCTCCTCAGTGCAGATAGGCGGTTTCCAAGTCGCTCTGCTGATGAAAGGGCAGACGGTGGGCGAAATAGCTGCCATTGCCGACGCCATGCGTGACGTCGCCATCCCTCTAAGACCCAAGGTTGACGGGGAGCTTGTAGACACCTGTGGCACCGGAGGAGGATTGCCTACCTTCAATATCTCTACCGCTACGTCCATCACCGCTGCCGCTGGAGGGCTCAAAGTAGCTAAACATGGCTCCCGCTCTATCTCTCACCTGTCGGGAAGTGCTGACGCTTTCGAAGCTTTAGGTGTCAATATTGAACTTACGCCTGAACAAGCCGAGAAACTGATTGAAAGAGTGGGTATCGCCTTCATCAATGCCGGACTATTCCACCCCGTGATGGGCAGGGTTTGGGGGCCGGAAAGCGAGTTAGGTATCAAGACCATCTTCTTTACCATTATCGGCCCTCTCATCAACCCAGCTCGAGCCCGATGCCATATCAATGGCGTCTACCGACTAGAGCTGGTTCGTAAGATAGCAGAAGTATGGGCAAGGTTAGACCACAAACATGTTCTGGTAGTGCACGGTCTGGCTGGCCTGGATGAGCTTTCGCTACTGGGAGAAAGCCGCGTAGCTGAAGTAATTGATGGCAAGATATCTGAGTATACTGTGACACCGGAAGAACTAGGGCTAAGAAGATGCAATCTCGAGGATATTGCGCCGGGTGACCCCAAATACAATGCCAAGACAATTCGGGAAATCTTTGAGGGCAAGGAAAGGGGGCCTAAGCGCGATGTAGTTGTGCTCAATGCTGCTGGTGCCTTTGTTGCTGGCGGCAAAGCGCAAAACCTGAAGGAAGGCGTCGAGTATGCTCAAAGAGTCATTGATGATGGCAGGGCTTTGAACAAAGTTGATGAACTCGTCAAAGCTTCCCAAGAAATGAAGGGAAAGGATCGAAGCTAAAGTAGTGCCTCGCAGATCAATTTGCAGTACCATCGCATCGTTGTCATTCCCGCGAAAGCGGGAATCCAGACGAAACCACCCAGATTTTGCTATTGGTCCGCAATAGCTGAGATTGCAAAATCGTTTCTGACGTACCACATCCAGGGATACCTTTGTGGAATGAAACTCACACAAGCGATCAAGAGAGCAAGAGAAAAGGGCGAGATACCCTTGATTGCTGAGATCAAAGTGCGTTCGCCGAAAGACGGTGATCTGCTGAAGGATAGGGATCCTGTGCAAATCGCCACAGAGTACATTCGTGGTGGAGCTTGCGCAGTTTCTGTAGTAACAGAGCCACTATACTTCGGTGGAAACATAGAGATACTAAGAAAGATCGCCGCGAAGGTTAAGGCACCTATTTTAAGAAAGGACTTCATCAAGGAGAGAGATCAAGTCTGGGAGTCTAAACAGTTAGGAGCGCAGGCAGTGCTGCTAATCTCAGCCATGCTGGCTAAGGAGAGACTAACCGACCTGAATGAATATGCTCACTCCTTAGGATTGGAGACAGTAGTTGAAATTCATACAATGGACGAACTGAAAAACCTCAACGGGCTCACGCTGGACATGGTTGGTATTAACAACAAGGACATACTGGACCTGGAAAGGGGAGACGATCAGATCATTCCTACCGAAAGCCTCGCCCCGCTTTTGCCTGAGGACGTTATTGTGATCAGCGAAAGCGCCATTAGAAATGAGCAAAATGTGAAGGAGGTAATGAGAAGTGGAGCCGATGCCATTCTGATGGGGACTGCCCTCATGGCATCAGAAGAACCCCGGGTAACCGTGGCAAACTTCGTCCACGTCCAAGGAGCGGCAAATGACCAAGGTGATGATCTGCGGCAGCAGAAGAGCAGAAGATATTCAGCTTCTCGTTGAGGCTGGGGTTGACGGCATTGGACTGATTACCGAAGTATGGCAGAAGATCGCCTGTAATTTGAGCCGCGAGCAAGCTCGGAAGCTCAGACAGGCCATACCACCCCTCATTTCCACTGTCCTCATACTAACTGAAGAGAGGATGGACGAAATATGCCGCTTGACAGAGCACATCTCGCCCGATGCTGTTCAGTTGCACGGTTTCAACGCACCTGAGGAGGTGGCTGGTATAAAGGAGAAGTTGAAGGTTAAGATAGTAAAGACTCTTCACTTTCAGGGTGAGAGTATGGCAGAGGGGAACGACCCTGTTGCATGTGCCAGACAGTACATAGCTGCTGGAGCGGACGCTATCCTGGTTGACAGCTACGGGAAAGACAAGGTCGGGGCTACCGGAGAAACCATGAGCCTGAGTTTGTCCCGCACATTGAGGGACGCGCTGTATCCTGTCCCGCTCATTATGGCTGGAGGCTTAGACTCCGAGAATGTGTCTCATGTGCTAAACCAGGTGAAGCCTTATGCCGTGGATGTGTTCTCAGGGGTAACCACCGGCGGCTATTTGGACAGCGATAAGGTAAGAGAGTTCATGAAGAGGGTTCGCACTGGTTAAGGGGCGTATTTCGTCAAGTAGTTCGCCGCTTGCCCGGGTAGCCCTAAGCTCGGATTCCAAGCCAAGAAGAAGGCCGAAGACAATCAAAGGGGGAAACAACTGTGGGCAATGTAGTCATCATAATTATACTGGTGATCCTATTCTTGCTGGTAGCGGTCGTGTTCCCAAGATGGGGTGTCCGACGGGCTACCCCTTTCGTAATAAAGGTCTTCCGACACCGCAATGCAGTCGGGAAGCATAATGCTAAGACGCTTGATGAGCTAGGACTCAGACCCGTCAGGAGGCGTATGATTGAGGCGATGCTCGGGCCCCGCGACTACAGACTTCCCGCTCTGAGATACCTGGTAAAGACCAGAATTGTCCGAATCACTGAAGACAGGAAGTTCTATCTTTCCGAAGAAGACCTCGCGGCCAGCAGGTGGAAGGGCTACTGAGTCTGTGTAACCTTTCGCTGAGGCAAGACTTGCACAGGATCCTCAAGCTACCTAACTATTCAGGAAAAGGCTCATAACACCGGCGAGGATTTGCAACAAGCAGGCTTGTTGCATCGGTTACCGTATCGGCATCTCGGACAGAGGAGCTAACAAACCGAAGGTCATATCCGGAATGGGGAGAATCCCCTGAAAGGTGGTGGACTGTGCAAAGTAAGAAAAGGATTGGGCTTCTGACTGGAGGCGGAGATTGCCCCGGGCTTAACGCTGCTATTCGAGCAGTCACCAAGTATGCTATTGATCTGGGTTATGAGGTCATAGGATTCACCGACGGCCTGGACGGTTTAATGAATGGCCATTATCAGATATTGGATAAGCTTAAGACTTCTGGAATTATCGATAAAGGCGGAACGATCCTGGGTAGTTCAGGATTTCCTCCCGCTGAGGTAGAAAAACGATCGGCGGAAATCTTCAAGAGTTTCGCAGATTTGGGGCTGGAAGCAGTGGTCATCATCGGGGGAAACACCACTTTGAGCATTGCTAACACGTTGTCCAGGCAGGGTCTTCCCATAGTAGGTATACCAAAGACCATCGATAACGATGTCAGAGAAACCGACTACACCATTGGATTTCAGACTGCCGTACAGATCGCCACTGATGCCCTGGACCGGCTCCGTTCCACGGCCGAAAGCCATCACCGGGTAATGATATTGGAGGTGATGGGTCGCGATACGGGATGGATTGCCACCTATGCCGGGATGGCTAACGGGGCGGATGCCATACTCATCCCCGAGGTTAAAGTAGATATTGGGAAGCTTTGCCGGATGCTGATAGGAAGGTCTGAGAGGGGCAAAAGATTCAGTGTTGTGGTAGTAGCGGAGGGGGCGAGGCTACCGGGGGTAACAGTGCCTGAAGAAGGGAAACCGAGAGCTATAGGGGAAGCCCTGCAAGAGATCATAATGCAGCGGACAGGGCTGGACTCCAGAACAACCCTGCTGGGCCATGTCCAAAGGGGCGGTACACCGGTAGCCTATGATCGAAGTCTTGCCACTTCCTTCGGAGTAAAGGCCGTTGAACTCGTCAAGGGCAAGAAATACGGCCACATGACCGCTTTGAAAGGCAACAGGATTACCAGCGCCCCTCTGGAAAAGGTGGCCACCGGCATAAAGACGGTCAACCTCAATATCTACAAAATAGCAGCGAAATTCTTCGGCTGAGATAAGCAGCTAGGCCCTCCCCGAGTATCGCCACCCCCCAATAAAAGGGCAGGCCTGACCTCATCAACACCCCATCAGATGAGGCACCAAACACCCTCTGGCTTAAGACAAAGAAGTAGGCTTGATGAGTTCTTCTGACGAGGACTTACCCCCTTCCCATACCACCCACAAGCTCGATAGCTCGGCATGTTGCCACGGGTGCCCTCACCGGGCGGAGGCAAGAGCCTTGTCAATAACCCCGATCGTGGCCTGGATGTCCTCATTGCTGTGGGCGGCGGAGATGAAGGCGGCCTCGAACTGGGACGGCGGCCAGTATATGCCCCCCGCCAGCATCCCATGAAAGAACCGGCCAAAGAGAGCTGTGTCCGCCCTTCTGGCTGATTCATAGTCCATCACCCGCTCACGAGTGAAGAATACCGTGAGTAGCGAGCCGAGGCGTGAGACGCGCGCGGGCGCGCCCACCTTAGCCGCGCTCGCAGCTATCCCGGCCTCCAAAACTGATGCCCTGTCCTCTAATTGGCGATAGACGTCCCGCTGGGACAAAGCCTTGAGCACCTCAATTCCCGCGGTCATGGCCAGAGGGTTGCCAGACAGAGTGCCGGCCTGATACACCGGCCCCAGCGGGGCCACCATCTCCATCACATCCCCCCGCCCCCCATAGGCCCCCACAGGTAAGCCCCCGCCGATGATCTTCCCCAGGCACGTCAAGTCCGGCTTGACCTTGTAGATGGACTGCGCCCCACCATAAGCCAGCCGGAACCCTGTTATAACCTCGTCGAAGATGAGCAAAGCCTCAGACTCCCTGGTCAAGCGCCTCAGCCCCTCAAGAAACCCAGGCAGAGGCGGCACCACCCCCATATTGGCTGCCACTGGCTCGACTATCACGGCGGCGATCTTCTTCGGGTACTGTTCAAACGCGCTCTCCACCGACCGTATGTCATTGTATGGGGCCACCAGGGTGTTTCTGGCGAACCCTCGCGGCACCCCGGGGCTGTCCGGCATCCCTAAGGTGGCCACGCCCGAACCAGCCCTGGCCAGCAGTCCATCCGAATGGCCGTGGTAACAGCCAGCGAACTTGACCACCTTGTCCCTGCCGGTAAAAGCCCGCGCCAACCGCAGGGCGCTCATAGTGGCTTCTGTACCCGAGTTGACAAAGCGCACCATCTCCATGGAAGGCATGGCAGTACAGATCATCTTCGCCAGGACTGTTTCCAGTTCGGTGGGAGTCCCGAAGCTCGTCCCCCGCTCCACTGCCCCCTTCAGTGCTGCCACTACCTGAGGATGGGAATGGCCCAGGACCAGCGCCCCCCAAGAGCAAACGTAGTCTATGAACTCGTTGCCGTCTTCATCATTAATTCGAGAGCCTTTACCCCGATTCATGAAAAGGGGATCGCCGCCTACTGCCTTGAAGGCCCGCACCGGGCTGTTGACCCCTCCAGGCATGTAGCGCTGTGCCTCTGAAAACAACTGCCGCGATCGTTTCGGCTCTTTCATTTCTCGCTCGTCTCTCCCATGGCCCAGCCCACTATTTCGATTCCTGAAGCCAGGAGGCTGCCTCCCTGGCATGGTAAGTGACGGTGAGGTCTGCTCCTGCCCTCTTGATGGCCGTCAGAATTTCAATCACGATCTGCCTTTCCTCCACCCACCCCCGTTGTGCCGCCGCCTTCACCATAGCATACTCCCCGCTGACGTTATAGGCCACCACCGGGCAGTTCACCGCCAGGCGCACCCGCTGGATGACATCCAGGTAGGCCAGGGCAGGTTTAATCATGATCAGGTCTGCCCCCTCAGCTACGTCCTGCTCTACCTCACGCAAAGCTTCCCGCCAGTTCGGCGGATCCATTTGGTAAGAGCGGCGGTCGCCAAACCGTGGTGAGGACTCGGCTGCTTCCCGAAAGGGGCCGTAGAAGGCAGAGGCATATTTGGCAGCATAGGAGAGGATGGGAATATGCTCAAAACCGTTCTCGTCCAGCGCTTCCCGGATCGTGCCTACCCTGCCATCCATCATATCAGAGGGGGCTACTATGTCGGCGCCTGCCTCGGCATGAGACACGGCCATCTCTGCTAGAAGCTCCAGTGTACGGTCGTTGTCAACATAGCCATCGCTGACCACGCCGCAGTGCCCATGATCGGTATACTCGCAAAGGCAGACATCGGTCACCACCACCAGTTCCGGAGTGGAGCCCTTGATCACCCGTATGGCCTCCTGGACTACGCCCTCCGAGTCATACGCTGAGGAGCCGACCTCGTCCTTCTCTCGGGGTATACCAAAAAGGAGCAGAGCCGGAATCCCCAGCCTGGCTATCTCCTCCAACTCGCGGGGTAACAGGTCTGGAGAGTAGCGGAACACCCCTGGCATGGAGATGACCTCTTGTTTGAGGTTGTGACTCTCCACCACAAACAACGGATAGATCAGGTCTTTGACATCAACGTGGCTCTCTCGAACCATGCTGCGCAAGGCCTCTGTGCGGCGCAGGCGGCGCAAGCGTAATTCAGGGAAATAGGCCATCTAAGTCTCCTCCCCGACGGCCTGATAGTATTGCTCAATGGCCTCCACCAGGCCGGCAATGGTATGTTCCTTGGCCACTATGTCAACCTCGAACCCGATTCGAACGGCCTCGGCCGCCGTCGTGGGGCCGATGCAGGCAATCTCTGTCTTTTTCACGACCTGCCCCTCCTCGCCCAGGAGATTCACCAGATTGGCCACCGCAGAGGGGCTGGTGAAGGTGATCAGATCAATCTGTCCGCTCACCAGCATTTGCCTCGCTTCCGAAGGCACTTCAGCCGGCATGACAGTGCTGTAAACGGCCACCTCGTGGACTTTCGCCCCTAACCGAGCGATTCCCTCAGCCAGCTCTTTGCCAGCAATATCAGCCCTGGGAAGCAGGAAACGGCACCCCTTTACTGAGAGATTCTCGAACCCCGCTAGCAGCCCCTCGCTGGTATAATTCTGAGGCATGTAGTCAGGGCATACGCCACGCTGCTCCAAAGCCTCAGCAGTGGCTGGCCCGATGGCACCGACCTTGGTCCCCTTAAGAGCGCGAGCATCATGACCGAGACCACGCAGCCCCTGGAAGAACGCCTCCACCCCATTTACGCTGGTGAAAACAATCCAGTCGTAGCTTTCCAGATCGAGGAGAGCCTGTTTCAACTCTAGTGCGTCAGGCACGCTCTGAATCTCCAGGGTGGGCAATTCCACAGGCATGGCTCCCCGCTCCGCCAGAAGCTTGCTCAAGGTGCCGGCCTGCTGTCGTGCCCTAGTGACCAGGATGCGCTTGCCAAACAGGGGAAGAATGTCAAACCACCGCATCTTCTCTCTCAGCCTGACCACATCCCCGACAACTATCACTGAAGGGGGCTTGACTCCGCTGCTTTCTGCTTTGCTAGCGATGTCGGTCAAGGTGCCGACCAGGGTCTGCTGAGTTGGTCGGCTGCCTTGCCTTATAACAGCTACCGGTGTAGAAGGCGGCCTGCCGCCTCTCACCAGTCTTGCAACTATCTCTGACAGGTTAGCCACACCCATGAGGATGACCAGGGTGCCACTTCCCTTGGCCAAGTCTTCCCAGGGGACACTGGATTCAGCTTTCGTCACATCTTCATGGCCGGTAACCACAGTGAAATAGGATGCCAGCCCGCGATGAGTGACTGCTATGCCGGCATGGGCTGGGACGGCTGTGGCCGCTGACACCCCAGGCACCACTTCAAAGGGAATGCCGTCTTCCGCCAGAGCCATCGCTTCCTCACCACCCCGCCCCAGCACAAAGGGGTCTCCACCCTTCAATCGCACTACCACCCTACCCTCTTTGGCCCTCTCCACCAGCAAGCGATTTATCTCCGCCTGCTCCAGGGCATGGCGGCTGGCGGTCTTGCCGGCATATATCTTCTCCGCAGCAGCAGGCGCATGATCGAGAAGGGACTCATCCACCAGATGGTCATAAATAACGACATCAGCGCGTTTGAGACAGTCCAGCCCTTTAACTGTAATCAGGTCAGGTGACCCTGGCCCGGCCCCCACCAAGTAGACTTTGCCCTGTTTAATGCTCGCCTTGTGCTTCATCTTCGTCTTGCTTCAGCAATGATCTGTAACGCCCCCCTCTGCTGCAACTTCTCAGCCAGCCGGATACCTACCTGCTCAGGGACAGTGGCGCTACCATCCTCCGAGTCACGAACTAAAGCATGACCTTCGGCATCAGCCACCATCCCCTCTAGCCTCAGAGTGTCGCCAGTCACCTGCCCAAGAGCTGCCACCGGGGCACGGCACCCAGCACCGAGGGCATGCAGAAAGGCACGCTCCGCCACCGCTGCACACCAGGTGGGCTGGTCATTGACCATCGCCGCCAATTCAGTCAACTCAGCATCGTCAGAGCGCACCTCTATGCCCAGCGCTCCCTGCCCAGGCGCAGGCAGGAAGAGATCGAGAGGCAGATATTCAGCAATGCTTCCGTCGCAACCCAGGCGAACCATGGCTGCCGCCGCTACTATCACTCCATCAAGTTCCCCTGTTGACACCTTCCGCAGGCGGGTGTCCACATTGCCCCTCAGCATTTCTACCCTAAGGTCTGGACGGTGGTGAAGCAACTGGGCCTTGCGCCTCAGGCTGCCTGTGCCTATACGCGAGCCTGGGGCCAGTTGCCCCAGCTTGCCCCTCTTGGACACCAGGACGTCTCGGGGATCCAGCCTTATGGCCACTGCCGCCAGGCTAAGCCTAGGCGCGATCTCCGTCGGCATATCCTTCAGGCTATGCACCGCCATATCGATTCGGCCATTGAGAAGCGCTGACTCCAGTTCCTTTACAAAAACCCCGATGCCAGAGAGCCGATCTGACGGTGAGCGCTGTGCGCGATCGCCCTCAGTGGTGATTTTAGTCAGCGTAAACCGCAGGTCAGGCCGCATTTCTCTCATCTGGCCTAACACCGACTCCGTCTGAATCAAGGCCAGCCGGCTGCCACGGGAACCAACGACGATTCGTCTCACGGGAGTTTCTCTGGCTCCAGATTGAAAAGCTCGCTCACCGCACCAGCATAGCGGCGATCTTTCTTCAAACGCTCAATCGGCTCATGAAGCAGCTTTTGCATCATTGTCTTGCTCATGGCTTCCAGAGCATCTCGTTCCTCAGAGGAAAGCCCTTTGAGCTTTTTCAGTGTTGTCTTCAGTTGTGCCTGCCGTATGCTCTCTGCCTTGCTCACCAGGGCGCCGATGGTATCCCTCACACCCAGGGTTTGCCACCAGGATGCGAATCTTTCCACCTCAGCCTCTATGATCGCCGCCGCCCGCTTGGTTTCCCGCTCTCTCAGTCTACGGTTCGAATTCGACACTTCATTGAGATCATCTATGTTGTAAAGGAAGACGTTCTCTACCTCCCCAGCCTCAGCCTCCACGTCACGGGGAACGGCAATGTCTATCACCACCATCGGCTTCTCAGGGCGGGCTCGCATTGCCTGTCGCACCTGTGACGCGTCCAGTACGATGTGTGGCGCTCCAGTGCAACTTATGACTATATCTGCTGCCTTCATCTCCTCACCCAGGTTAGCCAAAGTGACCGCTTTGCCACCCAGAGCCAAGGCCAGAGCCGAGGCCTTTTCGTAGGAGCGGCTGGTCACGGCTATGTGACAGGCCCCCTTCTCCTTAGCTGCTTTGGCTACCAGCCTGCCTGCCTCGCCCGCTCCGATAACCAGAATCTGGCATTGGCTGAGGTCTCCCACAATCCTTCTGGTCATCTCCACAGCCACAGAGCTGACCGAGAGAGCGTTCCGGCTGATGTCTGTCTTCTCCCTGACCAGTCTGCCCACCTGCACCGCTTGGCGAAAGAGGTTCAAAAGCGGCAGGCCCACCGTCGCGCCCTTTTCTGCGTGCTCCAGGGCCTGCCTCACCTGGCCAAGGATCTCAAACTCGCCCACAATCATTGAGTCCAGCCCAGAGGCCACACGGAAGATGTGCCTCGTGGCATCAGTGTCTTGATAAACATAAAGGCGCGGCAGCAATTCGGTCTCGGGCATGTTGGTATGGCGCTTCAGGAAATCAATCCCTGCTTGTTGAGCACGGTTGGCATGGCTGTCCACCACGTAGACCTCAGTGCGGTTGCAGGTGGAGAGGACAATGCCCTGTAGCACATGATCGCGCACTGGTAGCGGGACATCCCCTGATGAGGCGCTGGCAGCCAGCTTCTCTCGGAATTCCACTGGCATCGTGCTGTGATTTACGCCCACAACACAGAGGTGCAACGGGCTTGGCTCGCCCTCACCACGCTTACCACTTCCCGGCATAAGCTCTCTCAAGAGCGCCGATTTCGCCTCTTCGGCGCCTCTGGCCCGCAGAATCCCCGTCAAATTGTCCAGATCCAGGGCCCTCTGCCACTCATCGGCGCTTACCATCACCCCTCTTTCTTTCAGTTCAGAGCGAACCTCACCAGCCAGCCGCGCCAGAGGGGCGTACTCATTAGCCAGGTCTCTCTCCAGTTCCGTTCGAATCTTCCGTGCCAGCGCTGGGCTTCTGCCCTCGGTGGAGATGGCGATGGTCACATCGCCGCGGCGCAGATATGAGGGAACGATGAAATCAGAGTGCTTGGGATCGTCCACAGAGTTAATCAAGATTCTTCTGGCTTTGGCCTCTTGGTACACTGCGGCGTTTGTCTGCCCCTCATCGGTAGCTGCCACCGCAATGACTGCGCCCGCCAGGTCCCCCTCCATATAATTGCGGTGCCGTGCCTGCACCTGCCCTTGCTCCGCCATGCGGCTGAGCCCGGGACACAAATCGGGGCTGATTACCTCCACCTGCCCCCCATGATCCAGAAGCATCCTCACCTTGCGCAGCGCCACCCGCCCTCCCCCCACCACCACGCACCTTCTGCCGTCGATATCAAGAAATATGGGGTAATAACGGGACATGCTGCCCTTCCTCATACCACGTACCTCACCCTGGCCTTCTTCAGTTCCTGGGTACTGAACAGCACAACGTAGCCATCGAGGCCGCAATGGTGCGATACCTCAGCGGCTATATCTTGGCACGCCTCCCCGGTCCGCCCGTGCATCATGGCATACAGGTTGTACGGCCACAGGGGATCAGTCTGCCGTTCATAGCAATGGCTCACCTCACTGAGCGCTGCCAGTCTTCGGCCCGCCGCCTCAATCCTACCCGACGGCGCTGACCAGCAGACCAAGGCATTTGCGGCCAGGCCAAGGCTGGCATGTCTCACGGCGGCACTGTAGCGGCGCATAATGCCTCGGCGCAGCAAAGCCTGGCAGCAAGCCAGGAACCGGTCTGTGTCCAGCCCCAGGCGTGCCGCCATGGAGTCAAAGGGCCTAGCAACAAGTGGAAGGTCTTGCTGTAGCTCGTTGATCATGGCACGGTCAGTTGGCGATAGCTCAGCAGCCTTGCCATCTGAAAGAGAAACTGTAGTATCGCTTTGTGGCCCTGGCGCATTGCCTCCGGTGGCATCGAAGTACGCCCGCAGCTTGAATACCTTCAGCGCCGGCAGTTCGACGACTGCCTCGGCACCCAGAGCATCTGCCAACTTCCTCACCTCGCTGCGCATGTCCGCTCCCGACGCCATAGCCAGGGTGAACCACAGGTTCCAGTGGTGCTCCCGCTGGTAGGCATGACTTATGCCCGCATGCCGACCGATGACCCGGCCTGCTTCCTCCATCCGGTGCTCAGCTACTCTTGCAGCTACCAGGGTGGTCTGGTAGCCCAGGCTCCTGGCATCAAACAAGGGGCCGATGTAGCGCAGAACTCCTCTGGCCTTCAAGCGATCGATTCTGTGCATCGCCTGCGCTGCGTCTACGCCAAGTTCCATCCCTAGGGCAGCGAACGGCTCAGCCACCAGCGGAAATTCCATCTGGGCCAGGTTGACTAATCTCTTATCGGTCTCGTCCAGCGTCATCCTCAAACCCTCTTTGCCTGCTGTCAGCTACTCCTGGCTGCCTGGCTTCGCAATGCCAGCGGCTGGTAAAGGCAGCACGGCTCGGAAGCCAGCCAGTCCCCTGTTGCCTCATAGGCCCTGGCGCGACAACCGCCGCATACCTCCTTGTATTCACAAAGACCACATTTCCCCTTGATATTAGAGAGATCTCTCAATTGACGGAACAAGGGGGAAGAATTCCAAATCTTGCCGAAGCCATCCTTTCTGATGGCGCCTGCTTCCACGTTCAGGTAACCACATCCCTGCACCTTGCCACAGTGCGAGACGAAGCAAAAGCTCACCCCAGCCAGGCAGCCCCTGGTGAAAGAGTCCAGTGATCTGCCAGATCTCGGCCGTCCCAGATTCTGCACGGGCACCGTCTCCCCTATAGGGTTCCCAGTCCCTCTTTGGCTCAAAATCCGAAAATAGTGGGGGGCATCCGTCGGTTTGATAAACAACCTGTCTCCTAGCTCTACCTGCTTATCGCAAATCCAGTTCAGCACCCGCTCATATTCCTCAGGCGAAAGCTCGTAGTCTCTCAGCCCCTTGCCCCGGCCCGTAGGCACCAGCAGGAAAGGGTGAAAGGCCACTGCCCCCAGGCTGAGCGCTAGTGAGAGCAAAGCGTCCAAATAGGGGGCATTCCCTCTGGTGATGGTGCTGTTAATCTGGACTTCGATCCCGGCACGGCGGGCTGCCTCTATCCCCCTTATGGCTGCCACAAAGGCCCCTGTCTGGCCCCGAAACTTGTCCTGCAACTCAGGGGTAGGGAAATCAAGGCTGACGCCCACGCGGGAAATGGGCACCTCTCTAGCCCGCTGGGCGACCTCCTCAGTGATTAGTGTACCGTTAGTGCCCAGGGCCACCCTTAACCCTTTCTCCACAGCGTATCGAGCTATCTGAAACAGGTCCTGCCTCAGAAGCGGCTCCCCTCCACTGAGTATCAATATTGGCTTTCCCACCTGCAAAATATCATCGATGAGAGAAACACATTCCTCGGTCGATAGTTCACCTTCACCGGCTTCCTCAGTCGCCGATGCCCGGCAGTGGGCACAGGAGAGGTTACAGCTCCGAGTCACTTCCCAGGCCAACACCCGCAGCGGGGGAACAGTCCTCCCCGCCGTGTCTAAGGCGGTATTGCTCGATAACGGTTGGTCTAAGGCGCTCATCCGTCTACCTTCTTATCAACTAGTCTGGCTATGGAATATGAGCTGCTCTCTGCAGGTAAAGCTCGGCCCCTTTTTTCTGTCACTCCTGTCCTTCCTTCACTGGCACTGGATTCCCGCTTGTGCGGGAATCCAGAAATCCTCTGCCCACCACTTTCGTGGGAGGCATAGCCAAGAACAGCCTGTTCGTCCTGTCATGCTAGACGTGGCATGCATGATAATGGATCGTGAACTTCGCCCCCAGGAGAAAGGCGTACTTTAGTAAACCAACCTCTTTCGCCCGCGGTAATCCTCCCTTTTCTGCATGGGGCATGGGGTTGCCCAAACGCACAAAAGAGTCTCAGGAACTGAATCCCATATGGTCTTCATGGCATCTTCAAATACTTTTAGGAAGTGATTGCGAGCAAGATCCACATCGTCAGCATCGCCAACCAAGTCAGAATTGTCAAACAGAAGTACCACGCCTCTCTTGGCAAATGGCTTGTGGGGATAGTATGCAGGCTGAACTTCGAGAGTTGCAGCTATCTTCTTTACCGCTTGCACGGCATATTCGGTTTGGTGGTTTATGGACTCTGCCCGCTCTGGATGGGTCAAATCTCGGAACAGCTTGATTTCGATAACGCAGTCAAGAAGAGGCAAGGAAGAGGCCTGTAATTTGCTACGGAAGAGTTGGTAATCTTGCAAGCGAATGACTTTGAATTCATACTCTGATGCTGCCTCTGGGTTTAGTACCACGATGTCGAAGTGCCCTCTCCTTTCCTTCGATTCCGGAGGCTGTAACTCAAATGACCTATTGCCCATTGAACAGCGAAAGGGCGTGGGATATTCTCCGTGGACTAACGATGTAACACCATCCATCAACTTCACATGCTTGATATCCAGTGCAACCAAAGCATCTTCAATCTCTTTCATCAAGCGCCATCTCACATCTTCCTCAACAAAGTAACACCCAGGGTATTTCTGAAAATCCCCTATGACTCGTTCAACGGCCTTGTCAATAGCACTATTGGCATTCGTCATTACTAACCTCCTTTTTTGAGTCCCTTCTCAGATAGAGAACTCTTCGCCATCCCTTAACAGATGAACATTCTTGAAGAGTGTCGGATAATCTTGCGGATGAAAAGTATGAATAGGAATCACATGCTTGGCGTTTAATGCCTCTGCAAGTCTCTGAAGATCTTCTACCACCGCATGGCCACTGGTATGAACATGTTCATATTTAATCCCATGTTCTGCCAAAATCCCTATGAACCTATCAGTTACATAGCCATCCCACATCGAATATACCGCCACGGCCCCGTCAACACCGGTCAGTTTCCTTAGACATGCTCTGAAAATCGAGTTATCCCGCATCAACATGACAACGCTCTTCTTATTCTTGTCTATTTCTTCGATCTCAATCTTTGCCTTTTTGTATTTGTAGAGCAGCTCCTTCTGATTACTTCTCACGAGTACGTTTGCGTGAGAGCGGAAATACTTCACTCTGATTTCATCCCAGTCAAATTGCGGGAGGTGCTCGGAAACTACACTCAATCTATCTAGAATATAGGCAGTATAGAGATCGATCACAAATAGCGAGCCAGAACGCTTCACCGCCCGGTAGATGGAGACAAGCCTGTCGATGTTCTGGGATGAGCAGAAAACAAATGCTACGTTCTCTTTCTCTTTGAATAGATTCACAAGCCTTTCTTCAACGGCACCCTCATCCTGATATTGGCCGTCTGCTCTACCCAGCATCGAACCCTCCAGCAGGAGGCAGTCTATGTCACTTACCGGCCGAGAAAGCAGCTTCTCAAATAGTATCTTTTTTCTGCCGTGGCCGCGAAAGTCCCCCGAGTAGAATATCCTTTTGCCTTCACCCTCGATGAGGAAGGCCGCTGCATCAAAAGCTGAGTGGTCGACCAAGTATGGAGTGACAATCAGGTTGCTAACTGCGAAAGGTCTCCACATATCGAAAACTACCACATTGCGTAGGTTCACTTTTGTCGGGATGAAGAGATCGGATATTTCAATAAGTATTCGGCCTCCCCTGCTCATATATACGGGTATCTCTGGATTGATGTACTGCAAGAATCCATAATGGTCCTGGTGGGCATGAGAAAGGAGTACAGCACTAATACCTCTTTCTTCGTTAGCATACAAGCCACTGACTGCTGGCAGGACGTGACTATTGACAAGTTCCAGCATAGGCTTATCTTTCAGATCCTTGCTGTCGAACGGCTCGTTCCTCTCATTAACTAGGGGCATACCCAAATCGACAATGACGCTGGTTCTGCCAGAGACAAGTTCCACGCAACTCCCGCCAATCTCCCTGCTGCCCCGATGAATGATGAGCTTCACAATCTTCCCTTACCCCGCATGAGGTTCTTTAACACAAACAAACTCAATTCCCAGGTTTTCCCCAAGCTCCTTGGATCTTCTCCTTAACAGGCAATTCCTTCATCGCTCGATCCCGATCTCCCCGTCGGTGAGGTAGCAGGCTGGGTCCTCGGCCCAGACATCGCCGAAGACGGCCTCTGACCGCACCCGCAAATTCCCGTTACACAGATCAAGGTACTGGCACCTGGCGCACCGGCCTTTCAAGAGACCGCGCCGGTTCTTAAGGCCCAGCAGCAGAGGCTCAGAATCATCCGTCCAGATATCCTTAAACTTGCGCTGCCGCACGTTGCCCAGCGAGTAATGCCGCCAGAACTGGTCGGGGTGGACATCTCCCGCTTCATCTACCGCTCCTATTCGGATACCGGAGTTGTTCCCCCCGTTGGCCCGCAGCAGGCCCAGCACTCTTTCAGCCCGCTGCCGATCCTCACTTCTCAGTTTGAGATACAAATGGATGCCATCGGCGTGGTTATCAACCGTAAGGACTTCCTTTTTCAGCCCGCGCCCATAGAGGTCTAAGGTTTGCTGGCAAATCTGATCTACCACTGATCGGGTCTCATCATGGCTGAGCTGCTGACCGAGGCCGCTGGCTCGACCCACATAAGCCAGGTGATAAAAGCAAATCCGGTCTATCGCTTCCCGCTCCGCCAGTTCAAAAATGGCGGGAATCTCCTTGTAGTTCGAGCGTGTGATGGTTAGCCTCAGGGAAACTCTTTGCCCCACTGCCACGCAGTTCCGAATGCCCCGGAGGGCTGCCTCATAGGCTCCCTTTTGGCCTCGAAAGTGGTCATGGCGCTCGCCGATACCGTCCAGACTGATCCCCACCTCCCCAAACCCCACCCTCCGCACCCTTTCAGCTACCTTTTCAGTGATTAGAGTGCCATTAGTGGAAAGGGCAGGCCGCACCCCCTGCTCCCTGGCAAAGGTCGCCAGATCAAAGACGTCATCCCTCAGCAGAGGCTCCCCTCCAGAGAAAAGGAGCACCGGTACACCAAATTCGGCCAGGTCAGCCACAAATGTCTTGCCCTCTTCGGTGTTCATTTCCCCAGGAGAACGCTGGCTGTCGGCGCTGGCGTAGCAGTGGATGCAGTGCAGATTACACTGCCGGGTGCAGTTCCACACCACAATGGGAACGGGAGCACGCCGTGAGGCAGAGCTTCCTCCGTGGCTGACGTAGCGCAGCCAGTCCCCCGGCCCAGCACTGTCACAGAGCAGCCTTGAAATCGATATCATTGGGCACTATCTCCCTTGTTCTGCAATGACAGGCCCCTTCGCTCCTGGTACACTGCCACCAGTGAAACCAGGGCCTCATCCATAACACGGGTCACCATGGGAATGGCCTCAACAGCTCGCTCACTCAGCACCTCCCTCTTCTTCATCAAACCAGTGGCAGCCTCTATAAACGGAGTCCGATGCATAAGAAAGGCCTCCAGGGCATCAGTGAGCGGCACCCCCAGCCCAGCCAGCTCGTTGCCGAAGTCCTTGCCCACATCCTGCGACAGTCTAATGGTCTCGTCCCGCCTGGAAGGCTCAGTGATGTATTTGACGATCAGATCGAGCAACCGACGTCCGCATCGCGCCAGGTTCTGGCGAGATTCCGGACCGAGCTTTCCATACCACGCCGTAGCCGGGAAACTTGTCCGAGCAATATCGCGTGGCAGCGAGGCTGCTTCCTCCAATCCTGAAACCAGATCCTTGACACTACGGACCTTTCCTTGCAGGCCAGCAAACCGCCGCAGATCAGCCCTGGAATAACGCCGGTGTCCCCCTGGGGTAACAAAGGCCCTGATCTTACCCTCATCCGTCCACAAGCGGAGAGTGGCTTCGCTCACCCCCAGGATGCGACTGGCTTCACTGATACTAACCAGAGAGCGTTCCGGCAAAGGTGACCTCCCCGACTATTGAAGCGCTTGCCTTTCTAATCCAGGCGAATTTGCAAAAAACTCCAATAATCTGTAAGTTTCTCCAAATTTTACCCCAAGTAAGACAACAATTACAAGCCCCTTGGCTTAATTGACTTTCCGTACGCCCTTTGATATAGTTTGGGACACGATAATGCATCCTGGGGGAGTAGATATGCCCATAGACAAAGGTAGGAGTTTACGGCGTTGCTACAGCTTTGATGAGGTGGCTATAGTGCCTGGCGATATCACCATTAACCCCGAACAGACCAACATCGATCTCAAACTGGGCGACCTGACCTTCTCCACCCCCATACTGGCTGCGGCCATGGACGCCGTGGTCGATCCCACCTTCGCTGTCCTGCTTAGTAAGCTTGGTGGCCTGGCAGTGCTCAACCTCGAAGGGGTGCAGGCCCGCTACGAGAAGCCAGAGGAGGTTATAGCCGAGATCATACAGGCGCCCCCCGCTGAAGTCACCTTGTCCTTACAGCGGATCTACTCCGAGCCTATAAAGGAACACCTGGTCGCCGAGCGCATTCGTTTCATCAAAAAAAAGGGGGCCGTCTGCGCTGTTTCAGTTACTCCGGCCAACACCAAGAAGTTTGCACCTATCATTGCTGAGGCAGGGGCAGATGTGCTAGTTGTACAGTCCACGGTGACCACCGCTCGCCACTTCTCCAAAAGCCTCCGCGGCCTTATCTTCTCGGAGTTATGCCAATCCATGTCTGTGCCTGTTGTGGTAGGGAACTGTGTCAGCTACAGCGCTACACTGGAGCTAATGAGGGAAGGCGTCTCTGGCATTTTGATTGGCGTGGGGCCGGGGGCCACCTGCACCACCAGGCAGGTCCTGGGTATAGGGGTTCCCCAAGTTACTGCCACTATGGACTGCGCTGCCGCCAGAGATGATTACTTTCGGGAAACAGGCAGGTATGTCAGCCTCATTACAGATGGGGGGATTCACTCCGGGAGCGATCTGTGCAAAGCTTTTGCAGCCGGTGCTGACGCCGTAATGCTGGGAGCTATCCTGGCCCAGGCCGAGGAGGCACCAGGCAAGGGCTACCAGTGGGGTATGGCAAGCCCGCATCCGGCCCTGCCCAGGGGTAAGCGAATCAGAGTTGATACTACTGCCCATCTGGAGAAGATCCTCTTTGGCCCTTCAACAGTCAGTGATGGGACTCAAAACCTGGTGGGTGCGCTGCGCACTGCTATGGGTGTCTGTGGTGCTGCTACCATCGCCCAGATGCACCAGGTGGAAATGGTAATCGCGCCAGCAATAAAGACGGAAGGCAAGTCTTGGCAAGTTCAACAAGCCTACTGTCAATAGCCGACCTGAGTGCGGACGATATCTGGGGCCTTGTCGAGAAGGCTGTCAGCCTGAAACAAGAGACAAGCAGACCGTACCTCAAGGGTAAGACCCTGGCTCTGCTCTTCGAGAAACCTTCTCTTCGTACCCGGGTAAGCTTTGATGTGGCCATGTGGCAACTAGGGGGACATGCCATCTATCTTTCCCCGGAGGAAGTCGGCCTAGGAAAGCGTGAAAGGGTGGCCGATGCAACTCGAACCCTGAGCCGCTATGTGGACGGTATCGCAGCGCGGACTTACTCTCACCAAACTCTAGAATTGCTGGCTCAGTACGCCGATGTGCCAGTCATCAATGCTCTTTCTGACCAGGAACACCCTTGCCAGGCACTGGGTGATCTGCTCACCATTTTTGAGAAGAAGGGAACACTAAAGGGCTTGAATATGGCCTATATCGGTGACGGCAATAATGTAGCCAGGAGCTTGCTTCTGGCCACGGCGTTGGTAGGTATGCACTTCTTTATCGCCTCCCCACTGGCCTATGAGTTGCCGGTGACAATACTACGACAGGCTAAGGACCTTGCTTCGCAGAGCGAGGCTAATATATGCCTGACCGAACATCCCCGCCTGGCTGTTATGGACGCGGATGTCGTCTATACCGATGTCTGGACCAGCATGGGCCAGGAAGCTGAAACAGAGGCTCGCCGGCTTGCCTTCGCCCCCTTCCAGGTGGACAAACAACTATTGTCCTTGGCCAAGAGCAATGCCTTGCTGATGCACCCTTTACCGGCCCATCATGGCGAAGAGATCGCCGATGGTCTCCTGGATCACCCCCAGTCTGTGGTGTTCGATCAGGCAGAGAACCGACTCCATATCCAAAAGGCAATCCTCTTGAAAGTGCTCGGTGGCTAGACCAGGCAACCTGAATGTTAGGGGACATCATGAAGAGACCTGTCGTGACCATTGTCGGCAGGCCCAACGTAGGCAAATCCACCCTCTTCAATCGCATCCTCGGTGAGAGAAGGGCTATTGTCGAAGATCTGCCAGGAACAACGCGAGACAGAATATCCGCCGATATCTCGTGGGAAGGGCAAGAATTTACGCTGGTGGATTCCGGGGGGCTAGAGGCAAGACCAGACTCCGGCATCAAACAGAAAGTAAAAGAGCAGGTAGAGGCAGCCATAGCTGAAGCTGACTTGATCCTTTTCCTGGTAGATGCCCGCGAGGGAGTAATGCCCGGCGACCAGGAGGTGGCTGACATATTGCGTCGCTCACAGAAGCCATTACAACTGGTGGCAAACAAAGTCGATAACGATAGGCAAGAAAGCGAACTATTCCAGTTCCACAAGCTGGGCATGGGTGAACCTATCCCTGTCAGTGCCTATCATGGCAAAGGAATTGACGAATTGCTGGACAAAGCCACTGCGTGTTTGCCACCTGCCACTCTTGCCCCTGCTGAGCCAGAATCGATGAAAATCGCCATTGTGGGACGGCCTAACGTGGGAAAATCGCTACTAGTCAACACCCTCTTAGGGGAAGAGCGGCTGATTGTCGACAGCACTCCAGGAACAACTCGCGATTCAGTAGATACAGTTCTACGCCTTGATGACGGGAGCATAATTCTTATTGATACCGCAGGAATAAGACGACGGGGCCGGATTCAGCCTGGCATTGAGCGGTACAGCTTGGAACGCACCCAGCGTGCTATTGAGCGCTCTGATGTTGCCGTGCTGCTCATCGACGCTGTGGAGGGGATCACCACTCAGGACACGCACATTCTGGGTTACATTCAGAAGGCCTACAGAGGAGCCATACTGGCAATCAACAAGTGGGACCTGGCGGAAGTGAAGGACGTAAATCAGTGGACAGACGTGATAAGGCAAAGGACCAGGTTCATGCCTTACATAGAGATACTGTCCATCTCTGCCAAGACCGGATACGGAGTAGCAAAGGTTCTGCCTACCGCCAAGAGGGTCTATGAAGAGAGAAACAAGCATATCCCGGCTGACTCTCTGGATAAGGTAATTAGAGAAGCAGTGGCAGCACATTTCCCTCCGAAGAAAGGTACCAGGAAGCTGACAGTCATTGGAGCAACACAAACGGCGGTCAGTCCGCCCACCTTCGCCTTTTCCGTCAATGATGCCTCCCTGGTCCATTTCTCCTACCAACGCTATCTGGAAAACAAGTTGCGCCAGGCTTTTGGTTTTCAGGGTAACCCCCTCCGCCTTATATTTCACAGCAGAAGCAAAAAGCGAGTCAAAGAACCTGGTGCTTCGTAACGTGAGAACCTTCGTTACGCTCATGATGACAGCGTCCGCAGATGCCATTCCGATCCGCCGCAGGCGGAGAAGAATCTCGGTTGTTGCGCGGAACCTCGGCAATTCTGAAAACCAAGTTTCGGCCGTCATAAATCATGGCTGCCAAGAAGCGGGGTAGCGCAATATGGTAGTATTGGAGTATACTGCTGTTATCCTGCTGGGTTATTGCTTGGGTGCCATCCCTTTTGGCTTGGTTGCGGGCCGGCTAACCCGAGGAGTAGACGTCAGGGAATATGGTAGTGGCAAGACAGGATTTGCCAACGTATTGCGCTCTGCTGGCTGGAGGGCAGGCCTTTTGACCCTGCTAGCCGATGTAAGCAAGGGCGCGGCACCAGTATCGATCAGTTGGGTCGTGCTACATAGCCACGGTGCACAGGTTGCGGCTGCTCTGGCAGCTATGGTGGGCCACATTTGGCCCGTATACACCAGGTTCCGAGGTGGCAGAGGGGTGAGCACCTTTGCGGGAGGCATGTTGGCAATGTATTGGCCTGTTGGATTGGCATGTGGTCCGGGCGTGGGACTGGGTACTGCTGCTCTGACACGCTACATGTCATTGGGTTCGATACTTGTTGCGGTTAGCTCCCTGCTGGTGATGCTAGTCATGGTGCTCCTGGAAACACAACCAAAAGCCTACTTGATCTATGCTGCTATTGGAGGCGGCTTGATTTTGTTCCAACATCGTGATAATATACAACGGCTTCGTACTGGCACGGAACGTAGGCTGGGTGAGAGGGCGGACAGAAGAGAATCTTCCTCTCACCAGGCAAGGTGAAGGATTAAGGATGCCAAAAGCAGCTATCGTCGGCAATGCCAGTTGGGGGACAGCCATCGGGATGATCTTGGCCCGCAAGGGGACCGATGTAAAGCTGTGGACTCGCGACCAAGAAACAGCCGATAAGCTCAACCAAGCAAAAGAGAACTCTATCTACCTGCCTGGACTTCCCTTCCCACCAGGCCTTTCTGCTACGCCCTCTTTAGAAGAGGCATTAGACAAGGCAGACATAGTTGTTTTCGCTGTACCATCCGAAAGTATGCGTCGCAATGTCAGGCAGCTAAGGGACTATCTACCAGACTCGGCTCTTATCGTAAGTGCCACCAAGGGATTGGAAATGGATAGTGGCAAACGCATGTCTCAGGTAATTGCCGAAGGGGTTGATGATCGCTTTCACCATAATATCTGTGCCCTCTCCGGCCCAAACATGGCCAGGGAGGCGGCTGAAGGCCTGCTCTCAGTAACTGTGGTTGCCGCCGCTGACGCGGCAGTGGCAGAGAGAGCACAGAAGTTTATGAATTCAAACAACTTCTACATCTTCACTACTACAGACATGATAGGTGTGGAGTTGGGTGGTGCGTTGAAGAATGTCATCAGCTTAGGCGTTGGTATGATAGACGGCTTGGGTAGTGGTAACAATGCCAAAGCAGCCTTCATCATTCGGGGATTGAGTGAAATAATCGTTCTCGGAACCACCTTTGGTGCTAACCCTCTCACTTTCATTGGACTGAGTGGATTAGGAGATTTGGTAGTTACCTGCTTCAGTACCGAGAGCCGCAATGTTTATGTCGGCAAGCAACTTGCCAGCGGGCACACTTTAACTGAGATAAGGCAATCGATGCCATTCGTAGCTGAAGGAGTTGGTAGCGCTTTCGCTGCTCGTCAGCTAGGCCAGAAAGCAGGCCTCAGCCTGCCTATTATAGAGCAGATCTATAAGGTGATTTACGAGGGCGCTGACGTCAGGAAAGCAGCGACTCAGTTAGTAGAATACCCTGCAGATGGGAAATCGCTGGAAATCACCAAGCTGCTTCGTTTCATGCTGGATTACTTCCGCACTAGGTGGCACCCACCACCGAGTTGGCTTAAGGGAGTAGATGACTCGGCCTAACGCCAGATAAACTCCGCTTTCACTGTGACGGGCCTGTGCGGATCACCCTTTCCCGCCTTGCTATTCTTGGCTCTGGTCGGTCTTTTTTGGTTTTTTTATCCGGTCGAACAGGCTCTCGCCACGTCCTGTAGATGCTTTTGCTTTGCCTAGGCTCTTTGATAGCTCTACGAACAACCTGCGCTGCCCATCATCTAGTTTCTCAGGAGTAATTACACGAACCGTAATTAGCTGGTCTCCCCTTGCGGACCGATTAAGGTAAGGTACACCCTTTCCTTTCAAGCGTATGACCTTGCCACTCTGCGTGCCTGCATCGATTTTGAGATTCGCCACGCCATCGAGAGTAGGAACTTCCACCTCATCCCCCAGAGCCGCCTGGGCGAAGTTTATCGGCAACTCGTAGAGTATGTCGTTACCATGACGCTTGAAGAAGCTGTGTTCCCTGACTGACAGCAGAACATAGAGATCACCCGGAGGACCTCCCCACATCCCTGCCTCTCCCTCTCCTTTAAGACATATCTGGGAACCGTCCTCTACACCAGGAGGAATCTTCACCACCATCTTGCGATGCTGCCGTTGCTTTCCAGCGCCTTGGCAATGAGTACAAGGTTGAGCAACTATACTCCCCCTTCCGGAGCAGCGCTGACAGACTACCGTATTGACAAAGCGCCCAAAAAAGCTCTGGCGCACCCTTCGCGTCTCCCCGGCACCATTGCAGTCCGGGCACCTTAGTGGCTGACTCCCTGGTTCGCCTCCCAAACCGTGACAGCGAGGGCACCTCTCCGTCCGCACAATCTCAATCCCTTTCTCGCCGCCAAACACCGCCTCTTCAAAGGAAATGGTGATGTTATGACGCAGATCCGCACCTTGCTGTGGCACACGTACTCTTACTCTGGTGGCATTCGTTCCTGCAAAAAAGGCTTCAAAGATGTCCCCCAGACTATCTACAAGGTTATCAAAACCATCGAAGCCACGCCCCTCAAAGCCACCCCAGCGGTCATAGCGCGCCCTCTTCTCGGCATCACTCAACACCTGATAAGCTTCGTTGATTTCTTTGAACCTTTCGGCTGCCCCATCATGATGATTGCGGTCGGGATGACAGTCGAAAGCCAGCTTCCTGAAGGCTCTCGTGATCTCCTCCATACTGGCATCCCTCGTTACACCAAGAAGTTGGTAGTAATCTTTCCTGATAGCCATCTCTCGCTTTGCCCTAACTTTCATCATAATCTTCCCGCAAGTCAGAGGTCAAGGCTACACAGTAGGTGTCTAGTTGTGGTGAAGGGTCCTCTGGAGAAAAGGAGGAGCAACCTGAGGTGAATCACAGGAAATCGCTTCTTCTTGCCACAGTCAGAAAAACTCACAATGACTCCCCCTCTCTGCCAGCTTTCTTGGCGGGGGAAGCCGTGGACTTGTGCACGTCAGCAAACCGGGAGATGAGCCTTGTCTATCCGATCAGCGAGAGACGGTACTCATTCATTTGGTTGAGCCTTCAGGGCCAAAGGCCTGAAGGACTTTGTGGTGAAGATATGGTTTGAACGCAGTCTCCACTGCCACAACTTCCTCGTTTCTTAGCCTTCGGTTCAGTTCCAAGAATGCGCTCCTCGAAGAAAGAAACTCCTTTGAGCTCCGAAAGACTCTCCGCAACTCCAAAAAAATGACCCTTTCTGAGAAAGCCTCTTCGATCGCCAGACGGATTTCTTCGGGGTCAAGGATATCCTTTTTCGATAAGGTGTCAACGACTTGCTTAAGTCTATTAATGAGATTATCGAACAAGCGATCCATTCTCTCAAAATAGCCTTTTGCCTTGGGATAAATTTCGTCTACTGCCGCTTGTAATCCCATAAGCTCCATGGCTGAATCCATAGAATCCAATCCATCGCCCATCTCACTCAGGATGTGTGCGTACCCCTCAGGTTCTTCCTTGAGCAAGAACTTTTCCCTTGCTGTTTCATAGCTTTTGCGCCGAAAAAGCCCCAGTGCCGCCAATGCCCTGGACTTGTCTTCGTGGCCGTCTTGGTAGAACTTTTCAATGTCTCTTTCTTCTTGTTCCGAGATGAAATCAAACATCAGCCCCATGCTGGCGTTGTACAGCAGTTGCTTCCTGCAGTCAGCAACTTGCGTGGCAATCCTTCTGCTTTCCTCAGCCCGCAGATTGGACGATGTCTCTTTGATGTCCCGCAGTCTCTGTAGGAGCTCACCCAGCTCAACGCGTGAATCTCCGTCCCAGCGTCCTTGGAAAGTGCTCAGACGGTCTCTAATCCATGCAAGGGACTCATTCACCCTGTCTCTGATCTCCTGAGTCATAAGAAGATAGAATGATTGAGAGTTGAGGTCAAAAACCCTACCGAAACTGAGTTTCCCAGATTCTTGCACTACTCTGAATCGCACGTGCTGCCCTTGTTCCAGCTTCATACCTGGCAGGACCACAATCGCTCCCTCAATCACCCTGACCAGCGGATCCCCCTTTTTACCAAAGCCAAACACCTCACCTTCCATTACCTTAGTCTTTGTCAGCCCTGAGTTCACTCGGCGGTTCAGCTGATACCACACAGGCAGTATTCTTTCCGTCGCTTGCTCAAAGGCACGCTGAAACTTCTCTCTCTGTCCCTCCTTATTCTGAACAGGCAGGTTTTCGATGCTCTTCTCAATCGTCGCTCTCCCCTCCCGGAGCAGTTGTGAGATGCGCATGTAGGGATCGAACATGGCCTCATAGTCAACCTTCTCAGCGGCCCCCGCCAGAACCTTGTAGTCCTCGCTTGAAGCAATCTCCTTCAATACCTTAGTCGTCTGAGTCACCCGATAAGGACCTCCTGCTTCCTAGAATCATCCTCAAAACTACCCTTGCCTGCTAGACTATCAGTATACCACGATCGCAGGCAATTTCTCACCCGTCGCCGCTCCCCCATCCCTCTCGCGCCCACAACCTCAAACGCTTGAGAGGTCTATCGATGTGCCATCTGCTTTTCACCCCGACCCGGCTAGCACGCATATTGTGTGTAAGCAGAGGGGCGTACCTTTCTAGCCATCACAGAAAAAGATCTCAAAAAGGTCGAATCGGGGGTATTGACAAATTTGCAATATGGTGTATCATAACATCAAAAGTAGTCTTGTCATTAGGATATTCTGCTACACGGTTTTGCTTCCGCCATTCTTGGATGTAGGCGGAGAAAGGATATAAGATCGCGTTTCCCCTTTATAGGGGAAGAGATAGATAAGACAGGATGGATGTCGAAAGCAGGCTAAGGCCCGCGAAGATAGATAAAATAGTGGCGACAGATGAGAAACCCTGTTCTTACAAGTTGAGAACAGGGAATTTGTCTTTTTTCAGGAGGTATAGGTAAGAGATTAGTGAAAAGCGAATCGTCGCTGTTGTGGTTTGTCAAAATTTTAAGAAACGAAGGAGGTGTTCAGTAGCAATGGCAACGTCTATGGGGGTCCAAGTTTCGAGTGAGGCCCGAGAGGAGCCTCCCCACGCAGTAGGGAGCGCCACCGAAGAGCCCCCAGGTAAAAGAGCGAGGGAAAACAGACAAAGATTCTTCGGCCACGTCTCCGAGGAACAGTGGAACGACTGGAAATGGCAATTTCGTAACCGAATCAACACTGTCCGTGAACTGGCACACTTCATCCGCCTGTCAGATAAAGAACAGGCAAGACTCAGGCTGGTAACGGGCAAGTACCCCTTTTCAATCACCCCATACTATTTCTGTCTCATCGACCAGAACAACCCTGACGACCCTGTTAGAAAGCAAACGGTCCCTTCTTTTGATGAAATAGCTTTCGCCTTTATGGGCGAAGCAGACCCTCTGGCAGAAGAAGAGGACTCCGTAGTGCCCGGGTTAGTGCATCGCTACCCGGACAGGGTTCTGATGGTGCTGACCAACATTTGCCCTGTTCTTTGCCGCCACTGCACCCGGAAGCGGGAGTGGCAGAGTGGCAGATGGGCACATACTGACGGCGAGATCGAGCTTATGTTGGACTACATTCGCAGGAACAAGGTTGTCAGGGACGTCATCATCTCCGGTGGTGACCCGCTATCTCTGGCCACTTCTCGCCTGGAAGAGGTCATTTCCCGGGTGAGGGCCATACCCCACGTGGAGATCATCCGGATTGGCACGCGCTTCCCTGTGGTACTGCCGCAGCGCATAGATGCGGAACTTTGTGCCATGCTGTCGAAATACGGGCCGATATGGATCAACACTCACTTTAACCATCCTGATGAGGTAACCCCTGAGTCAGCGCTCGCCTGTGACAGGCTGGTGAGAAGCGGAGTCCCTCTCAACAACCAATCTGTTCTGTTGCGCGGGGTGAACGACTCTGTTGAGACGCAGACGAAGTTGTGCCGTGAGCTACTGAAGATAAAAGTGCGGCCATACTACCTCTTCCATGCCGACGAGGTGCAGGGGACCGAGCACCTGCGCACCACGATAGAAACAGGCATACAGATAATAGAGGGGATGCGCGGTCACACATCAGGTCTGGCTATTCCCACCTTTGTGGTTGATCTGCCCGGGGGTGGTGGAAAGGTCCCTCTTCAGCCCAATTACCTGGTTTCGAAGACCGATGGTGAGTTCGTATTAAGGAATTACGAGGGTCGCACCTTCACATGCCGGGACCCCGAGCCGTGGGGCGCGGATCGCCGCCCCGACACCCAGCAGCATCAGGAGCAGGTTCAGCCGGCTTCTCGTGAGGCTGTGGCCGCCTCGAAGGGGAGGGCCAAATGAAGGTTGGGCTAGCCTATGATCTCAAAGACGAAATAACCCTCCATCCGGAACATGCCGAGGACGCTCTGGAGGAATACGATTCTCCGGAGACGGTGGCAGCCATTGCTAAAGCACTGGAGTCATTGGGGCATTCGGTAGTGCGGCTGGGTGGAGGGCGGGAATTTCTAACGCATATCTTACAGGACAATGTCGACTTTGTTTTCAACATTGCGGAGGGGAGAGGCGTTTACAGGAGCCGGGAAGCCCAGGTGCCCTCTGTTCTGGAGATGCTGGGCATACCCTATTCGGGGTCAGATCCGGAGTGCTTAGCCCTTTGCCTTGACAAGCCGCTAACCAAGAGAGTACTACAGGCAGCCGGCGTGGCTACTCCTCGATGGCAGGTGATCACCGACGGCCGCCAGCTAGAGGAATTAGCTTGGAACAACTTTCCCTTGCCTGGTTTTGTGAAACCAGCTTATGAGGGCTCAAGCAAGGGCATCCGCTTTGCTTCCAGGGTCGAAACCATGGAGCACATATGCCGAATGACAAGCATGCTGCTGGAACAGTACCAGCAGCCGGTGATGATAGAGGAGTTTATCTCCGGAGAAGAGGTAACGATAGGTGTGGTAGGCTCGCCACCGCAGGTTCTCGGTATCATGCGTGTAGTTCCGAAGCGAGGTGGCAACCCGAACTTTACCTACTCCCTAGAGGTAAAGCGGGAATGGGAGGATGTGGTCAGCTATGAATGCCCGGCAAAATTATCAGTGAAAACAACGGAAGAGATTATCTGGGCAAGCCTTACAGCCTTCGAAGTGCTGGGGTGTCGCGACGTTGCCAGGATTGACTTTCGGGTGGACTTAGAGAAGAAACCCTGGCTGCTTGAGGTGAATCCCCTGCCTGGTCTCCGACCAGGTTATAGCGACCTTCCTATGATGGCCGAGAGAGTGGGGTATAGTTACGACGCCCTCATCGGCCTGATAATGGATAGTGCTCTAAAGAGGCAAAGGCCGTGTCTGGCAAGATTGGCATAGTCTACAATGACCCTGTCCCGGGGGTGTACCACAACCTTGGTGAGGACGATGCGGTCGCGGGAATTCTTGACTCGGTAGCAGCGGTAAGTCAGGCACTGGAACACCTGGGCTATGAAGTGGTAACTCTCGCTCTTGGGCCGCCTCTGCCCCTGGCAGAGTCTGAGCTGAGAAAGCTCGACGTTGATGCCGTATTCAACCTCTTCGAAGGGTTCGGCGGCGTGCCTCAAAGTGAGGCCACCGTGACATGTCTTCTGGAGACGATGGGGATCTGTTTTACCGGCTGTCCGAGCCAAGCTCTGCATCTGTGCGAGGACAAATCTCTGGCAAAGCAGGTCTTGCAGTCCTGGGACATACCCACCGCAAACTGGCAGGTGCTTGCCCCCAGCACCTGTACAGATTTTAACCTGAATTTTCCCTGCATCGTTAAGCCCCTGGGAGAGCATGCCAGCCATGGTATCTCAGCAAAGAGTATTGTACGCAGCCTTCAGGCTCTGCGCAGGCAATTGGAGCTCATCGATCAGAAGTATGGCCGGCCTTCACTAGTGGAGGAGTTCTTGCCCGGTAGGGAATTCTCTGCTCTGGTGGTAGGAAACTACAGTCTCAAGGTGTTTCCCATTGAGGAGATCATCTTTGCCTTACCCTCCACCAAGCCGCCTATACTGACCTATGGGGCAAAATGGGTTCGAGAAGACACGTATTTTGAAGGGACAAAAACGAAGTGTCCGGCTGACGTGGATCCCGAACTGAAGCAAGCTATAGATGATCTGGCACTACGCTGCTTCGTGGCGCTGGGATGCCGTGGTTATGCCAGAGTGGACATGAGACAGGATGCAGGGGGGCAACTCATGGTGCTCGACGTGAACCCCAATCCAGACATCTCGCAGGAGGGTGGGGCCAGGCACCAGGTGGAGGCCGCCGGCATTGCCTATGCCAGCTTTATCGGTGATATTGTATCTCTGGCAAAGGAGCACTTCGATTCAGCCAGGGTGACGGTTTGAGGGGCTTGGTAGCAGTGTGTTGAGCGGGGCTGGGAAGCATGGCCTCTCACAGGTGAGTTGCCATCTCTGGGAGTTTCCCTCGGCAAAGGAAGCAGAGGCGAGTTCGGATATCCGGCTAGCCTAATGTGCAGCCCCCTAAACGGATCCTAAGAGAGCGCCCTGATATTTAATCGCGTTGCCGATGGTTATTGGCATGGGCAATTCTGTGCCAAGCACGGAATCCATCGTTCATTCCTTCTGGATTCCTGCTGTGACCGTCAGTCCCGCCTTAGCCTCTTGCCCAGACGCTAGCTGTGGGGAAGCGCTCTTGGGTGTCCAGGCAGAGTGGTTTCTTGAGCATCAGTGTTTAGCTGGATTCTGCCTCCAGTCTGCCGTGGGACCAAAATAAGCCCCTGAGTTTCCAGATTCCAATTAAACCCAATATGCCACCGACCAGGGTCAGGTACAATCCGTATCCAATGCCCCTGATATCCAGTAGGCTGCCAGATCTGATGTCAAACAATCCCCAAAGAGAACTGGCTATTGTCAGCACTCCCCCTGCGGCGAGTATGCCCCAGGGGAGTCTTGCCCTCGGGGCGACCAAAGCATATACAGCGCCGGCCAGGAGGAGAATGGCAGCATGCAAAGCGAGAATCGCCCATACCTCATCCAGAGGCGCCCAACCCCCGGAATATTGCCCTGTTATTGCATTCCATGCTGAGACATTCAGGAAATCTTCCCACACACGCCGCACAGCCCACGGAGTAAAGATTCCCGCTAACGTGAGCATGGCTGCAAGGAGAGCGATGCCCACGACTATTCTGTTCCCCGTTACTCCTCGCTGAATACCTGGCTCTTGGCTGTGCGCCCGGATAGCCGCGCCACGACGGAGGAATGCAATCAAACCCAGTATGCCACCGACCATGGTGAGGAACAGACCGTATCCGTAGCCCGAATAGAAGCCCATTACGCCGCCATCCATAATGTCGGACAATCCCCAGGCGAAACCAGCTATTGCCAGTAGGCTTCCTGCACCGAGTATAAACCAGGATGCTCTGACTTTGGGAGCGGCTACAGCAAATAGAGCGCCCACCAGGGCAAAAACGGCGCCATGCAAAGCGAGACCGGCCCACACCATGGATAGAGGCTCATTATCCCCAATCGTTAGCCCTGTTATGGCGTCCCAGGCCGACAAACTAGGGTGGTACGAGCTGGGGTTCATAGTCCACGGACTGAAGACCCCCACCACTGCCAGCGCGCCTCCCATCAGCCCGATACGCCCCAGCATTCTCCTATCCGTTAACCACCGTTGAATGCCTCGCTGCTGAACGGGTTCCTCGAGAGCCTCACCAGAACTCCGGCACAACCGAGAATCCTGTGGCGCTGATTTCGAGAAGAAAATCCTGGATGAGCCCCTCAATCCCCAGATTCCAGTCAAACCCAGTATGCCGCCGACCAAGGTGAGGTACAGACCATATCCGTAGCCTGAAAAAACTGTTACGCCACCATCTCTAATATCGGACAATCCCGAAGCGAAGGCGGCTATGACCAGTGCCCCTCCTACGTGGACTATGACCCAGGGCGCTTTGGCTTTGGGAGCGGCTATAGCAAACACAGCGCCCGCCAGCAGAATAATGGCTGCACCAAAGGCGAGACCGGCCCAAACCAAATACAGAGGCGAGTAATCGCTAAGCTCCAGCCCTGTCATAGCGTCCCAGGCTGACAGATGGCGTACCCAATGGTGTGTAGCCCAAGGAGTGAAGACGCCCACCAGTGCCAGTGTGCCTGCCACCAGCGCGAGACCACCTAGCGTCTTCTTATCCATTATCCATCGTTGAATGCCTCGCTCCTGAACAGGCTCATGAAGAGCCTCGTCGGGACTTCGGCTGAAATCAGACTCCTGTTTGGCTGATTTCGGCAAGAAAGCCCTGGATGAGTCTCTCAAGCCCAGGATTCCGGTCAGACCCAATATGCCGCCCACCAAGGTGAGGAACAAGCCGTATCCATATCCTAAGCCACCCTCTCTAATATCAGAAACCGCCGCGGCAAAGCCGATTATGGCCAGTGCCCCTCCTACGTGGACTATGACCCAGGGCGCTTTGGCTTTGGGAGCGGCTATAGCATATAGAGCGCCCACCAGGAGAATAAGGGCTGCGCCGAAAGCCAGACCGGCCCAGATCACATATAGGCGGTAATCCCAATAATATGTTAGCCCTGTCATGGCGTCCCATGCCGTAAGATTCCGCCTGTCCGCCCACGGGCTAAAGACCCCCACCAATACCAGTATGCTTGCAATCAGGCCGATATCAGCAAGTATTCTCCTATCCGTTAGCCACTGCTGAATGCCTCGCTGCTGAACGGGCTCCTGAAGAGCGGCACCAGAACTCCGGCTGAACTGATCCTGGTCGTCATTCTCCTGGCCGCAACTGGTGCAACTCATTATTCTCCCCTCCTTCCCGCCCCCAAGGGGTAGCTGCCCAGGCCTCCTACACAATCAGGACGAAGATCGGCTTTGATCCGTTAGCCCTGATCCTGTCGAAGGGCTGTTCACGGTTCAACAAGCCCACCATGAAGGACTCATCGTACTTCATTCTCATTCATCGTGATATTGGTGTCAACCGACGCTGCTGGATTCCGGCTTTCGCCGAAATGGCACGGGTAGCTCTGCTTTTACTAATGGTCTCATAGTGTCGTTCCTGCGAAAGCAGTAACCCAGAAAAAACCTGCCTTCGTTAACGATCTCTGGATTCCCGCTTGCGCGGGAATCCGTCATGCCCATTTACATGGGCACCACGAAGTAGGAAAATGGCTGTGCGCTGGCAATGGAAGGAGTTCGTCTTGCCATTGGTGCCGCGAGCCTGAGCGCCTATTTTCGGAAGAATGACAGGTACGCATTTATGCGGTTCTTGGCATTGCTGCACAGTGGCTGTCGGGTCCCTGACCCGACGCGGGGTGTACAGTGTGAGTGCAGGTCAGGTCAAGGACCTGACACTCACCAGGAGAGGAATGTGTCTAAGTTGACTGGTTTTCATCCCTCGTGGTGTTGTTGTGAACCAGCATAGGTGATTCTGAGCGGAGCAAAGAATGTCGGTTGTTATGCAGAACTATGCAACTGAGCACTAGTAGTTTGCCACCATCAGGTTACAGCGCACATGAAATTCCCAAAGTATGATAGACTACGTTTTCAGGACAGTATACTATACGGTGAGAGCCTAATGACCAGGGCAAGAGAAGCATCCCCTGAAGCAGATATTGGACAGGATATCCAAAAACTGTCCACCCCAGAGGTTTATGGGGCACTAACGACCAGCCCCAAGGGCCTGACTGAGGCGGAAGCAGAGGAGCGGCTGTGGCGCTTCGGGCGCAACGTCATAAGGGAAGTCGGAGGAAAGCCTCTATTCATACAGTTCCTGGCCAACTTCACACATATGATGGCCATCCTGCTGTGGGTCGGAGGTGTAGTGGCTCTTATTGGCGGGATGCACGAACTGGCCATTGCCATCTGGATGGTCAACCTGATTAACGGTGCCTTCAGCTTCTGGCAGGAATACCGGGCGGAGAAAGCTACCAGGGTTTTGCGCCAACTGCTTCCCCAGCATGTCAGCGTGCTGCGGGATGGGGAAAAGCAGTCCATTCTGGCGGAAGAGCTGGTTCCCGGCGATGTGATGTTGCTGGCAGAGGGCGACCGTATTTCGGCTGATGGACGCGTGGTGGATGAAGCGGAACTCCGGGTGGACCAGTCGACCCTCAGTGGCGAATCGCATCCGGTGCGTAAGACGAGGGAGGCTGTCTTACGGACGCGCGTATCTCGGTTTGAACTGCGCAACCTGGTCTTTGCTGGAACGAGCGTAGTCGCTGGGGAGGGCACGGCCGTTGTTTTTGCCACGGGCATGGATACCGAGTTTGGCAAGGTCGCCAACCTGACTCAGTCGGTAAGGGACGAGCCCAGCCCACTCCAGAAAGAATTGATCCATGTGACCAGGTGGGTATCGCTTCTGGCGGTGAGCGCTGGTCTAGCTTTCTTTGCTGTGCTTTTGGCGCTGCCGGTGGAATTCAGCCTGGCCGATAGCTTCATTTTTGCTTTAGGGATGATTGTCTGTTTTGTGCCAGAAGGGCTGCTGCCCACCGTAAGTTTGTCGCTGGCCATGGGGGTGCAGCGCATGGCGGCACGCCATGCGTTGATCAAGAGGCTGTCGGCCGTGGAGACTCTGGGCTGCACCACGGTGATCTGCACTGACAAGACGGGCACACTGACAGAGAACGAAATGACTGTATCCAATTTGTGGCTGGCTGGTCATCATCTCACGGTGACAGGAACGGGGTATGCCCCGGAGGGGCGTATTTTGGAGCGTGGTCACCTGATCAAGACTCCAGTGGATGGGGACCTGCGTCGGCTGCTCGTGGCCGGTTTGCTGTGTAACAATGCCCGCCTATTACCACCCAACAGTGAATCGCCCAGGTGGGCGACCCTGGGCGACCCGACAGAGGCAGCCTTGCTGGTAGCAGCACTCAAAGGAGGGCTGCACATCGAGGCTGAAAAGGAGTGGAGTCCGCGTCTGCGCGAACTGCCCTTCGAGTCGGCGCGCAAGCGGATGAGCACTATACACCGGGTGCAAAACTCGCTCGTGGCGTATGCTAAGGGAGCGCCGACTGAGATACTGGCCTTATGCGCCGGGATCCGGATGAACGGGCAAGACCAACCGCTAGACGATGGCCTGCGAGCACAGATCACAGCAATCAACGACGAGTATGCCCGCGGTGGCTTGCGTGTGCTGGCTGTTGCCATGCGTTCACTGCCCGAAAAGCCTGGCGAGGCAGGAAAGTTGATCGATTACTCCAGCGAGGCGATTGAGCATGACCTGACTTTTCTCGGACTGGTAGCCATGATGGATCCACCCCGCCCCGAGGTAAGGGCGGCAGTGGAGAAATGCCATCGAGCCGGCATCCGCATTGTGATGATCACTGGTGACTACGGTATCACAGCCGAGAATATAGCGCGGCGCATCGGCATCATACGAAGTTCCCAGCCGCGCATCATCAACGGTTCTGATCTTGATGGGATGGATGATGCGGCTTTGAAAGAGGCATTGCAGGATGAGGTTCTCTTTGCCCGCACTGCCCCGGGCCATAAACTGCGAATAGTCAGCGTCCTCCAAGATATGGGGCATGTGGTAGCAGTCACTGGCGACGGAGTGAACGATGCGCCGGCGCTAAAGAAGGCCAATATCGGTGTAGCTATGGGCATCGCCGGCACGGATGTAGCCAAAGAAGCGGCGGACATGATTCTGACGGACGATAACTTTGCTTCCATTGTCAACGCAGTGGAAGAGGGGCGCGCGGTATACGCCAACGCTAAGAAGTTCATCACCTTCATCTTCACGAGCAACGCGGCGGAGGCCACACCGTTTATCTTCTTCGCCTTCAGCGGTGGTCGTATACCCCTCGGCCTGACCGTGATGCAGGTGCTCTCTATTGACCTGGGCGCTGACATCGTGCCAGGGCTAGCGCTTGGGGCTGATCCGCCCGAGGAGGGCATCATGGATAAGCCACCGCGCAGCCTGAAAGAACACGTCATTACGCGCTCACTTCTGCTTCGGGCCTTTGTATGCCTGGGGCTGGTTCAGGGCCTGGTAGCCATGGTAGCCTTCTTCTTCCAATACTGGAGACACGGGTACGGGGGCCAGTGGTTAGATCTGCCCTCAGAGGGAGGTCTCTATCAGTCAGCCACTGCCATGGTTCTGGCTGCCATAGTGGTTACCCAGATGGGCAACCTCTTTGCCCAGCGCTCGGAGCACACGTCTGTCTTCCGCAGCAAGTTGTTCGGCAATCGGCTGTTGTGGGTGGCTCTCGCAGTAGCTCTTGCAGTGGTATGCATAGTCATCTACGTTCCGTTCTTTCAGCGATTATTTGGCACACAGGGTTTCGCAGCAAGCAACTGGCTCTTCCTGCTGGCACTAAGCCCGCTGGTGTTGCTCGCTGACGAAGTGCGTAAGCTGGTGATTTACCTACGGGAAAGGCACATTGTCAGGAGGTGATTCATGAGGACTATCATTATTGGTTGTGGCCGGATGGGAGCAGGTCTGGCACAGATCCTGAGTCGGAGCGGCCACGCAGTGACTGTGGTGGACAAGGATCCGGCCAGTCTGGAACGCCTGGGACCTGCGTTCAAGGGCAATGTCATCAAGGGAGTGGGGTTTGACCGTGAAGTGCTTCTGGCTGCCGGTGTCGAGAAAGTTGATGGTCTAGCTGCCTTGACGGACAGCGATGAGGTCAATATCGTCGTGGCTCGCATTGCCAGCCAGGTCTTTCGGGTTCCGCGGGTGGTTGCCCGTCTGCATGACCCGCGCAAAGCTGATATTTACCGTCGGCTAGGCCTGCAGACTGTTGCCCCGATCACATGGGGGATCAAGCAAGTGGCCGATCTCCTCTCCTATTCCCCGCTGGACGCAATACTCAGCCTGGGAAGTGGCGAGGCTAATGTGGTGGCGGTAGAAATCCCACTTCTTCTGGTTGGGCGTACGGCGCGGGAATTGACGGTCTCCGGTGAAATCCATGTGGTGGCCATCAGCCGGGAAGGCAAGGCCTTCCTGCCCACACTGGGCACAGTATTCCAAAAGGGTGATTTGGTTTATCTGGTGGTATTAGCTGCATCTACCAACCGTCTGAAAGCGCTGCTGGGATTATCTTAAAGGAGGTGACACCATGGCGACCAGCGTGATTATTGTAGGAGGAGGCAAAGTGGGCACCTCGCTGGCCTCGCTGCTGCTGGGCAAGGGACATAAGGTAAAGGTCATTGAGGCACAGCAGGAGGAAATCCCCCGGTTACAAAAAGACTTGCCACCGGAGGTGGTGGTGCTAGGCAGTGGGACAGACCCGAATGTGCTAGAAGCAGCCGGCGTTCGCGGGACAAATGTGGTAGCGGCTGTCACGGGCCAAGACGAAACCAATCTGGTGGTCACCAGCCTGGCACGCTTTGAGTTCTATGTACCCCGTACTGTGGCACGTGTGAATAATCCCAAGAACGCCTGGATGTTCACCCCGATCATGGGAGTGGATGTGGCACTGGATCAACCCGACCTGATGGCTCACCTCATTGCTGAGGAAATGTCACTGAGTGAAGTGATGACATTGTTCAAGCTGCGGCAAAGACAGTACCTGCTGATGGAACAGAGGATACAAGCCCCAGCAATGGCCATAGGAAAGGCGGTACGAGACCTGGACCTGCCCGCAGAGTGTGTGCTCATTTCCGTCATGCGGAAGGGTCAAGTCTTCACCCCTCGGGGTGAAACGGTGTTAGAGGCAGGCGACGAAGTGCTCGCAGTAGTGCATGCTACGCAACAGGAGAAATTGAAAACCCTGCTGGGATCGGCAAAGCGGGCATGAACATAAGCCGAAGCAAAGATTAGTCGCCCGCCAGCGGCTCCAGAATCGGAGGGGCACCCTTACGCCGGGCTGGTAACGCTACCCAACTCTATTCGGGCAAGCATGCCCGGTGATAACCACGTTACCCGGCGAGTAACTCCTTCACCTTTTGCATGAAGGCCGGCAGGGCCTGCTTCCAGTCACCCACTACCCCAAAGGCAGCTTCCTTGAAGATATTGGCCTCTGGGTCCTTGTTTATAGCAACGATAGTTTTTGAACCAGAACAACCGGCCATGTGCTGGCTTGATCCGGAAAGGGCTACCGCGATATAGAGTTCAGGGGTGACAATCTTTCCGGTAAGTCCGACCTGCACAGTAGACGGAACCCAGCCGTTATCAACAGCAGGTCTGGTCGCTCCCACCGCACCCTTTAGCATCCTGGCCAGTTCCTCCAGTTGCTTGAAACCTTCGGTGCTACCCACCCCCCTGCCACCACCCACCACCACCGGGGCATCCTCTAGCTTGACCCCAGCCACTTCCTCCTTCACCTTTTGCACGAACTTGGCCTTTATCATAGAGGCATCTATCCCAGCGGGAACGTCAACCACCTCGCCTTTTCTTGAGCCGTCGCGCGGCAGCGGTGACATGGCTTTCGATCGTACGGTGACCATCTGAGGCAGAGACTCTGTAGTGAAAATCGCTTTAGCATTGCCCCCGTAGACAGGTCGTGTCTGAAGCAGAAGTTTGCTCTGGGGATCGATGGCCAACTCCACGCAGTCCATGGAAACGGCTGTATTCAGCCTGAAAGCTAGCCTTGGGACCAGGTCGCGCCCCAGGGAGGTCTGCCCCATAAGCAGTACTCTGGGCATTACCTGCTTTACTATTTTCTCCATTACCACTACGTAGGCGTCCGGCTGGTAGTCCTTCAGCAATGGATCATCGACAACGTATACTTTGTCTGCGCCGTACGCAATAACCTCTGAGGCAAATCCTTTAACGCCACTCCCCAACAGGACGGCGGACAGCCCCTCTCCCAAGCTGTCAGCCAGCTTCCGCCCACAGCCCAATAACTCGGTGGTAATACCGACTAATTTCCCTTCGACGACTTCGCCACAGACCAATACGCCTTTGTACTCTGCCATCTATTCCTCCTTCAGTCACTGATACCCCTCCGGCAGCAGGCTTCTGCTGCCGGTTGAGTTGATATCTTTCCTTCCTGATCTTCTTCGGCCTCTCTCGACTGACCTTCCAGCGAGAACCAGCACTCGTTAAGCAATCGCTTCGCTACCTCTGATCCTTCGGCTTCAGCAGCTTTCAGTCTCTCGTAGAAGAAATGCATCGGAAGGCCACAACACTGCATGTCTTAGACTCGCCTTTTCAACACCTTTCTATATGACCTTAGCTTCTCTGAGGCGGAGAGCCAGCTTAACTGCCGCGTCTGTCACGTTTTCACCCGCCACGATCTCACACTTCCCCTCTTTCACCGGCTGGAAGAGTTTAACTAACTTTGTGCGCCTCCCCTGAGCGCCGATCTGCGAGGGCTGAAGACCAATGTCGGCCGGCTTCCAAACAATGGGCTGTATCTTGGCCGCCTTCATAATCCCTTTGAGGGGGGCATAGCGCGGTTCGCCCAGCTCGTTAGTCACCGTTATCAAGCAGGGCGTAGGTACTTCTACCACCTCAAACCCATCCGCCACCATACGCTCCACTCTGACCTTACCGTCAACAACTTCCACCTTCTTGACCAGGGTGACACTGGGAATCCCCAGAATCTGGGCAATGCCTAAGCCTACCTGACCAGCATCCCAGTCGGCTGCCTGTCGCCCGCAAAAAATGATGTCATAGGTGCCTATTTTCTTGATGGCCGCAGCCAAAGCGTAGGCAGTGGACCAGCTATCGCCATCCTCGTACGATGGGTCTTCCAGCAAAACCAGCTCATCCGCACCCATGGCCAGGGGTTTTTTCACCACATCTCGCACCAGATTGTTGCCCAAACTGATTACGGTTATCTTCCCCTCCTTCCGGGCATCCTTCACCCGAAGAGCCGCCTCTACCGCTATCTCATCAAAGGTGCTGATCACCGGCGGGACACCTGGCGGGGGGACAACCCTGTTGGTACCTGCATCCACCTTGAAGCTGGCTGGAGGTGCTTCAGGATCGGGAACTTGCTTTGCACAAACGATAAATTGCATAAATCATCTCCTCCTGTCGACGGCCGATGTGGCTTCAGCGCCACCAAACAACCAAGCTTATAATGTATCACAGTCACGTGAAGCATGTCAAACCAGCCCATGTCTGGCAGGCACAACTAGGGATGCCCGGTTGTCAGGGGAACTGGACTCCTGTATGATATACTCGACCCGGTAGGTGAAAGGAAAGCGACTTTGGCGCACGCTTTTCAATCCCAATACGTAAACTGCTAACGGTCTTATAATAGTCTGTATGGTCCGTATGCCAGAAACTGCTTGTACTGTTATGCAGCGAGACTATCTTATTATGAGACGACTAGTAATAGGTGGTATCATTGCCAGGGCTGGTCAATGTGGCCAAAACGGGATGGGACTGGAAGAACCTCCAGTACCATATTACCTGGATTCATTATCATCGAGGAGGTGTCATGGAAACCGCCACGCTTCTAAATGCCGTTCAAAGGTATGTTGAAGCCTTTGAGAAAGCTGATCTCAACATCATCCGCCAGCTTTTCGCTGAGGATGCCACCGTGGAAGACCCGGTCGGCTCAACGCGGGTGTGCCGCGGCATGAAGGAGATCCTTGAACTGTACAAAGCCGGGTTTGAGCTGGGGGTGAAGTTGAAATTGCATGGCAAGCCGCGCTGCGCTGGCAATTCAGTGGCCTTCAGCTTTGACGTCGTGATGAAAGACGTGACTATTAGCCCGATTGATGTGTTCGAGCTTAATGCCGATGGCAAGGTGCAACACATGAGGGCCTACTATGGGCCGGAGAATGTCAGCGAGGTGCGGTGTGACCCGCTGACTCTTGGCAGATTACTCGGTTCAGTTGACTAGTCTATGGGCAGGGATGACAGGGATTCGATGAGTCCTCTGTTTCAGTGACAGGAGCGCTGCCTGCAGGTCACACTGGTGCTTTGAAGGGCAGCAGGATGTTATTGTGACAGTGCGCTGAAGATAGTGTGGTCACAACAGCATCATCTATTACGTGCAGACGGTAGCAACCCTAAGTTAGCAGGTGGTATCATTGCTGGCGGCTGGTCAACTAGCTCTGGAAAGGACGCACACAAGTTTCAAGAATGGCCGTTGAGATCAAAGAGGTAGCTCCGAGTACCTATCTGCTTGACTGCGGAGAAGTCCCTGTCTTCATGATGCGCCAGGTGGCGTACCTGCTCGTTGACCACACCTCGGTACTGATTGAGCCTGGTGCGACGGTTGCTGCCTCAAGGCTGCTGGAGGATTCAGAGAGACTCGGCCTTCATCTGGACAAAATCTCATACATAATTCCCACTCATATACACGTGGATCACGGAGGCGGGGCAGGTTACCTGGCTCAGAAACTCCCTCAGGCAAAGGTGGTAATCCATCCCAAGGGAGTACCACGCATGATAGACCCCTCAAGGCTTATCCAAGGCACTCGCCTGGTTTTCGGCGAAGACTTCGAAGAGGCCTTCGGCCCTATCCTTCCTATCCCAGAGGGCCAGATCCATGTTGCCCAGGATGATGAAGAAATCCGGCTGGGGGCAAGGGAGCTGAGGATATTATTCTCGCCGGGACACGCCACACATCATATCTCTATACTCGACAGTCTAACCGGTGGCTTATTCTGTGGCGAGGCACTGGGGTCTCCCTTAGACAGTGCGCCAGATATTGTGTTGCCTGTAGGTATTCCTCCGTTTGATCCCGAGGCCTATCTGGAAACGATAGAAAAGCTCGAAAAGCTTTCCCCCAAGCTCCTCTTCTATTCCCACAATGGAGTGAGGAAGAATTTGGACAACCACCTTGTCCGACGGATAAAGGAAAGCAGCATGGCTTTCGCCAATATTGTTGAGGAGGCTGTCCGAGCCGGTGAGGATGACCAGAAGATAATGGAACGTCTCTCCCAATACGTCGAAGGCTGCTCGCCGAAAGCCAGACCCTGGGAGTCAATCATCATAAATCCCTTAGGCTACATAGATTACTTTAGGAACAAAAGATAGCTCCCAGACCTGATGGATGGAGAAGTCCCCGAACGTTGGGCGGCCACGGAATCAAAGACAACTGCCTCCCAACGTATCTCTGCCTTGAATATGATGCAATCGTGGAAATATGTGTCTGTCGGGATGCGTGGATGGTTTGCATAATACAATACTGACCGCCGTCTGCCAAACCCCCAGAAGAGTGGGTAGTGTATCATCTTGAAGGGCCAGGCAATGGGGAGATGGTGATTTCTGCTAGATTCGTAGCCAGCTCAAGGGTAGTGGTAACTAAGGCCGAGACTAGCAAGAATGGCCTTGTCGATTTCCGCCATTTTGTCTGGACTCAACTGGCCGCACTTGTGCTCTAAGCGGTCCTTACTTATGGTCATTATCGATGCTAAATCTACCGTACTATCATTCTATGTAGCGTTCAACATGGCACTAATCCATGGCCAGTTTGTTAGGCTTTTCAGAGCTCCCCTGTTGGATGCTAGGTTGGCTAACCCGTGTTCT